>Ga0233438_10001841_pt1 | contig 22202 bp, 33 predicted proteins | sample SI_123_September_FD_182720 | JGI IMG/M metagenome (GOLD analysis project Ga0233438, IMG submission 182720) | Seawater microbial communities from Saanich Inlet, British Columbia, Canada - SI_123_September2016_10_MG | ecosystem: Environmental > Aquatic > Marine > Inlet | place: Canada: British...
GAGTATCTCCAAATGAGACCACTTTAGACATAGGGCAATGGCATCTCTTCGGCACCCCCGGTCCCACGACCCTCGATAAGGGTTCGCTGACTCTAGGAAGGTCCCTCGATGTTCCCCGCGTTTCGCGGTACGACGTGGATACGGAAACCCCTAGGCCGGAGAGGTTGCTAGTGGATTTCGATACCACCGTCAATTCCTCACCTACAGATATCTCGGGGAAGGGGAATCATGGGACGTTCGTGAACGATGCCTCCTACTCCGCACCGGATAAAGCGTTTAAATTCAGTCTGAACGCACACTACATTCAAGCAGAATTAAATAATAGTGAAACAGGTAATCAATATCACAGTGTATCCTTATGGTTTAAAATCACGTCGGGACAGAGCTCAAATTGGAGAAATATATTTGAATGCGGTGAAAATCCAAGATCAGGGACTTCTGATATTAGTTTATACATTCCAGCAGGTCAAGATACACTCTCATTTTCAAACGGTGGGTCGCATATGTATAGTGATACACTCACAAATCTTTACTTTCAATGGCATCACATTGTGTTAACATATGATGGTGCGAATCGAAATATGTATTTAGATGGTGCGTTAATTAAAACGCAAGCAACTACATCATGGGCTGGAGTAGCAAATATGACACTGAGAATTGGAAGAACTAACGCGAATAGCGAAGGCCTCCAAAATGGTCTTATTTCTAACTTTAAGTTATACTGGCAAACGGCCCTCGAACCCTCGGAGGTCCAAAAGTTGTACCGTCTCGGCCGAACCGGGCGGTCCATGGTCATCAGCGACACGGCCGTCGGGATCGGGAAAGCTCCCGAAGCGCAGTTAGATGTGAGGGGGAACATAAGTTGTAACGGAGTTTTTAAAATGAATGCACCGATCGCTTTTTTTGCATATTCTACCAACAACGCAGCAGGTAGCGCTGGTACCGTTTTCACTGGGTTTAATGCCACAAAGTTTAATTATGGTAATAATTATAATACTAGTACAGGACTTTTTACAGTTCCTGTATCGGGTGTGTATACTCTATCAGCTACAATGCGCGTCACTGCAACAAACCAAAGTGTTTCATATTATGATCTTGAGCATGTCAATTCGGCAGGTACGAGTTTTAAAATTGGAAGAGCTGAAACCAAGTCTGGTGCTGGTACAGATCACATGAATGTCACGGCTATTTATTATGCTAACTCAGGTGACAAATTTCGTATAATGATCAATGTCAATATGCAAGCCGACGCCGGGTCCGGGGTCAATCACTTTTGTGGTTCTTTATTATGGGCAGTGTAAATACCCTTGAAGCCCAAATTTTCCTCCAAAGTGAAACGACGGGACTTTTTACAGCTCCTATAAGTTCGGGTATACGGCGAGAACGCGCAGTACCGGTTGGTACACATGACATCACGCTCTGTATTAAAAATATAAAGTAACAATAGATGCATATAGAAAAGTTATCCGATCTTATTTACCAAACGATAAAAACTTTGAGCCCAGAAGTGATCGGTACTATACATTGGCTCGATACGTACGAATCTATAACATATCCCGAGGGTCATACAAAACCTTCAAAAGAAGTCTTTGATGCCAAGTTGCAGGAACTCATCGATGCTCAACCCCTCAAGGAACTTAGAGTACAGCGTAATCAGGTATTAAAACAAACCGATTTTCTGACAGTTTCCGATTTTCCATACCCCTCAGAAGATATACGAACAGCGTGGCTCGTGTACCGTCAAAAACTTAGAAACATAACGGCTACAGAGACACCCAGTCTAGATGAAAATTATCAATTGGTAGTCACGTGGCCCACGCCTCCAATTTGGCCAGCGAATGTGGTCTAAGTTCCAAGTCCGTAGGACTTGTCCCCCGTTCTCCCACGAATCTCACAGATTCGTCGAAGTATGGTATCTAACCAGTGAAGTTCTATGAACTTCCCAGCTTAAAAATAAACTCTCACTATATTATAAAATGTCTGGTGGTATTGCCCAACTCGTAGCCGTCGGAGCCCAGGATGTGCACCTCGTCGGTCAGCCCGAGGTGTCTTTCTTCAGGTCCACCTACAAACGTCACACTAATTTTTCCCAAACTGTCGAGCGTCAAGTCATTCAAGGCAACGTCTCCAACAACGGTATGTCCACCGTCCGCTTCGAGCGCAAAGGTGACATGCTCAACTATGTTTACCTCGTTCCCAACACCGGTCTCAAGAGTAATACTATCACTGACTGGACTACCGTAATTTCAAAGGTTGAACTTATGGTGGGAGGTCAGGTTATTGATGAACAGGATTCTACCTACTCTACTCTCATCGCACCCACCCTCTCCGCGACCTCCTCCTCCAAGTCGGTTGCCGGTGATCTCTATGGTGGCTCTACCAACGAGCGCTTCTACCCTCTCAGGTTCGCTTTCTGTGAGAACTGGCAAACTGCCCTTCCTCTCATTGCCCTCCAATATCACGACGTGGAGCTTCGCATCACTTGGGGTGCCGCGGCCGCTGCTTCTAAATGGGACGTCTACGCGAATTACGCGTACCTCGATACCCAGGAGCGTGAGATGTTCGCAGCTGAACCTCTTAACATGCTCATCACCCAGGTCCAGAAGGCTGTATCTTCCGGTTCCAAGATGCAGGAGCTGAACTTCAACCACCCCGTCAAGTATCTCACTTCGGCGGACAGCTCTGCTCTTGAGATCCTCAATGATGATAACAAGCTCAAGCTCCAAATTAACGGTACCGATGTTGCCGACTTCAAATTTGCCAACCCTAACTACACCTCGGTTCCTCTCTATTACCACACCTCCCATGGTAACTCTACCCCCGCCACCAAGCTCTTCACCTACCCTTTCTGCCTCGAGACTGGTAAGCTGCAGCCCACTGGTACCCTCAACTTTTCTCGACTTGATTCGGCTCGTATCATTAACGATACTCGGTCGGTCACCAAGGATATTTATGCCGTTAATTACAACATTTTAAGGGTGGAAAATGGTATGGGTGGTCTATTATATTCTAACTAATTAGTAAAAGATGCTTTGGAAAATAGTTTTTCTTCTCTCCATCGTTTTTGTATTGACGTACGATCCTAAGTCCAGGACACTTGAAACCTTTGTCGGTCAGCCCACAACGCCAGCCACACAGAAATCATGTGAAAATGCGCATTACGAAGCCGTTCAATTCGCTCAGACACCTTACGAGTGTCCCACTCCCGGTAAAACCAAAATGGGTGCCGTGATGTAGAATACTTAAAAAGAAGATGTTATTTTTATTTATAAATGATTCCGGTTACGAAAGACACGCTTTTGATTGTCGCGACCATCGTGTGTGCCGTAGCACTCGTTTTCCTTTTTAAAGAGTTAAACAAAACTAAAAAGGATATTGACGGGTTTAAGAATTTTTCAGCCCAGGTCGTCAGGCACCTCAGCGCTCCCCCCGAAGAACCATCTGTTCCTGAGACAGAGGAGGAACCCGAAAAAAGTGATGTAAAGGAGGACGAATAAACATATCACCTTATTATAACTTGCGAATGCGCAATGAAGAAGTACAAAGCGATTGCAATACCGGTTAGCTTTATCGATGGGAAACCTCGGTTTCTCACAGTGAGAGATTGGCGCTTTAAGGATTGGATTTTTGTCACAGGAGGGTGTAGACGAAGAGAAATATTCAATCCTTTACGATGCGCACTACGAGAATTGGAGGAGGAGACACGTGGAGTTGTCTCCCTCAAGAATGGTGAATACACAGAATTTAAATTTATACACAAAGAAAGTCCAACGGTAGACCTGGAATATAATGTATATATATTTTTCGTTAATTATAACCGATCAGAACAACAAACCCAAATACGAAAATTCTATGAAGAAAAACACAAGACACAAATTAAAAAGATGAACAATCAACCCATACGAAAAACACACGACGAAAACGATTATATGAGTTATGATACACTCGAAGAATTCAACTCACGTAAACGTTGGAAACTCATCATAGATAATGTCATAAAAAATCCTAAATTTTATGCGTGCATAAGTTCTCATAACAGAAAAACCTTCTCTATTAAATAATGAAGTCCAAGGCTTTCATTTTAAGGCAGATAAGTGAACTGTTAGAGAAGAACAGGGGTATGTGCGAAGAGGAAATTCAAGAATGGCTCAAACAAAATGAAGAAAAAACAGTATATGAATTGTTAACCTTTAAGAAGGAACTTTCTAAAACAAAAGAATACCAGGACGTTTCCTGTATGAAATGGTTTAGAGATGATGAACAATAATAAGGTATGTTTAAGAATTGGTCACAAAAATTCAATAATGCTACCAATCTATCACACGTGCTCATGGACGGGGGTAAACTCTCTGTGCCGTTTGATAGATTGAATGAATTTTACGATATGTATATTAAGGCTGTAAAATCGGGAGAAAGGATTTACGTCGTCGAACAAAAGAGTGAGACGTATAACTTTTTCGTGGATATCGATTATAAAGACCCAGAGCCCCTAGGAATCGATGAGATTCAGGACATTTCTAAGGTTATTTGTGAGACGGTAAAGTTCCACGGTGGTAAAGAGTGTCTTATTTCTGTCTCACAACCCAAACCGTCAGGTGACCTAATTAAAACTGGTGTACACCTCAATTGGCCCAATTTTGTGGTTGATCAGATATCTGCCATCTCACTCCGCGAACACATTCTCGTGTCCCTCTCAAAATTTAAGAGTAATATGGATTGGAATGCAATTATCGATTCATCTGTATACGGTGACGCACGTAGAAAGACAAAGGGGAGTGGATTTAGAATGCCATGGTCGTATAAACGAGCAAAACATGAAGCGTGTGATGGTAAAGGGTGTAAAGATTGTGATAATGGTAGAGTAGACCAACTGGCGTATCTTCCTGTTTTCATATACAAAGTTGGTTCTCTCACGAGAATAGGTCAGGACCCAACCGTTGAAATTCTTAAAATGTCAGCCGTTCGAACCGATGCACCTACGACAGTTACGGTAGAACCACCTTCTGTATCTTTGAAAATCAAAGAAAATTCCTTTTCAGATGAACAAATGAATAATGAAATCTATGATGAAGAATTGAAACACAAAATAGAAACATTTATTCGAAAAAATATGGAGGGTCAAGGGTGTGCATACATCACTAAACTATTCAAAAACAAAGAAACATATTTCGCAGCGACAAATTCTAGATATTGTGAAAACGTAAAAAGAAATCATGGGTCGAATCATGTGTGGTTCATCATAAGTGGAAGGGAGATTCTCCAAAAATGTTTCAGTCGACATGAAACAATTAGGGGAAGACGTGATGGCTTTTGTGAACACTTCTGTGGTAGAAGACATAAATTAACAAATGACATTATTGATAAACTTTACCCTAAAAAGGAAACACTCACAAAGTGTCCCGAAATAAAAAAAATTATAGAAAAACCTGAAATTAAACAGATGAATGTAAAACCAGATCTTGAAAACTTCATTAATAAGAATATGAAATGTAGTGATGATACACGTGTAGTTAATGTAACTCGAAATAAAAATAATTTTTTAGTGTTAACCACATCTAATTATTGTGAAACTATTTCTGGTGTACATGAAAATAAAACTATGTCATATATCATCACTAAAAACAAAATAAAACAAAAATGTCCAATCTGTAAGAAAAATAATGGAAGAACTCACATCTTACTCCCCAGAATAACTGATAAACTTCAACCTAAAGATACTTAAACAGAACAGTGTTTAAAGTATATAAATGACTCGTTCTCGCTTTGGTAGGGTTATAAAGAAGCCCGTTCTTTATATACCAGTAGAAACTGTACTAGACGACGATTATGCTACAGATGATCATGATGATTTTGAAGATGATTCAGTAATTGATACTGAAGATGAATATAACTCAGAAGAAGGTAGTGATGACGATTACGACGAAGACGCTGATGATAATGGTAATCTCAAGGATTTCGTGGTAGATGATGAGAGTGAGAGTGAGGAAGAATCGGCTTAAAAAAAACAAATTCTATATTAGAAATGGAAACTGATATTGGTAATCCTATTGAGTACAACCCCACTGTCGACCCTTTAAATCAGGAAATTGACCACGAAAAACAGGAGATGGTTGAAGACCAGCCGTATTATTTCCATCCGAGTGAAATGAATTATCCACCTCCTCCACCTCAGCAAAATGCAAAAATCGATATATTCACGAACATTGATAAATCTACGTGGATAATCGCGTTTGCTGTTTTTCTTTTAGGATTTTTCATGGGTAAGACTATGCAGCCAGTTATACTCAGGTATACCTAACTATTTACTTAAGTCACGTATACGTCTCGACAGTTTAGTATCAGAATCTTCATAACTTTCAGGTGTCGACGGATCCTGTGGAAATCCATTTAACCAGTGTTCCTCTGGAACGCCAGAGTAAGCAACAAACGTTCCTATGTTACCATATCTAGGGGGGATTCCATCTCTCCCAAAAAGAATGGGACCCCTGTATGTATCTTCGACGAACCCTTTCGTACTAGATGGTTCAGAAACTGTTTTGTTTTTTAAATCGTATTTTGGTTTAAAAAACAAAATAAAGAAAGCTCCGACTAGGAGTATCGTGATGATAATCCTAATCATTTTGTTTATTGTATATGAATATTATTTACGCGGATGAAACCTCTGGCTCACCGTCTTCCTTTGTATCCTCTACTTTCGCCTCAGTCGACTTGGCGTCCTCCTCACGCTTCCTCTGTCGCTCCTTCATCTCTTCATTGACAATTTCGTCAGCCTCCTTAACCAACTCTTCCATCGAAGTACCAGGCTTTTCCTTCTTAAGTCGCTCAAGAACCTCAGCAGGGTGAGAAATTGGCGCCTCATCGGGCTTGGTGTAAAACTTCGAGTTCTCATCACCGGGTGTATATCCAGTCTTTGTATCCATCATACCCTGTTTACGCTCCTGGAACATACGAGCAGCCTGAGCCTGGTTCTCCTTGTATCCAGACATGATTTCCTCCAACTTCTCGTTCGTATAATGAACATCCTCAATCTTTGCAGAATCGGGGGGAATGAGAAGCCACTTGTACATATCTACGACGTAGATATCAAACGTGGGATCCTCCTTTTGGAGGCGCTTGGCGTGATTAGCAGCCTCGTCACGGTTGGCAAAAGCACCACGAATCTTGATACCGAATTTGTCATTCTTTTGGGGTGCATCGGGACCCACAATAGAGAGACACGCATAGATTTGACCAGGTACAGTGGTATAATCTTGTTCGAGAGACATTATATTTCTACATAGGCTTAAAACTTTAAGCTATTATTTATGGAACTGGCACTTAAGTGAGGTACTCGAACCTAAAGAAATCAATCTAATCATTCCATAAAATGAAGACCGGTGGTACAGGAGGTGCGAACACAAATGCAAGTGGAAAACCCTTCGAGGATTGTTTCCGTCCCACGGGTAGACATATAATTGGCGACCGTACGTTTACGTACATTGACCAAGACCAATTCGTCGAGTTTATGAAAGACCTCAAAGATCCGTATTGGGAACACAAAAAGAAGCCTGACGGCGCTCTCATCAGTGATGACAAAAAGACACTCTTTATCATCGAAGCAAAACACCAGATTGTCGCAGGCTCTGTCGATGAAAAGATTCGCGCGGGTCCGTGCCTTCTCGAAGAGTATAAGCAACTGTACCCCAATGTTGAAAATGTTTATATGATGTTTATTCTTAATGATTGGTGGTTTGGACGCCAGAAAAAATATGAAATTGCTATTAAGTTTAACGAAAAACACGGGATACCAGTGTTTTTCGCGAAACAAGTGGGCTCAACATGGAAAGTTCATATTCGAGATAAGAAGTGGACAATTTACCCAGCCTTTTACGGTGTGGAACAAGATGCTATATTTGATTGGATGACGAAACAAGTACTTCAGTCGTCGTAGATTCGGGATTTTTACTGTTTATAGTTCGACGTGCTTTCACGTCTTTTATGTTGTAATCAGAAAATGTATTCACAACTAAATCAACTTTCACGTTACTCATCACAAAATCAACCCCGGATGTCTTAGTTAAATTGAATAAATCTTCATGGTCTTTTACCCCGAACCCATCTTTCGTGTATCCCACGAAGGATGTTTTTGTCTCTGGTGCGTACGGTGGGTCGAGATATACAAAATCACCCTTTCCTATTTCCTTAAACGCTTCACGAAAATCACATTTTCTAAACTGTACATCCTTGATAAGGTCGCTCACTTTTGAAAGTTCCTTTTTGGTAAGAATCATAGGTGTTGTTTTATAATGACCGTACGGTACGTTAAATCCATTGGGTCCTTCACGGTATACACCCCTAAAACAAGTTTTGTTTAAAAATATAAACATTGCTGAACGCTGGGGTGTTTCTTCCTTGTTTGAATTAAATTTCTTTCTTATCCAGTAATAATAATTTTCCTTCGATTGTTTAGCCTCTTTGAGAGTCTTTGGTTCGCGATTAATTTCAGTACCTAAACACTTGTCGTATTCGTTGAACATCTTCTGTAGATGTTTATGTACCACGTCTGGTTGTGTTTGAATATTCTGATACAGGGCTATCAGTGACCCGTTAAGGTCGTATGCACATACCTTACCATTCGCGAGACCTTTTGACAGGACCGACAGAAGAACACTTCCACCGCCGACGAAGACTTCGTGATAATCGTCAATTTTTGTAGGAAAAGAACCTAAGACATCTTCAATAATTTGAGTTTTTCCACCGACCCATTTAATAAATGGTTTCATATTCTATATTCAAATTAAAGTTTTAAGCTCTTCTATATTCATGGAAGAGATTCGCAAAAACCACAATGATGCTAAAAGAAATCTTATCCAGTCTGTTTCAAAAGAAGGTGAACACATTCTTGATGTAGGTTGTGGGTTTGGTGGAGATCTTCAAAAATGGCACAAGTGTGGAGTGAACATTAACATGTGTGATCCCGAACCATCAGCCCTAGAAGAGGCTCGTTCCCGCGCTAAAAATATGCATATGCGAGTCAATTTCTATGAGGGTGACATTCATAATTGCCCAAATAGAAAATTTGATGTTGTATGTTTCAATTTTTCTTTACATTATATATTTGCAACGAAGAACTTGTTTTTTAGTTCGATACATGAAATAAGAAAACGGATAAAACCAGGTGGTATTCTCATGGGTATCATTCCAGATTCTGAAAAGATTATTTTTAAAACTCCTCTCATAGATGATAGAGGCAATTTTTTCAAACTCAAAGACCATGGGAATGGTGGTTTTGGTGAAAAGTTATTTGTAAATCTGGTTGATACACCTTATTATGCGGATGGACCAAAATCAGAGCCGGTGGCTTTCAGAGACTTGTTGATCACACATTTAGAAGAGTTGGGGTTTAGTTTAGAACTTTGGCAGGGTCTCACTGGAAATCCTATATCGGAGCTCTATAGTAAATTTATCTTTGTATATAAGAGATGAGAACACTTGCGCTGTTATTGATAATCAATCTGTTTGTTCTTTATTATACCAGGCAACCAAAGGAACTTGTTGAGGTTAAGGAAAAATATACCATCCTCAGGAAACACCTCCGTGAAACAAATAACGAAAAGTATCACATGCTTCACAGGACTATACCCCTCACGGGTATGAAACGAATGCGGAGTTCTGTCGGTTCTAATACAAACAAAGGTGGTGAAATAGTTGTATGTCTAGATGGTAAACCGAATGAAATATTTCACGTTCTGATTCATGAATTGGCCCATTGTACCGTGAGTGAATACAAACATTCCCCACAATTTTGGGAAAATTACATCGAACTTCGGGACATGTGTATTAATTTGGGTATTTATGAACAAATTCCCGAAAGAACCGAATTCTGTGGTCAGCACATTCAGGATAAATAATCTCAGTTTAGTTTAAATGAAGACACCGGTGAACATTTTGATTACGGCCATCGCGTATTGGATACTCCTATACGTTGTAACACTCGTACCACTTATATCCAAGAGTTATCATTTAAACCTCATATGGTTTACTGTCATTATACCCAATGTTATTAGATTCGCCATCGGTAACATCCCACGCCTCGCGGTAGACCGAGTATTTTTCCTATCCACGACTTTCATCGCGTTAGTTATTACCTTTTTCATCAACCAGATTTCATCTGAAACGAAGAAAGCTATGACTGATCATAAAGCCGACGTTAGCAAGAAACTTAAATTGAGTGCCTTGTTAGCGGGGACGTTTGCTCTTGGTGCTTTGGGTACGTATTATTCTGGAATTGATAATTCTATTTATAGTAATATGGGCTGGGAAAGGCCTGTTTAAGGCTTGACTACATAGTCCTTCATGAAATAGAAGACGATCGCGGCTACTACACCAGTAGTCGCGAGGCCAACCATACTCCTACCCCCTTGTTCGTTAAGGAACTTGGGGATAGAAGTCGCCAATTTGTCCTGGACAGGCTTGCTCACCGCAAGACCTGTGCACGCCGCAACAAGAAGAGCGGTCATTTGTTCGTCGGTGAGATTCATAGGGTTCTTACTGGCGGGCTTCTCAGCCTGTTGTGTGTGCATTCCCTGAGGCTGGGGGGCAGTCATCTGGGGCATCATACCCTGCATCTTGGGTTCATCGGTCATCATAGGGGGTTCCATCATGATATCGTTAATGGGAGTAGAATCCATCGTCTCTTTACTCTGACTCACATTTTTTTCAGGTTGAATTTGCGCTTCGTTTTTTATAAAAGATGTGGACTGATTCTGACTAATGGGAACCATTCCTTCTCCGTCATCTGAAAGATTCATGGTATACACTCGATCTGAAGCCATTTAATATACCCATAGTTTTTTGAACAATTATCGAGACGCACCTACTTAGTCTTTGTGATCTTGAGGTTTGTTTTCTTAGTCGCCTTCTTAGCATCATCTTCCTTCTGCTGCTGATGTTTGGGGTTGTACATCTTCTGGTGCAATCTCCATAAATCTGGACCACCAACCCTGAAACCCTTTCTAACCGTTGCTTTGTACCAAAATACACAATCCTGAATCTTGTTAGATTTTACTGTATTATCTAACACGAGACATTCGTAGTTCTCTGTACAGGCGTCCATCACTTTACAAAACATATCGAAAGAAGGGAAGATACCAAAGAAGGATTTGTATAACTTTTCTCTGTTCTGGATAATGTTCTCCCTGAGAATAAACACATAATCCACATTGGCTCGTAGTGCCGGTGGTAAGTCCATAACATATTGCATTGTGAGCATAAAGAATATCTTCCAGTGACGACCGTTCATAAAACACTGACGAATACACGTATCTTTTAGAAACTTTGAGTCATACATACAGTCATCCAGAAGCATAAACGCTCCACAATTTGATTTACCCCCACCCACCAACTTTCTCTGTCGGGCCATAACCCTTTCTATCGCATCTCTGTCGTAGTCACCATAAATGAATAAATCTGGGATAAACTCAGAGTAAAAATGATTACCCTCTTCTGTTCCTGAGAGTACGATACCCGCTGGGAGATGTTTCTTATGATACATGATATCTTTCACCAGAGTTGATTTACCGGTGTTACGCTTACCTATGAAAACACACACCCTGTCATCTGTGATCGTCTCGGGTTTGAATTTCCTCAATTGAAGATTCATTCTATTGTACTGTCTCGTTTTATTTAACAAAATTTTACTCATATACAGTAGGAATGGCTGGTCGTCTGAGACTTGCTGCCACCGGGGTCCAAGATGAATGGCTCACAGGTGAACCACAGTTTTCATACTTTCTAACAAATTTCAAACGTCACTCTAAATTTGCTTTTGATTATGTTGAGAGTCAATTCGATGGGGACATAGATTTTGATAAGACTGTCATATGTACGATACCTGGTGATAAAGGTGATTTGATTAAAAATGTTACACTGAAGGTTACACTGAGTGATCCCAAACCAGATGACGGTGATGAAAATGATATGGTATGGTCACCGTCTATAATTACTCATATGATAGACTACGCAGAACTCTTAATAGGCGGCCAACCCATTGAACGAATTACAGGAGAGTACATCTATATGCATCAACAACTTCATAATACGAATGACGACATTGAGCAAACACTATACTTTCTCAATGGACATGGTAATTATCTAAGTTATGCAGATCCGTATACATATTTCCTGGATATTCCATTCTATTTTTATAGGAACCCATCCCTGGCTATACCAACATGTGCACTTCAAAAACAAGTCGTAGAGGTGAGAATTAAACTAAAACCAATTTTAGATCTCGTTCGAAACGTGAGTAGTACGGATCCAGGTGATTCATATGCTGATGCATCCGCTTCAATCTTAAAGTTCTCACTTGATACCGAGTTTGTGTATTTGACAGAAGAAGAAAGAAACTTTCTCATGACCCGACCACTCGATTACGTCATCACACAAGTTCAAATGTCTAAATTTGTCATGAAAGCCGGTGAAAATAAGAAAAGTGTCATGTTAAACTTTCAACACCCCGTGAAAGAATTATTATTCACATCACAAAATGATGTTGCTTATCTCACCAACATATCAAACTGGTACAACGGTATAGTAAATGCAGAATTGAGATTCAATAATGAAATCGTATTTAACAGGGGTGGTTTATTCTTAGAATATGAACAACCACTTAAACATCACGTGAACGCACCATCCGCTTTAGTGAATGCAACACAACCGTTTAATGGGGTACTTCCAAAATTGGGTCCCTCCACGTTCGGTGTATACTCATTTGCATTACAGCCTGAATCTCCACATCCAACCGGACAGGTCAATATGAGTCGTATATCACATAAACTGTTCACAATTGAAATCGCAGTGCCACCCGCTTACGCATCTTATGACAGTACGACACGTATATATGCTATAAATTATAACGTTTTACATATTAATAGTGGTTTAGCTGGATTAAAATTTTAGATGGATATAGTAGTAATGGCTGGGCAAATTCAACTAATGGCGACTGGACCTCAAGAGGAATTTTTCACTTTAGATCCAGACTACAGTCATTTCATCGAGAGTTTCAAGAGGCACTCGAATTTTTCCAGGGAATATGTCGATATAGACTCGGAAAATGGAGCCGATTTTGGAAAAAAAGTTAGATTTAAGATTCCACAGAATCAGGGAGATATCCTGAAAACTATCAGTGTGAGATGTACACTTCCGGAAATTCTAACGAGTACCACGATGTATATCGAATCTGTCGCACATGCTTTGATTGAACATGTCGAATTGATCATAGGTGGAAAGGTTATACAACGTATAACGAGTGACTATCTTCAGATATATTCGGAACATAACGTCACACAAACAAAACAAAAGGCACTCGAACAGCTCATCGGTAAGTATCCATTACGAACGACTGATAAAAGGGTGGGTGAAGTGATATCGGGAGGTGGGGGTAATACGGGTATAATCATACACGATACGTTAGGATTAAACACTGATGAGACCTTTTTCGTGGATATTCCCTTCTATTTTTATAACCACCCAGAACTTGCCATACCCTTGTGTGCTATAACGAAACAGGAAGTCGAAGTGGAGTTCAAATTGAGAGATGTACAAGATTTGGTCATTAAGGGTGATGGTACGTATATCACATTAAATGAAACACTCAAAATTAAAGAATTTCAACTTTGTACAGAACTTGTATTCATAGACTGTGAAGAACGAATTAAATTTCAAAAAATGAAGAGAGATTACCTCATAACACAGATTCAGCAAAATGTATTCGATGTAGACGCCGGTGTTAATACGGGAAAGTTCAAGTTAGACTTTGACAATCCCGTGAAAGAACTCTACTTTGTTATTCAAAGACAAGGGACTACAGGGGATGGTGTGAGTCAGGGTAATTTTGTAACGATTTTTGATTATGATAATACAGCCAGTGTAGAAGGTGGAAAATTTATACTTTATGAAAATTTAGATCATCTAACACTCACGTTAGACGGTCAGGAGATTATCACACGTGATACAGGGAATGTCATATTTCTAAAGGCTGTCCAGGGGGCGATTCATCATTCAAAAACACAGCTCATTCGTCGCTTTTATTCGTATAGTTTCGCCCTCCAACCGGAAGAGTGGTATCCAACAGGACAGCTTAACTTCAGTTTAGTGAAAGAGCAACTCGTGAACCTAAGTCTCACAAATTGTCCAGATTTTAACAGACAAGTACGTATCTACGCTTTGAGCTATAATACTCTTCGTATACGCGAGGGAATTGCCGAAACTCTTTTTGATTCTAAACAATAAAGATGAATATGCAAACAGGCTTCGGTGATGCTGGAGACGCTATGTTTGAACAATATATTCAAACCATGACTAATATTCTTCTCCCAGTTTTTGAAAAGGGTTTAACACTTGCATGTGACTATTCCAAAGCTTGTGGACGAGATACTCTCCTTCCAGAAGATGTGGAATATGCAACAAAGTATTGTGCGATGTATAAAGTCGGTGAGGACGTTGGGTCTATTTACCCAGATATATATGAACAGGTTGACGATGACGACGATGAAGATGAAGAAATGCCCACGGTTCCACCAGAAGACTGCCCACCGTTTGAACGTTATTCAGGAAACAATCCTGTTTTTTTACAGGTGAACGACGCATACGACCGTTGGGACGATTGGAAACCCCAGAATCCGTCAGAAGAGATGTTAAAAAATGCTATTAATAGTAATGAGCACATCAGAACCTGAAGGATGGACTTTTTCTGATAAGGCTAAGTTACATATTTCAAACTTAGATTCAAGCTCTAGTGATGATTCATCAGATGATGAACAATTATTTTCAAAAACAAAAACATTAAAAGCAAAACGATTTAAAAAAATAGTAAAAAAGGAAGAAATTACAAAAGAATAATTTTTTTCCTAACCTATAGTATAACAACAACGATGTCGGCCGCCGCTCTCCAGACCGTAAACCTTGTAACCCAAGAACTCCAGACCCAGACCCTCAACTCGATTGTCGGTGGTTTCTCTTTCGCTGCTGCCATGTCGTGGATGGACTTTGTTCGGTGGACTATCACCCAGATCATTAAGGTCCCCAAGAATGGTGGTGCTCAGTACGCCATGACCGCGGTCCTTACCTCCCTCCTCTCTGTGGTTGTCTTCTTAGTCATCTCCAGGATTACTGGTAAGGTTTCTAAGCCCGCACAGCCCGTCTACGCGATAACCCGCTAAACGGTTTGCTTTTCATTAAAAACATCAAGAGTAGTCCAGCTAAAATAATTAGTACTATATACAAATACTCTTTTCTCCACTTATAAGAATTCTTTACGACTTCAGGAATACTTATTATTGGCTCTTTCTTTTCAACCTTCTTGGGCTCTTCTATAGAAACTTTTGGTAAATTTTCTAATTTATCAGTTGAACCTGTGATTTCAAATTTCAATATATGATCTTGATTTCTAAAATCATACGGAATGAGTCGACCATGACTCATGTAAAAAAACTCTACTTTGATATCTTGTATCATTTTTTGACTTCCAGTATGGAAATTATGCACTAACATATCGTCAGCTCCGTTAAAATTGATGAATTTGGAGCCGTCTAGAAGTATATGCCCGGTATAGAAAGGTGTGGATGTATACACAGATTGTGTAAACTCATCAGAACCTGTTGTCAATTTTAATACCAACGAATTTGGTCCATTTATATTTATAGCCCCAGATTTGATACTATCAGTCACCGAACTATGGTTCCCCGAACTGAAACCCAAAACCTGGTGGGGTGTTGTAAAATGTGAAGAATTACTCAAATACCCATTCGTACCATCATAAAATTCAAGTGTGAATGCATTATCGGATGCGTGTGTATTAGAAAATGTCAACGCGTTTGTGTCTGTATCAAATACGACTGAGTTTATATTGGAATCTGGTGGTGCGAGTTTAGTAGCCAAGTCACTTGCCAGTTCTGTTCCTGTGCTGTAGTTTGTTTCATCTAATGAAAAAACATTTCCATCCACACTAAATGTTTTGTTCGTCACGCATGTAATCAACTGTGGTGTGGGAATTCTTGCAGATACAAGTTTGATATTTGTTACGTCATAAATAGGGTTATCCAAAGTAACGGTATAATTATTAGCGTATGAATATACATTGGTATCTCTCTCACCACTATCTATGTTAAGGGTGTGGACCTTCATTAAAATATGCGTATAATATTTTAATGAATGTTTTTGTCTAATGAACTAAAAAATTAATGAGAGAGTGAATGAGAAAGGGGGTTATTCTGGAGCTGTCTCTTGGCTATGTCGAGGTTATTAGTGTTGGGATTCGCGTTACCCTTGTAGGCGTTAAATTGATGATACGGCTTTTGTTGATACTGTTGCGTCCATCCACCATTGGCCGCGTTGACACGTCCGTCGATACGTGTAGTATCCGAACGAACAGCGGTAAGAGCACCACCCTGTTTGAGAGCTGTTTCACGAACATTCATTCGACCAGCGTTACCCATCCTGTTTGGCTTTCCTCGTCGGTCTTCTGGGCGGAAACCGTATTTCATGAGTTCTTCATTATTCTTAGAAGCCACCTTTACAGCGACACTATTGGTGTACGCACCACGGTGACTGTGAATACCCGGCGCTGGATGATTCATGTATGTATATTGTTCATCCGTGCGGTCAGTCTTGAATCGAGTGGGATCTTGTGGCATCGCACCCGCTGATACGAATCGCTTCGCACCATTGAATCCTAAACCATCCGCACGGTGACCGGTCTCCGAACGGTTAGTGGTACGCTTGGTCTTTTCATGTTCATTACGGGGAACAACACCCGACATCCCCTGTGCCCGCCCAGCCATGGTGGGTCTCCTCGATGGGAGGAAAGATGTAGTCTCTGGTTTGTTATGTGTAAGCTCACCAACCTTCGCGGAGCGACCACCAGTAACATCCGCCGCTGGACCTGTACGCCCTGGAAGTGTGGTTAACCGATATTCACCAACATTAACCGGATTCACACGAAAGGTCTGCTGAAAACCACCAACGGCTGGCACGTGAGCACCGACCCCCAAACCCGGCCCGACGAGCTGTTTCTCGACGGGTGACAAGTTATTCATACGACCATGATCATACATTCGATTGCGCATGTTCAGAATTTCTTGACCACCACTACGTTGTTGGGGGCTGATATCACCAAAATTTTCCATCTCCATTTTGTGTGGAACTTCGGGGGAGGTGTCAAAATTATTAGATTCTACTATTTCAGGATTTTTCATTGTTGGTGGTACGTTGTCGACCTTGGGTGGTGCGGACTTGGTACTCAAATTCCTACCGGCAAAAACAAGACCAGCAACAGCCATGAGCGATATAGGATCAGCCATTCTTACTTCTTATTAACATTTTTATTAAGATACCTTCGCTCAAACAGTCCATTCTGGAGTTCGGCGCGGGTACTAGATGGGTCATATTTCTGAGTACGAAGGGGAACCTTACACTCCATGTTAGAGAGGGGAAAAAGGTTACGCTCGTACGTCTGAATTATATGCTTGTTAAATCGTGAAGTAGATTGAGGGCGAAGTTGATCACTCGTTTCGATATACTGCGCTGGGGAGCCCTTACCTGCCATATAAGGGGCGGTGCCGTACAACATAGTGTTGGGGCGGCAATCACCACAATTTAAAGCACTGGGCTGGGGGTAGACAAAAATTTCGTCGTTTGCTTTTACCGGGGGAACGGCGCCCGTATTTTGAACAATGGAAAGTCCAGGTTGAAGTTGATATGCCATTTATTATTACATAAGAATATTTATCTAGCAAACATGCCAGAACGCTTATCGCCGTGACTACCGAGACCAGAAAATGCCCCGAGCTGAACACCACGAGCGTTGGGATCACAGAAGCGGGTGTCGCTTTTACACATGGGAGCATGTTTTCGCCCATAAAGAGATTCCGCAAAAGCCGTCTGGTCCCCTGGGATTTTGGTCACGGGGTTTGAAACAAACTGACGTTCCATGGCGTTGCGAAGATACTTGGGCATGGGTGAACGAGAACGACCCGCATCATATGGAATACGGTCACTGGTGTAACTGTTCACAAACGGTTTAACGGTGGGATAATAGCACGCCTCTAATCTGTTAGGTGCGTCACTAAAGTCGGTGATCATGACATTTCCCATGGGATTATCGGGTGTTGGCATCTGACAGCTCACACCTTCAACCGAACCACCATACGTCTCCTTAACCATCCTAGACTTATAAAGAACGTAAATAACGGCGAGGACCGTCGCACCCAAAACGAAAACCCTAGGGTCACGGCGAATGAGATAGAGTATGGTGCATACATAAATTACGAATCGGGAAGCAGCATTAACCCGGTCTTCTGGAGTTTGATCATTTGTTGGCCAGAATTGATTAACCTGGTCAGCTCTCACGAGCTGCTGAGGATCGTCGAACCAGGCCTTCATTTAGTATATGTTAGGTTTATTTTTTGGGCAGACCACCAAGCATACTACCCATCATTTTCATGAGAGCGTCTTGGTCGAGGTCACCGTCTCCATCTTGCATTTGGCTTGCGACACCCTTTGCAATCTTTTCAATTTGTGAAAGAGTATCGTCTGGGAGAGAAGTGATAGTGGTACCGAGCATGTACAGTGTTTGGAGATACTGCCAGGTAGCAGCCTTTGTATTTGTGGACATATTACCCCAATACCTCTTGATATCAAGTTCCCTGAGAAACTCGATGTTCTCAACCTCTTCGAGTAAAAAAGTCTCATCCTTGGCAGAAATCTTTCCTGCGTAAGGGGTGACACCATCCATAAAACCGTTTACAACGAGACGGGGATTGGTGGACTTCAACATGTCAAAGGAGGTGAGCATCTTCTTAATGCCTTTTTCATCTGGAAAAGTCTTGTGCAATTCCACAAGAAATTGACTCATCATATCATTAAACGCAGATACGGACGCCATATTCTTATACTATTGGTTAATCTTTAAGTTTAGAAAGGTTCACTAGAGATAGCTTCCTTCTGTGCTAAACCACCTGATATAATAAAAAATACCAGTATCGCGTTGAGAACGGCAGGTTTGGTATATTTATTGAGTTCTAATTTACCTTCATTATTCAAATATGCTTTGAGGTGAATATAAGCGGCGGTTATTCCCGCTGCAATTAGGGCGGCACTCACTGGGTCGCGCAAATGATCTGAGAGTTCCATTTAATTATACCGGGGATTTTTTGTACGATGGTCTGGTGCATCACCAAATAATACGTCATCGTCTGTAGGTTGAGGTTGTTCCTGGGGGTATGGAGAGGGAGGGGGTGCTGCGATTGGTTCTGATACTGGTTCGGGTGCATGTACACCGTGTACCGTTTTGAACTCATTTTCAAGTCCGGTGGGTTGGGGGTCATTCATTTCATCTAGGGGTTCTGGTTCCATCATAGGCTCGGGCTCGGGCTCGGGCTCACCGAAGGGTTCTTCCATATGTTCGTCGAGAACGTCTGGGTCGGTGGTGTCTTCGACTTCTCCATCCAGAGAAATATCCCTAGTCTCTTGTGACATATACGTTTGGAGGATTTGTTGAACAGGGATCAATTCTTTTACGGTGTTTTCGATAGAAAGGGAAAAACGCATCGTGAGATTCTCATCACGAGCGTATTCACTCTGTTCTTCATGAAAAATATAAGGATCTTTGTACAAGTCCCGCGCAGCGTTGTTGTAACACGTTTGAATAAATACTTCTTCGGTAGGAAGCTTCAGGGAAATCTTTTTGTTATCTGCTTTGAGGCGAACAGCCGAAAGAATCTTTGTACAAGCTACAAATACAGCAGCGAGGAGGTCCCCAAACCAAGAACACCGGTCTGTGATGTTATCGGCGTGACGCTTTGACATTGCATTCGACCAATTAGGAACCTCTTTCAATAACTTTTGAAACATGATGAGAACTTGTTTACCCTTAGAGGTCTTCACAGATTCCGCATACATCTCCTGAAAAACTTCAATCATAGGTGGGCACATGATGATACACATCTGTCCGAGATACTCCTTCTTCGCTTCTACGAGAACGTTCAGATTGTCCATTTATGATTAAGGGGTTTTTTAAAATGATGTTTTCCTACGCACTTCTCCTGTACTGATTCGCCATCTTTTTTAGATTCAATAGATTGGGTAAGTCCACATCATCTTCTTCTTTTACTTCCTTTTTCTTTTTAGATACAACCCATGAAACATACACGTCATAATCACTCAAGAGTTTTACACTAAACCCACCCAGTTCGAATTGTCTCGCCACATATTTAGCTGCAAGTCTTCTATCGAATGTGGGATATCCAAGTATAAATGTTGGAACGGTGAGAAAAATCTGTTTATGACCAAGTTCTACAGATTGTTTAATTTTTGTAGAAAATTGTTCATAAATTTTCATATATATTTCTTTCCTGATTTGTTTTCTTTTATCATCAATCTTAGTAACGTCATTGATGCTCAACATACAATTACTCTAACTTATTTTTAGCGGAATCAAACTCACTTTTGGTAGGAACAGCAGCCTCTTTAACGAGTTCATATTTGACAAACTCCTTACCCGCAGCACCTTCTGTAAAAGCGGATACGTCATCAGGGGCCTGAATACCCAGGGGTTGTGAACGAAGGGATACGATACGGGATTTCCCGTTCTGAACCTCAAACGAGGCTACTATAGAGAAGCCAAACGAGAAACCGTCCTTTTTCACACTCATAAACATGACTTCGTATATCTCAACACCATCCTTCCTGTAACCGTTGATACCGGTCGTCTCGATGATGTAGGTACACATACCAGTGCGCTTATCTATTTCATTATTCGCTTGAATAACAAACTGCTCCATCATGTCGTTATCGACACTTATTTCAAATTGTTCAAAACCTTCAAGGTTTGGTCTGGGGTCATTCAGTTTTACAGGAGGAACTGGTTTTGTGTAGCCTGAGAGACCGAACGTGTCTGTGAAAGATTCCATGTTGGTAGTCAGAAAAATTACTACCACTATGAGAGTGAACGCTAAGAAGTAGTTCATATTTACTATTACGCGTTAATTTTTTTTAGAGAAATTACGATGTACATAGTAGATGTCGCTGCTGATATATAGCCCAAGGTGTAAACATTCTATGGATGTCGTAGAGTATATAAATCAACACCATCAATTGAAGCAACTTGTGAGATATCACAATGTAAATACACAGGGTATACCTCCCAGTTACAAAAATAAGATCAACAGAGTACCAACTATGTTAACTCAGAATGGTAAGATCCTGGTAGGAAACGAAATAAAGAACTGGCTCGACTCCCTTCTTCCACAGAAGGAGGTGGTGCATAGTCCTATAGGGGGGTACGGGTGTTCTATGACGACGTTAGATGAAGGTAAATCCACGGGTGACATCTTCGCTCTGGATGATTACGGGCGAAGTCTCCAACCTCCGATGACAAAAGAACTGGAAGAGAAAATTGGTCGTGATGTGAATAAGGGTATTGCGTATGATACACAGATTTAAAGATATGAGACAAATAATTATTTAGATATGAAATTAGTCACTATACAGGCTTCCGCCTTTAAATCAACATTTGAAGTACTGAAAGACATACTTAATGATGTAAACATTTACTTTAGACCACAAGGAATGTATATCGTTACACTGGATACCGCTCGAACGTCTCTCATAGACATATTTTTAGCGGCGGACAACTTTGAAGAGTACGAGTGTACACAAGAAGAAATCATCGCTGGTATTAACATCTCAAATACGTTTAAACTTTTAAAGACCATCACCAATAACGATGTTTTGAAAATTGAAATCAACTCTAAGGAATATATGGATATTGAAATTTCAAGTGAAGCCAAGAAAACAAACACAAAATTTCAGCTCAAATTGTTAGATATTAATGAGAATCATATCGAAGTTCCTGACATTGACATGACCACGATAACAACTCTTCCATCTGTAGATTTCCAAAGACTTTGTCGTGACATGTCTAACATAGGAACGGATATAGAAATTAGGAGAATCGGAGATCAAATCAAATTTAGATGTGATGGTGATTTCGCAAATCAGGAAACATCAATCGATTGTCTCGATGAAAGTCCGGAAATTATGGGTACCTACAGTCTAAAATACTTGAATATCTTTACAAAGGCGACGAGTATGTGTGCGTCTGTGCAAATTATACAAGAAACGGGTAATAGATTTTTGATTTTAAAGTATAACGTTGCAAATTT
>Ga0233438_10001845_pt1 | contig 22180 bp, 34 predicted proteins | sample SI_123_September_FD_182720 | JGI IMG/M metagenome (GOLD analysis project Ga0233438, IMG submission 182720) | Seawater microbial communities from Saanich Inlet, British Columbia, Canada - SI_123_September2016_10_MG | ecosystem: Environmental > Aquatic > Marine > Inlet | place: Canada: British...
GCTGGAATAGTCATTAACGATTTTGACACTGTACTAGGATGTAGTGTCATTAAATTTGAATTTTAGTTTTGGCAGCCCGTTAGCCGCATGTCTTTTGGACGGACACATCTAACCCCTACGCTGTGTAGGATTTGTTTCACATAGTAGTATGCCACGGGCCCACGGCATTGCTCTACTTTGTATTTGGAGGAAGCGGTGGGATTCGAACCCACGGAACGCTACTAACGTTCGACGGTTTTCAAGACCGTTGCGATAGACCACTCTGCCACGCTTCCTATATATGGTCGGAGTACAAGGATTCGAACCTTGGACCTCTGCATCCCAAATGCAGCGCACTACCAGACTGTGCTATACTCCGTAATTTGGCATCGGTTGAGGGATTCGAACCCCCTGACTATTTCTAGTCCTGGTTTTGGAGACCAGTGTGCCACTCCAACTGCACCGAACCGACATAAAAAAAGCCCCTAACAACTTAATGCTAGGGGCTTATCTTAAATAACTTTTTTACAAAGTCGCGTTAAGACATACCCCTCCTTGACGGTGAGCACCAATTCTGAAATGACGATTGTTGTACAGTTCTTAACACGTTAGTATTCCTTATTTCTTACTATATAATTATAGTACACTATTATTTATCAGTTGTCAACCATTAAGTTAACTTTTGTTTGGTATCCCGTAGGGGAATCGAACCCCTCTTTACAGGTTGAAAACCTGTTGTCCTAACCGATAGACGAACGGGACAAATTACATCAAGCAGTTTTTGGACCTGCTTAGGTCATCCTGGGCACCATTTGCTCAATTGTTTTACAAGGGGAACAAAACCCTTAATTTGGTGCGGATGGAGAGACTCGAACTCTCACGCCGTAAAGCACAGGTACCTAAAACCTGCGTGTCTACCATTCCACCACATCCGCTATGGTGCCTGTTGAGAGACTTGAACTCCCGACCTACTGATTACAAATCAGTTGCTCTACCAGCTGAGCTAAACAGGCTTTATCTTTTTACTCTACAAATTGGACAGAAATCATTACTGTCTAATTCAAATTTACATTCTGGACATTTGTTCATACAGTACTTATGATTCAGTACTGTTAGCCATTAATGTTCTGAGTTCATCTTCAGGTGTAAGTGTAACTTCAATAATTTCTTCTTCTTCAAGTTCAACTTGAAAGGAACGTATCATTTGCTCTTTTAAGTCGTCGCCGTTAATTTTACCAGATGCAAGTTGTTTAATTGCATCATGTTGCCCAGTTGCTTGCTTTGTTCTAATCAGGTAAGCACAGACTGATACTAGCTCTGTTCTGTTAACGCCGGAATTTTGAATTGCTTCTTGTACATATGAACTCATTGTTGTAACCTTTCAGTGTTACTTGTTGTTATGGAGCGGGTAAGGAGAATCGAACTCCTATCATCAGATTGGAAATCTGAGGTCTTACCATTACACAATACCCGCTTTGGCAGAGAGACAGGGATTCGAACCCTGGGAACCTTTCGGTTCGGCGGATTAGTAATCCGCTGCCTTCGACCACTCGGCCACCTCTCCGTATTTGGCTCCTCCTGCTGGGCTCGAACCAGCGACAAATTGATTAACAGTCAATTGCTCTACCAACTGAGCTAAGGAGGAATAAAAACTACTTACTACTGCACCCTATGAACCATCGTTACTTTCAGTACACTCGATCTTACTGGTGTTGCCGCTATAGCAGCTCACATGCGATCACCCTACTTGTAACTTCCTTTAGCTTCAAACACATTCGGAACATTTTTCTCTGGGTGATCAATCCCTGAAGAGCGTTCGGATGCAGCAGAAAGTAGTCTTTGTATCTTAATTTTCAAATAGCGTTGTAAACATCTTTGCTTACTTAGTTATAATAGCAGTTTATTTAGTCTTTGTCAACCTCTATTTTAAGATATTTGCTAACAATTTTTCTGCATCTGGATAGCTATCCATACAGTCAACAATTTCGTCAACTGCATTAAGACGAATCATTTCTTCAGTAGCCACATACTCTGGACTAGGCTGATAAAAAGGATTGTAGCTAGTAGGCAGATACGGCTGTGTCCAACTATGTTGAATCGATCCAAAAGATTTATTATCCATATTAGTTAGCGTTGATTGAAACTGTTACAGGAATACGATCGCCTACATTGTATCGATTATATGTATAACTTTGACCAGTAACATTTTTCCACCGATAAGTAATTGTGTAATTTTTAAGTTGACGCTGTTGTTGCTGATTCATTACTTCAGTACATTGACGTTCAATTCGATATCCAGTAACTACTCGACGACCGTTATTCTTATCAGCAGCAATAATACCACCTAGTACAGCACCTGCGGCAGCACCTTTATCGTTGCCACCGACACCTTTGCCTAGTAGCCCGCCGATAATCATTCCGCCTAGTACGTCAGCACCACTAGCACCGCCACCTGTGTTACCGTAGATAGGAACTTGTACATCTTGACATTGTGTCGACGGTACGTTCTGCCAAACAGTTTCATAGTTAGGCGTTACGTTTGTGATATTTGCATAATATGTTTGAGCTTGAGCTGATGATGCAAAACCAATTAGTGCTATAGTTGCTAGTGCCTTTTTCATAATTATCTCCTAAGTGCCTTAGTTAAGTTATACATATAATATACATTCTATTTATTAGTATGTCAACCATTTTCTTTCCAAAATTCTCCAAATCTTACTTTGTAGTCTTCTTTAGCAATAACTTCTACTTCAGTAACACGATCATACCTAAAACTACGGAAGCCTTTTGATTCAATCGCCCATACCGCACAAACCTTGTCCGAAAGTTCTCGAATTTTCTTTTGGCTCATAGGATCATCTTTTTTAGCAGGTGGCAAAAAACTTTTAATAAGTGTACAAGGCATCTTACGTTCGTCGCCATTTAATTTCTTAAATGTTACTACTGCTACTTCCTTTTGGAGGAGTTTCATTAACTCCTCCCTTGTAGGAATACCTTTTAGAGCTGCTACAGTATCAGCGACTTGTGACGACTTTGTCTGCGAGTCCATATTCAACTGCCTCCTCTGCTGTAAGAAATGTGTCAAACTTCATAGTTTCAAACAGTTCTTCATAACCTTTACCTGCTGTGTTGTGCTTGACATACAGCTCTGTAAGACGCTTGTTAACTTTCTTAGACTCTTCGAACGCTCGTTGTGCATCTTCAAACTGTAGCTCTTGTACGTGTACACTGCCACTTGTGCCTCGTGTACCACTTGACACTCTGTGGATCATTGTACGTGACTCTGGCAGTACTACACGCTTGCCTGCTGTGCCTGCTTGTGCTAGGAACGAGCCCATGCTACACGCTTGACCCATTACGATTGTACGCACATCGCATTTGATGTACTGCATGGTGTCATAGATAGCCAATCCTGCTGTTACAGCCCCACCCGGTGAGTTAATGTACAAGTTAATGTCTTTGTCCGGATTGTCACTTTCTAAGAACAATAGTTGTGCTACAATCAAATTAGCCATATTATCTTCTACAGGACCGTTTAGCATTACAATACGGTCTTTCATTAAACGGCTGTAAATATCGTATGAACGCTCGCCGCGAGCTTCTTGTTCAACTACCATTGGTACTAGTGGCATATGTATCTCCTATATTTCTTTTGGGCCATTTGTTGTAAATTCTAATCCGATTTTTTTACATACATAGTTATTTTGTTTCGGATCGTATTTTAATGTAAGTTTTATCGATCTTTCTAAACTTACTACGCAAAGATTCTTACTTTTAAAATCTAAAATCTCAGCTTCTACAACTTTGCCAGATTCTAAATTTAACACCTCACATCTATCGTCATACATTTTTTTGCATACCTTGAATAATTAATTGATAATATAAATTTTCCACAAGTAATTTTACAATTGTTGCAAGTGCTACAACAGTTGCTTCTTGTTCGTTTTGTAATTGTGCAAACTGATTATAAACATTGTTTGCCATTGTTTCATATGCTTCTTCTTCATTAAACGGAACCATATCCCAGTTCATTTTATTACTATGTTCATTGTTAATCTCACTAGCTAGTGTTTTTAACTGATTGACAATTTTTTGTTTATCTTCCACGTCTATATCCTTTACTGGTCTGCAAATTTTCCCATTGCTATTTTAAATTTTTGTGCAGACTCGTTGTGTTCAAAATGAAATGTATGTTCATAGTTATCTGTCCAAGTTGTGCAACTCCACTCGTGACGATCACATTGTCTTTTACAGAATGTTTTTCCTTGATCTGCAAGATCGCTATGTAATCTTACTGTAAAGCCAGGCTTCCAACGTTGCTTATACTCAAATACTTCAGCTGGTGTCAATGGATCGTCCTTTCGTCATTATTTGGATCTAATCCGAAATAATTTTTACATAGTTCTACTATTACTTCTGGAATCTCTTCTTCTTCGTGCATTTCAGGTATCCAAACACCTTTAAGCATTCCGTCCTTACTAATAATTAATCCATAATCATCTTCGTCTAAAGCACTGTCAAATTCTAAATCATGCATATTATCTGCTCCTGCCCTTTTATTATATAATCATTAAATGATTTTGTCAACTAGATATCAGTTACAATCTTTTTACGTATAGTCTTATGAATACCCGGATTAACTTTTAATACCGAAGGCATCATTTCATGTCTAATAAAATTACGTGCATAGTGTATATCCTCATTACTATCGTCCTCAATCCAAGGTACGTTTTGTAATGCACACCACATCTCAAAGTCACGCTTTCTATTTAACCTAAAAGGACGAATTACATTTCGATTACGGTAGGGGATCCATTTGCCAGTTCCATGCATACTACTCATTAACCAGGTTTCTACACAGTCATCTAAGTGGTGGCATGTAATTACAGGAGCAACATCATATCTATGTAAAAATTCATAACGCTTTTCTCTCCACCATGCTTCTCTACTAGGGCCCGGAGGGCAGGTTTGTTTTACTCTATCAATAATATATGAGATATTGTTAGCTCTACAGTAATCTCTAACAAATCTTTCAGCTAAATCTCCATGTGCTGTACCATGATTAAAGTGTAAAACTTTTATATCGTGTTTTCGTCGTAGGAAATCAAGTGCTGCCATGCTATCAACACCACCTGAACATGCTAGATAAAGTTTTTTAGGTAACTTACTTTGAACTTTGATCATCAGATTCGTTATATTTCAGTAATTCTGTATTCTTACCTTCACCTTTGGACTTTAAATATCCATCTTTTATTAACGTATCTAATACATGTTCAATAACATTTTCCATATGTTCTCGTTTTGTCATTTGTCTTCCGACAAATGTAAAGATAATTGCAGTGCCTGCTAACCACCATGACATTTCATTTGATAAAATATTATAAATCATATTACACCTTATATAGTTTTACATAGTTGAGACGTGTTTCGTCTGCGCTGAACATACGATTTTTTGTATGTAACTTTACTTTCGCTTTAATACGCTTGCGAGCGCCTACAGCATGTTCATATTTATTCATAAAACTAACTAGGTTGCCTTCGATTACACCTATGTAGTTATAGCTCTCCCACTGGTTACTGTAACGCTTGTCCAGTATCTCGATTATACCTTCTACAGTTGCACCAACAGGCTCAATGTGCTTGCTGTCGCGGTACTCAACACGGATAGTTTTCTTTAGTCCTGTTTCGTGCTGGTCACGTTTGATGAACTCTGGAGCAAAAGCAATAAGACCCATTCCTTTGAACGGCACTTCATCTTGCGACAGTTCTTTGACCATGTCTGCTTTGAAGCCGTCTAGTTCACCTAAGCCAAGCATTACATAACGCCGCATCCACTTGAGTGCTTCTTGTACACTTGCATAATCTTCTTCTGTTGGCTCAAACATTTCGAAGTCTGAAGGAAGCCACTTTGCATCAGGTGAGTCGTTTTTCTTTTCCAAGTAGTAACGAACAAGACTTTTGTTGTCAAACTGTGTCTTGTTTTCGTCACAGCTAAAGCGGCGAGTGTCTTTAGTATATGTATTATTGTTGATGCGGTAAGCTGCGTATGCTACAGCGAGAGCTTCTGTAAGTTTAACAGTTTTCATTGGAACTGCGTCCTTGTGTACGTATCCGTTTTTAACTTCTGCGAACATGGTGTGCCTCTGTGTGTTTGCCTAACTATTAATAATAGTATATGCTCAAAAGACTAATATGTCAATCAAATTCTTCAAAAAGATTGTTGCCAAATATCTTAGGTTTAGTATCTAACCCATAATTCATTTTATATACATTACCGTCTGCACAAACAATGTTTTCTATTAATTTTCCATTATGCATATATACAGCAATCAACCCTACACTTTGTAAATGTTCTGGAATATTATTACCTTTGAGCTTTTTAATCTTTCCTGGTCCATACAACCGCTTAATAGATTCTATTACATTATCTTGCATTAGATCAAATGCATAAATGCAACCTAATGCAGTCTCATGATCATGAAAGTCTCTATAACGGTTATAGACTAGTTCTAAAATGTTACCGTTGCCGCAACAACTTTCGTGAAATAACTCTTTGTTTCGAAAGAACTCATCTGGACAGTTTTTAATCATTTCTTCTACAAAAACAGCAGGAGTAAAAAACTCTTGGGTGCCTTTCTTAGCACGATCCTTACGATTTTTTGTTGAGAGAGTCATTTTTAATCTGCTCCTGTAGTTTTGTATCTTTTACAAAGTGTCCGATAATTTCATCGTCTGTTTTTAAGTCAAAGCGATCTAGTACAGGTATACAGCGCCACTGAGGACCATCAGCAGTTCTGCTTGTGCGCCAGTAGTGTGCTAGATAATGTACTAGTTTGCTCTTTAGAAATAGTTCAACTGCTAAGGCTTCTTCTTTTGTATCACAAACAATATATTTGTATGTGCTACTTAATTGATAACCCGGAGGAACATATACAATGTTTCCGTAATGTTTGTCGCCTTTCCCCCAGCCTGCTGCAAGATAACTCGTAACTACTCGGTGTTTGTTACTATCCTCGTCAAAAAGGTAATCTGTATATTTAATTTCGCAGTCTTGAATTTTCTTTTTTAATGTTGTGATAACTGGATAGTCTTTGTCTTTTTTAGGTGAAAGTTCTTTTTTAACTTTATCAAACGCCTTGCCATTAACTTGTGTAACTTTATAATGATCATAGTTTTTTACAAAATTATAAATTGCAGTAGCTTCGTTTTTAGTCCGAGGCGCAATGATCTGATCTTCTAATCTATAATTGTATTCATAAGAATCGTCACTACCATAATAATTTACTTCAATAGGACCATTATATCCTTTTTTGCAGTAGTAGATTGCAGTTTCAAGATTTGCACCAAACTCACTAAATGCATTAAAAGGAAGAATAGTAAATTTATAAAGACCCATTTCTTCTAAGAACATTTTGCGAACTTTTTTAAGTTCAGCACCTTCGCCACGCAACCATGCAGTAGGAAGAATATCAGCAGTCCACTCATAGTCGTGACGTTTTAAATTTTCTAATAGTGTAGGATATAAGTTTGCTCGGCCTTGCCCAGGTTCTTGGTAAGGAAGATTTCTAATACCAAATTTTGGATCAAATGCCTGCATATCTACGTGTTCTCTATAATCATGTACACCTGTACGTGCTTTTGTGAAAGTGAGCATATAAACTCCTTGTGCATATTTATTGTATACTTCATTGCTCTCGTATACAAAAAGGTTATCTTTATTAGATTCAATATTGTGAAACATTCGACGACTGTCAAGAACAGTAGGAAGTGCTCCGCATCCGTAAAATGGAATGACGCAGGGCTCGCCCAATAAATCCTGCGGAATTTCTTTGACCATTTCTCGATATACATCTGTAGCAGCAAATTTTGCTCTTGATGTTAAACTTGTCATTACCAGCCCTCTGAATAGATAGCCTGAGCTTCTTGTTTTGCCTCTTGTAAACTCAAACTAAGGTGTGTTTCGATATCCAGTTCAATGTCTCTTTGTTCTTTAAGTATAACATAAAATACGCTAGGGTCAATCAAAAATTCGCCTTTAAAGCTAGAATTTTTTTCCTCGTCGATACAAATATTGTGTACACTATTTACAAAGCCTACACGGTTTTCGCTAGGCTGTCCTAAGCTATCAATTAAGTGAGCATTGTCAATTAAGTTTTGTACTACAGCAAGAATAGGCGAAACTTCATTTTTATTTTTTCTATCACCTGTACGTTTTTTATCGTCATTGTCGTCATCGTCAAAAAATGTCTTGTCAAGTTTAGCCTGCCAGCGGTTTCTAGCACCCTTGCGTCCTTCTTTAAACTGTTCTGCAAGATCTGAAGCCATAATTTGTTTTGTAAGACTACGTGCAATATTATACTCTACTCCACTTTTATTAAGTGCAAGGTCTGCAAGATACTCATCAATGTCATATTGAATACTACGTCCGTCATCTGCAATACGGAACATACTAGTTGCAAGTTTAACTTCTTTAAGTGCTGTGAAGATATCTTCACCTGTACGTGCGGCACGTGCCTTTGCCATCTTTTGCAGTATCATAACAATCTTGTCATCACGTTCTTTTGCAAAGCTGTTGCTGATAATCAAACTTGCAGTTTTACCATCAAACGGTGTGCTGCCACGGCTTAGGCGCTGATTAACTCCACCAGCATCGCCTTTGTCAAAACTCAGCATAATTACACTAATGCTTCCGATGCTAAAGCTACGCTGTGCCATTGAACTAGCAATAATCCAAACTCCCTTGTAACCTTCTTCGAGTGCTTGTGCTTTAACATCTTTTACATAGTGTTCTGCATTTTCAATCTTGACACTTTGTCCTCGTGTGTACATACCTTCAAGGTTTGCTACATGCTTCTTTTCGCCATGTACTACAACTACTTTATAACCAAACGACACACTGTCAAATGCCTTTTGACGAATTTCACCATACGCATCAATAGCACCACTTGCTACACCAGTATTATACGGTAAAAACTCAATCACATCCAGTAGTTCATGTTCAGCAGTTTTGCGCATCTTACGCATTTCGTTAGTTGCCTTTTGTACTGCATTATTAAGAGACAAGTGTGAAAACTGTTCGTCTGCTCCTGCAAGAATTAAACTGTCTCGACGAATAATAGCTTCATGTTGTAAAGGATCACTAGTAAGCTTTTGATATGTCATATCAGTGTCGCCATCAACACAACGCTGATAAAAACTCATCTCAGGAAGCTCGTCTAACTGTTCACGTACTGCAACGTTATCGAGCCATGCATTCTGTGTAAGATCTTTTAGATTTTGTAGAGTATTATGCGCAATGCTAGAATCATTAGTTAGTGCATGTTTTAGCTCAAGCATTTGCTCCATAGTATAAGATTCAAATCGACACACATTAAAATAATTATTATTCATTCGATCAGCATTTGTGCCACTCATAGCAACTGCTTCACTATTGCGAATAATTTGTGATACACGACTACTGGAGCGATCTGTATGCACTCCAAAGTCTACTTCGTCAAGAATCACAAGACCTACATTATTTTCATCATAGAAGTTTTCTACTTTTGTCCAGCCTTCGTCTGTCGCTTGCAGACTGCAAAGTACAACAACTTTATAACCTTGTGCAATATATGTTGCATGGTCTTCTCGCCAGTTTTCGTTACGTGTGTCCACTGTGCGTATATGACTAAACTGATTAAACTTATTGACTTCGTTTCGAATACTTCCAAAACTACTAAGATAGTATGCACCGAAGAACATAGTTTTGTGTCCACTAAGTTCAAATAACGCAAGACTCCAAATAGTTTTACCAAAACGAGCGCATAGTTCATATACACTAAGTTTACCTAATGCTCGACGCTGTTTTCGATTTCCGCCGAAGTAGCTAATTAACATAAGCAAGCTAGGAACACGAACATCTAAGTCGATACGTCCTGCACTAGATCGCATTGTCCATGCACGAAGTGCTTCTCGTACAATACTATCACTAGTTTTAAATTTTTCATCTGTACGATAGAAAATAATTTCGTCTGAAGCCTTTTCATCTCGCAGCCAAATAATATCATCAGGTTGAAAACTTTCACGAAATGTATGAAACTTTTGGTCTGCGCCCGCCTCTGCAAACACAGGGTCTACAATAATATCAATAATAATTTTACGCTCAGTAGTTTGATATTGTGCTACACGCTGTGCGGCTGTTTCTTGAATAGTTTGACCTTCTTTAGCTTGACGCTTTCGAAACAAGTCTTCTGTAACCCAGCGGTACATTTTAGGCTGGTTTAGATTAGTTTTATCATAATTTGCAACAAGGTCATTAGCATACCACACGTTGTCTGTGCTACGTACTGCATTACTTGTAAAGTCTTTCCATTCTTGTGTACTAGGAAAGTCTGGGTCAGTGTCCCACAGTGATTGAACTGAAAGTGCCATCTATATGCCTCATTATGCCTAACTGTTATATACAGTATAGCTTCAGATTACGAGATTGTCAAGTGTTTCTTTTAGAAAAGTTATCTCTGGCTCTTTATGGCACCAAGCAAATCCTTGACTTTGGAATAGTTTTAAGCTAGGGTCAATGTCGTATATTTTACTCCATTCACCTTTGCCCATATTCTCTGTAGATGTTGCTAGAACAGTTTTATCTGTGTCAACATAGAAGTTCCACCATTCTTCGCACTCCATCAAAGGACCTTCGAGCATAGTAGTATATGTTTGAATACGCTCTACTAGGTGGCTACGATTGATACCCATCCGACTAGCTCGTTTGAAATCGTGTTCGGCAAACACTTTTAGGGCCGCTTCTGTAATACCTATTACACGCCACGCATTAGGATTAACAGCAAATAGCTCACCTAGCATACGATAACGCTTGTTAGTTGGTGCTCGCATTTCGCGGATTAAAAGGAAGTCGTGATAAAAATCTTCAGGAGTCAATAGTTTCTTCTTTCCTTACTTCTTCAAAAAAACTATCAAACAACGGCAATGAAACACCTTTATGACGGAATTCTGTTCTAGGATCTTTAAAGTTACCTGCTGGCAAACACCCAAATAGTTCTTCACAGTTGTCTGCTAATTCGCACTCCATTTTTCGTACTATATAATCTTTTCTTGTAGATTCATTTACAACATTAGTACAGTCCCAAAAATCAAATGACACAATGTCTTTGTGTATTTTTACATTATGTTTTTCTTCTACTGCGGCAATTACTTTTTTCATATCCGATCCATTTGGACCGTTGAGCTTGAAATCCCCCCAACCAGGTATGTTACCTATTTTTCTATAAGCTCTATCGCCACCGTTAGCAGTATTACTCATTCCTATATTCATAATAATTTTTCCATCTGGAAAGTGTGCCCAGTACGCATAGCAGTACTTTCTAATATCTTGAGTTTTAAAGTAATTTCTCACCTCATGCGGGTAAAGTATATTCTTAAGGTTTATAGTAAATTCTGGCCTCTGTAGTAACAACTTTTTATCTACATTTGTGTCCATTTTAGATGTCCTAACTTGTTTTCTTCTGCCCATCGAATAAACAACCCTAATTCACGTCCGTGTGCTTCGATTTCCCACGGCAGATCCCAGTAGCTCACTTTCTCAGGATTGTATGTTTTGCCGCACCATGTGTCAGTAACTGGGTGCAGTTCACGTCTTGCATATTGCTTAACATGCACCATTTCGTGTGCTACAGTTTCTAACAGTTTACGCTGTGACAATGTTCTGTCAACTTCAATTTCAAACTGTCTATTGTTGTCAAGTTCTAAGCAATAGCCCATAGCACCTTTTGGAGTGCATAGTTTTACTTCTATTTCTAGTGTACGCATACGTGGCATTAGAGTATCGATACAAAACTGTACCATACTCTCTACATACTTACGTTGCTTAGGTTTGCCGCCTGTTACTGTAATCATATCTGCCTCGGTGTTTTACCAGTTAGGAAGTACATTTTCTTTATAATACTATCAACATCAGCTTCTGTCAACCAGCCCTTGACAGTGTCGTGTTCCTCTGTGATGCCTGGCAAACTAACCATTGTATTGCCATTAAACACGCCGATTTCATACAATCCTTGATCTGCACCATAGCCATCATTGATGATGCTGAGTTCGTAGTCACCAAAAAATAAGATAACTTGCGTACCATCTCCAACTTGCTTAGGTTCATAACTTGATAATTCTAATACAGCCATAACGCCCTCCTATGTATAGTTTATAACACGGAACAGGGTGGCTGTCAACCTTTAAATTCTAAATGTAATGCGACCTTTGTCTAAATCGTATGGAGTCATTTCTACCTTAACTCTATCGCCCATTACAAGACGTATTCTAAATCGGCGCATTTTTCCGCCGGTGTAGCAGATTACTTGATGTTTGTTTTCAAGTTCTACTCTAAATGTTTGATTAGGAAGTACTTCTACTATTATACCTTCTAATTCTATTATATTGTTACTCTTTGCCATCGGCATCCTTTTCAACTTTTGTAATTGATATTACTCCTTTTTCTACACTGATTTTTAAAACATCGCCTTCTGTCCATCCCATTTTATTTCTTACTTCTTCTGGAATAGTCATTAGTACATTTTTTTCATCATTTTCGATATCCTCGAAAATTTCTTCTGCTTTATAAGTTAACATTTGTGTCATATCATCTCCTGTGATAAATATTTATATGAAGGACGCTTATCATGAAGCTTTCTATGATGTAGTAAAACATACGCAAAAAAATACAGGCTATGAATTACCTCATCATATAGAAGCATACATTGTGATGTTATTAAGTGATTTTGTAGATCGCGATGACTTTCCGCCTGACTCAGCATTTGCAGAAATGTTTCTTAATCTGAAAGGAAAAATGGAAGCTAAAGAGCTGGGCGATTCGTGTTTGTTCATAACTGGAGTGTTTCCTGCATACGGACGTAAGTATGGCCTCAATCAGAGATACTATCAAGACATCGGCTCTACATCATACGAAATGGCAAGTGACATGAATGTTGAATTATTTCCTTTGCTAGCTCGCCATTTTGTTTTTTTAAGTAAGTTCATAGAAGTTACTGTTAATACTTCCACACACTCGCAGAGTAACCTTTTCCGTTAGTATCTCCACCATTGTTATCAATTTCAACTCCATCGTACTCAATTGATGTAACAGTGTCTTCACCGTTCATGTATTCTGTTGTGTACACTTTGAGTTTCTTAATATCAAACTCGCCTACAGTTTCAATAACACCGTCGAAGAACTGACCTTTTTCGCTTGAGTATAACTGTGCAATATATTCTGTGCCTTCTGGCGCTTCATCTTCACAGCCCATGATAACCGGTTCAAGTTCATAACCACTTGCTTCATCAAGTTCGTTTAGCATGTCTTGCAAGTTCTCACCTTCGATAACACTAGCAACATGACCTGCACTGTACTCCATTGAATCAACTTCGTCTACTACTACGTATGCACTACCCCATTCAACACCATATGAGTGTTCAAACTCTGTGTGCGACTCATACCAAGGACGCTTGTAATTGTCTTCGTCTTTGTCATGCAAGAACTGTGCTTCGGGCGGAACGCTTTCGATGTTTTCGTACTCTACTTCTTCCTCGCCATCACTGTTCATGTAAGTGGTTAGATCATAATCACCATGTTCTTCACAAATAGGTTGCCAAAAGTCGTGTGCTTCTTTTGAAACAGTCATGTACGCACTTTCGCCACCGTATCCGTTTAGTTGGATATTGTAGAAACGTGGGCCTTTGAGTGTTTCTACTAGTTCAGTTTTTTCTTCAGTCGTTGCCATTTTATATCTCCATATCTGCGGCGACAATATATCGCCATTCGTTACTTTCTAAAACACCAGGTCGGTGCCATGTTTTTCCTGGAAAAATTAACCAATGCCCTTCTTTAGCTGGAACATATGTTGTATTACCTTCCGGTGTAGTATGTGCTAGTTCTGTGCCACTTGTTTCTAAGTTTGCACCTTCTGGCATTTTAATATAGTACACACCACTTACTACAAGATTATTTTCTCTAATGTGTTGATGCCAGTATCTGTTTCTGTCTTCTTGTGTATCAAGATTAGTTTTATATCCCCAACTTTTCACACTTTTAATTTGTGCTTCACGTTTCATAAATGCAAAGCACGACCAAATAAAACTCATTTTGAGATTATTCCATTCAGGTCCGTTAAATCCAAATACATTCTTATCTGTCTGAAAAGGAGGGCTGTTTTTCCAATACCAACCTTTCTCTATGCAATGGTCAATATCATTTACCATACACTGTCTGCTGTCAGTGTTGATAAGAGAGGTCCAGTCGTAGTATTCATATTCCATCATAAGTTTATTATACACTCATATATTAGTTTGTCAAGCATAAATAGAAGTATAATTGAAGCGTGAGGGCGTAACATGGATTTTTTTACATTAGCTAAGGATGTCGGCTTTCCTATTGCAGGGGCTATTGCAGCAGGCGGGTTTGTATTTCTTACACTTAAATTTATCCTAGCAGGCGTAACTGGCAGTGTAACTACTCTTAAAAACATTATTGGACAGTTGGACAACCGTGTTCAAACTATGAACAATGATCTAGTTAAGATAGATGCACTGCTAAGTTATGCACTAAACGTAAAACCCAACATAGATAGAATAGCAGCCAACGAAGGCAAGAACGATGCAAGGCGCGATTAATGGAATTTGATTTAGCACAGACAATAAAAGATTTAGGGTTTCCTGTAGTAGCTGCTGGCGGTATGGGATACTTTATCTACTTTATATGGAAGTGGGTGACAGAAACTATTGACCCTGTACTAGGTGAAACAATGGGTACACTTATTAAACTTGTAGATCGTATTCGTATGTTAGATAACGATATGATAAGACTCAATAGTAAATTAAACATGGTACTAGAATACAGAGAGCATTTAGATCGTGATAAACAAGATGAACTGCAAAAGTTAGTAGAAGAATACAAAAAAGTAGACTACACAAAAGATAGTTTTAGTGCAGAAGATCTCAAAACAATAAAACAAGATATTAAAAAGTCGTAACTTCTTTATATCTTGCATCTATTAAGTCAGCAACACTATCACTAACCATTGTTTCGTAATGCGTGTGCGGCACTTCTACAAACTCCATATCAGTTCTGTGTGTCATTGAAGCGAGTGTAACAACACCGTCATTAGGGCCGTTGTGGTAAGGAACACTACCAGCCGTACTTACTATTTGTGTCCAAGGTATATCTAACTCTATTTCATTTGCTTGTTTGATAGGATCACTGCGCTTGCCTATATCTCTAAATAACGGATAACTAGGCACAATGTATTTTGCCCAGTCTGCTGTACTACTGCCACGAAACGGTGTGCTAATACTTACACCTCCTATTATTCGTAAGTACTTAGTAAGGTGTAGTGCATACAACCCGCCCATGCTGTGTCCTACAACAAAGTGTGGGCCTCTGTTTTGACACTGCTCTGTAATCATGTCTAAGTTGTCATAGAACCTATCCATGCTGCTATAGTTAACCATAATCTCTTTGTTAAACTGCGTCTTTGTTTGTAAGTATCTAAAACTAAGACTAGTTTGGTTTGCACCGTGCAGCCAGATGACATTGATATCTTCGACGTCTTGACCTTTGTATTCAGCTTTACTACCAAACAAGTTTCTTAAATAGTTTATCATAACTGATTGTGTTTTCGTGTCATAAAGTCGTTGGCAGTTTGTACTGCAACGGCAGCATCTCTACAGTAAGCATCAGCACCAACAGCCTTAGCAAACTCTTCGTTTAGAGGAGCGCCGCCTACCATTACTATATAATCATCTCTAATACCTTTTTCATTCATTGTATCAATAACAACTTTCATATAAGGCATAGTAGTTGTAAGCAACGCACTCATTCCTAATATGTCCGGCTCATGCTCATCCATTGCTTCAAGGTATGCATTGACATCATTGTTGATGCCTATGTCAATAACTTCAAAGCCTGCGCCTTCCATCATCATACCTACAAGGTTTTTGCCAATGTCGTGTATATCACCTTTGACTGTGCCAATAACCATCTTGCCAACTTGTGGTGCGCCTGTTTCAGCAAGCAACGGTTTGAGTATTGCCATACCACCCTTCATTGCGTTTGCTGCTAGTAGCACTTCAGGCACGAACAATATACCATCACGGAAGTCTATACCTACAATAGTCATACCAGCCACAAGTGATTTGGTTAGTACATCATAAGGTTCCCATCCACGTTCTAATAAAATTCGAGTGCCTTCTTCAATTTCTTCTTTGAGCCCATCGTATAGATCGTCGCCCATTTGAAGTACAAGTTCTTCGTCGTTTAGTTCTGCTAATACAATATTATCTTCCATACTGTATTTAACTTCTACTTAGACGTAGCTACAAAAGTTCCGGACCAATCCTCTGGTAAGTCCTGTGTTTTCATATACTCACAGCGTTCAATCCACATGTCGTAGTAACCTTCCATCTTGTGATCAAAGTGTGTGTATAACATACGACACTTGTCGATTGCATCATCAAAACGCTGCGCTCGATAATCTTCGTGCATCTGCTCGTGTTTCTTTTGTGCTTTGCGCCATGCAGGATACGTTTGATCTAACACTGTGTAAATGCTTAGTCCTACACTTTTACCTTTAACTTGTAAGTCATCTACTTTGAGGTAGAAGAAATCTGTTTTTGTTGCTTCATATGTCGCTTCGCCAACAAGTAGTAGACATCCGTACTCTTTACACTTGCTTTCTACTCTTGCTGCGGTACTTACAGCGTCTCCAAGGACATCATATGAATGACGTTTAGTACTTCCCATCTCACCAAGGTAACCCAACCCTGTGTTGATGCCAGCGCCCATACCAACAGCAGGACGACCATCAGGTATAATAACTTCTTCATTAAACTTCTCCACTGCTTTTAACATATCTAAGCCACATTGTACTGCTGTCTTTGGATGTTTAGGATCATCTATAGGCGCATTGTGTATGTGCATACTTGCATCGCCTATGTACTTGATTATCATTCCATCAGACTCTAGTACTGGTTCTGTGATAGCATCCATATAGCCATTCATTATTTTTGTTAAACCTTGTACATCATCTCCAAAACTTTCACCTAATGGTGTAAAGCCACGCAAGTCTGAGAACACAATACTTACCTCACGTTTAGTACCCAATTTAATAAGCTCTGGCGACTCCTGTAGTAGTCTAACCACTGTTGGTGATGCATAACCTTCGAATTGCTTTTTAATGGCTTGCTTTTGTAAGAACTCATCGACGAACTTGACAACGTATCGCTTGAGTCCAACGAGCAAGATGAAAGCACTGATAACAGCACCATCGATAAGAATATTTTGTGTATTGAAAACATATATACTTCCTCCTATAAACCCGCCCACGGACAACACAAAGAAGGCTATGCCTACAAATGTCCAACGGGCGAGTACGATTAACAGTATGCCGGCTACAACTAGAGCTGCTAGTTCTGCCCACTGCTCTGCGTCTGGATGTCTGCTAATATTTGATTCATTAAACACTGTTCCTAGCATTGCTGCTTGTACTTCGTGTGGAAATACGCTGCCTGCTGCTGTTGCTAGTGGCTGTGTAAGCCCTGCTGCTGTTGGTCCTACAAACACTATGCCGCCAGCAAAGTCTTCTGGTAAGTCTACTGCGCTAACGCTCTTGCTGCGCTGACTCCAGTCTATCCATACTTCGCCTGTGGAGTTTGTTTGTATTGTACCATATGCTGGTATGCGTAGTTTGTCTACACCCATAGGTGATAGTTTGATTTGGAATGAGGGATCACCTGCTAGTACACGTAGTACTTCCATAGTGACATTTGGATACAATGTGCCTCCGCTTTCAACCACTAGAGGTATGCGTCTTGTGACGCCGTCTACTTCTGCCCAACTGTTGGTTATTCCACTGCCTACTGCGTTGAATTCCACATCAGGTACATTAGCAATAATACCAGGAACACTAGGAATGGTGCCAATATAATCACTGTTAACAATAGTAGCACCAGGATTGATCGCTTCATTCTTATTCTCCTCTGCGCCCAACATTGTGACAATCACAGGATACTGTTGCATTATTTCAGCAAGGGCAGCATCTTGCCCACTCCTGTCTTCTTCCGACATCAACACATTGAACACCACTAGTCCAGCGCCTCTGGCATATAAGTCCTCTATGAGATTGCCATAATCACCTCTCGGCCACGGCCATTGTCCGTAAGCCTCTAAACTTGGTTCATCGATGTTCACTGTGTAAATGTTGTTTTCAACAGGTTGTTGATTAACTATCAATGTGTCAAAGTAGCGTAGTCGTATGCTTTCTATAAATGCTGGATTTAAATAATATATATAACTAAGCACACCTAATAATAATACACTCCAAAGCGGACTGAATAGCACTTTTCTCATTCTTTAATTCCTCTTAGTTTTTTTCGCATAGCGTCCATTTCTGCTGCTTTAGCTATTGCGGCTTGATTGGGCGGGGGCGATACGTTGGGTTCATCACTCCTTCTTCGAACACCACTACTGGACAATACTTTTGTCGATTCAGCTTCGTGAACCCCTTGTGTTTGTGAATGTAAACCTCTTCGGATGTTGTTGATCCGTTGTCGGAGTTCTTTTTGTCGTCCTTCATAATATTTCTCATAAACCTTTGCATTGAATCGTTGATCAACTAACTCATCAATATACTGTTTTAAATACTTATCTACAAACCATTGCAACATAAGCATATTTATTCATAGCTGAAAAGTTGCAACAAATAAAGTGGCTATGACTAGTAGCAAAACTACTAGCCATATCCAATCTTTAGGTTCCATTGGGTTATGCATTTAAAACTTCCATGTGAATCCTGCGTTTACTGTGGTACTAGTATTATCACCTGCTGTAATTCTATTAACACCTGCTTCAATACCTATGTTTTTATTTATACTACGTTTTATGCCTAACCCTATACGAGTTGTTTCTGCATCGTCAAAGTCTCTAGCAAAACTGGCAGTTGCAATACCGTTATCAATGTTTATACCAATAGTAGGATAACGATAAGTTTCACTTTTGCCAGCATCTAGTAATGCTGCTTGAACATCACCAGTTTCAGCAAATGCTTCATGACTACGTTTACCAATAGTATAACCAGCAAATGGACGAACTGTACCTGTAGATTTTTCTACTATAATGGTACCCCATCTGTCGCTTGAAGTAGTAGATCCTACTGCACTAAAGTCACCGATAGTTCTAGCATAAGATAAGTCTGTATTTGCAGCATTAGCTTGCCCACGCACTGTAATATCTTTGTCGTCGATGTGCTTGCTTGCGCCTAAACTTAATACTGTTGTAGACATGCTACCTGTACTGCCTTCACCAGTTATATCTGTTGTAATACGATTTATACCTAAACCAATAGTCATACTATTGTCAGTCACAGCATTGTGTCCTAATCCAAACACTCGAGACTCAGCACTGTATCCGTTGCTCATGTCATGGTTAATACGTCCTGCTGTAAATCCATCGTCTATGCCTACGCTGCCATGTGGACGCAATGTTAACATTTGATCCATTTGATCCATACGTCCTGTAAATGCACCTGGATCTGTAACAGTTACAACATCATCGGCTCTACTTGCTGTAGTGACTGTTGGTGTAGCGTCTGTAACAACTTCGCTGCCATCACTCATTGTATTTGTAGTTCTAACAAAACTAGTTGTAGTGATTGTCATTGGTGTTGTTACTGTTGTAGTTGTTTCTCTAGCAATAGTTTGTACGCCTTCTGCTACACTACTGTCGTGTGTTGTGTGCGCTGATGTAAGTACTGGCAATGCTGTATTGACTGCTTCACTGCTGCTGGTAATAGTTTCTGTACTTGTGCTAACTACTGTAGGTTCTGCTGTACCATCTGCTGCATCTGTAGCACTACCAACATCTTCTAGTGTACCCCAACTGCTAATATCAGCGCCGCCGCCAGCGCCTGCTGTGATAGCAGCATCAGCAGCATCAAACGCACTTGGTCCAAAGATATATGCGTAACTTGCTGTAAGTATATCACCTGTGCTAACATCTGCCCAATTCCAACTTAGTCCAATAGTGTTATCACCTCTGTTTGTTTTTGATCCGTCACCGTCGACAGCATTTTCAGTATAACTATCTGCGTCTGTTGTCCAACGTGTAATACCAGCATCAACATTTGAGTCTGTGGAGTAAAGTCCTAGTGCATAACGTGACACTGTTGCTTCTGCAAATGCTACGTTACTATCTGGAATAACGCCATAACCTAGCACGTTGTCTGTAGAACTTGTGTCGCCAGTTTCTGGCATAGCATCTGGATCAATAAAGCGGCCAAAACTTAGTGCAGTAGCATCGCTGCCTGCTGTAATCTGTGTGCCAATTTCAATGTGTTCTGCTGTCGCACCTAAACTATATGTGTTTTGTATTTCCCAACCACTGTGTGCTGAATTTGTACCAGTCCAAGTAAGTGAATTATCACCGTTTGTTAAACCATCTGCATCAACCCATGGGCCATTGCCCTGGTTATTATTTGTGCTGTTAGTACTATCAATTTTGATAGCAAAGCCATCAAACGGTGATCCTGGTGTTAAGTAATCGCCTTGTGCGCCATCTGCTGGAAATGTTCCGCTGCCTGTGCTATCAAACTGTAGTCCTGGACGAGTACTTCCGCCTGAGCCAAATGTGCCTGCTGTGCCATTGACGCCTGCTTTTACGTAATCGTTTTCAAGTACACCCATGCCTGTAGCTGTTGTACTCATACTACTTGTATCTGCCAATGCAGTTGTACCGAGTAGTGCTGTCATTATACTGACAATCATTATTCTTTTCATTTTTTACCCTCATTGTTTGAGTGCCGGTTGCGCCCTCACGCCGCGGACCACTATATCTATTTAAGCGTAACCTCTATTCCAAAAACTACGCCGATATCGTTATTTTCTGCGCCTGGTGCTACAAACATTCGCATTTTGCCTATGTCATACGTACCTCTAATATAAGGAACAACGGAACGATTATATCCTGTAACTGCTGCTAATTCAATCCCAAAGTTGTCTTTTTCGTATCTGTAGCCACCATAAACGCTTGTCGATTCTACGCTGTTGTGGTATACTCCTGCTATAAACTGTTCGTAGTCGTACCTAATATGAGGATGAAAATTGTTATACTCCCCATCAAAGCCAGTATGTATGCTGACACCTAAACTAATCGTTAGTGCTTCTAATATCATCTTGCTTTTCCTCGTAATGCGTGTCTATTTTGATTGTTACCTTTTCGGCAGCCCACCAACCAAATGCTGTAAAAAATCCTGCTATGAAAAATGTTAATACAGTTTCCATTAGTTGTTGCCATTGACTGATAAAGAACAGCCTGCGGCATTGGTGCAATATCCTGTGACGCTATAAGTGCCAGATGCAGTTGAAACATTCTGGGTAAGTTCAAAGTCGTATGCACCGCCTGAATTTGTTAGGTCTACTGTTGCACTTGCATATTCAGTTCCTCTTTGCATAACATCAACTGAGTGTCCGTCTCCTGTAAGAACTATGTCTGCCCATTTTTGCCCACCATTGCTTCTTTGGTATAGGTTAACTTCGTTGTCATCGCCTTGTATTTCTACAAAGCCATCGTGTCCTTGTTTTCCCATTTGCGTGTGGTAAACTACATTGTTGTCACCATTTACTATATTTGCAAGGTGATGTGCTGCGCCACCAGTACTTCTGCTTGTGTCTGTTTGCGCACTTCCTACTGTGTTTCCATCTCCAGTTATAGTCCAATATGCTTCGTGTCCACCTTCTTCGTCTATGTCAATAGTGCCATCTTCGTGCATACCTTGGCGAACTGTAATATTGTTAGAGCCGCCAGTGCTGTTTAAACTAACATAGTTGTCTTCGCTGCGCTGTTGCACTTCCAGAGTAAGATTATCACCAGATTGCGTTATGTATATTTCGTTGCTAGAAGCCACGTTGGGTAATAGTAATACTATTGCCGCCGCCCACGCCAACACGGTAGCCGTATGCATAGAAGCCCTCCTGTTCCATATCTATATTATATCCATATCCTTGATTCAATGTAAGTTGGAATATGTGCTGATCACCTTCTTGTCTCCTTACAATAAAATTAGGAAATGGTTCGTCATAAAAAATGTTTGTTTCTGGATCAAGACCTAAAAATTTTACATCTAATAATTCTTGGTTCTGCACACTTAGTTCGTCAATCCACTGCGCTAGTATTTCT
>Ga0233438_10001852_pt1 | contig 22147 bp, 32 predicted proteins | sample SI_123_September_FD_182720 | JGI IMG/M metagenome (GOLD analysis project Ga0233438, IMG submission 182720) | Seawater microbial communities from Saanich Inlet, British Columbia, Canada - SI_123_September2016_10_MG | ecosystem: Environmental > Aquatic > Marine > Inlet | place: Canada: British...
GCGTTTCAAATCCTTCTCCACGAAGTTCTTGAATACGATACTCAAAGGCATCAGCATCTTGACTGGGTTGAGATGTGACGGCATTCACAAACTCAAGATATGCATCGGTGTTTACTTTACTAGTCATACTTTAGTTCTTGAAAAGTTTTCTTTGCTTTGAATTTATCCAGGATAGAAGGTCTTACTTCGTCTTGCCCAGAGTCCTGGATATCATCTTGGGCAGACTGCTCTACATCATAGAGTCTCATTTTTGATCTGTCAATACCTAAACAGAATCTCTTGTTACTTGCACCATCATTGTATCTATTCTTCAACTGCTTCACCATAATCTGATTCATTCCTTCCAATTCCTCAGTAGAAATAAGGGCGAACATAAGATCAGCAGTAGCAGGAAGACCAAAGGATTCAGAAGTATCAGTAATGTCAACATCAGAGCTACCGTAACCTGCACGAGTGGTCTGTGTAGCTGAGACAATAGGCACATCGTGTTTGACTGCCATTCCCCTAAGTTCCTCAGCGATTGACTTGACATAGGTATAGGAGTTGACGAGAGATCCCTTGTATCGCGAAGAAGCACAGATATTGAGGTAATCAATAAAGACAATATCGGGTCTAAAATTCCTCTTGAGAGCAAGATCACTAAGCAGAGCAGAAAAATGACCGTCATGTGCTGAAGCAGTAGGGTACTCTTTGATGATTAGTTTCCCTTTAGTCTTGGTGCCAAGAGAAGTAATCTTCTTATCAAACATTTGCTTGGGCAATGTACTCAAGTCTTGAATGGGAACGTTGAGAAGGTTTGCATCAATGCGTTCCGCGATCTTCTCTTCTGCCATTTCCAATGTGATATACAAGACATTTTTACCTTGTAAGAGTGTGGCAGCGGCGCAATGACACATAAACAAAGACTTGCCCACACCAGTACCAGCAAGTGCAATATTGAGCGTCTTACTAGGGAGACCCCCCTTCGTAATCTTATTGAAGAACTCCAAGTCGAACGGAATTTTCGCCTCAACTTTATGATAAGTGGCGTATCTGGCATCAGAATCTTCTATGTAATCGTGTCCCACATGAGAGTCAAAACATACACCTAGTGCTTCCTGCAGAATTGATGGGATTGCTCCCTTATCATTCTTACTGTCTTGACCGTCAGCAATCTTGATAGATTCCATCAGAGCAAGATAGACTGCTCGTTCTTGACACCACCTTTCGGTAGAGTCCATGATCCACTGATATTCAGACTTGTCTAAAGTAATATTCTCTAGACATGTTCTACTATCTTTGTAGAACTGCTCATTCAAATCGTCGCGATTATCCAATTCAATATACAAAACCTCTCGTGTGGGTAGTACGTTGTACTTTTCCACGTAGACAGATGTCATCTCAAAGATAACAGTATGAGATCTGAGAGTAAAATACTCAGGTTTTATAAACGGAAGAACTTTTCTTGTGTACTCCTCTTGAGATAAAAGGTTATTTATAATAAGTTCTTCGATACTCATAGGTAGTGGAGGTAAGACCCCATAATGTACTTGTTAGATTCTAGGGTTGGTCTTCCTGCATGTCGGAACATCCAGTTAGCAGGGAAGATTGCAATCCTACATTCCTTTGCTTCGATTTCATAGTCGATGCGAGGGAAGTGAGTTCGCCCACCAACTGGGGCGTTGTTCAAGTATAGCATGACCGACACGAAACGTCTAGCAGATTGGTAATCCTGGACATCAACATGATCTTGAAACTGATCGTCAGATCCCTTCTCGTATTTCTTGATACGATACTCTTCAAAACAATATGATGATGGGAAATCAGCACCAACATCTAGATCTTTGATATACAAACCGACCGCATCAACAAAATACTTTTGTACTTGTGTCTGAATCATCTGCCATGTTGGTTCTGAAAAATGCTTAGACACATTGAACTCAGTCCACTTGGGTCTAAACTTTTTATCCACAACTTCTTTACGTCTCTCCAATTCAAACTCATTGATGATTTGGTGACATAAGTCCATTGGTACGAGAGCATCGTAGCAACGGATATATTCTTTTAGATCAGTTGCCATACCTAAACTCCTTTCCTGCACACTCATCTAATGCTTGCATTATTTCTGGCGTGAAATATTTATCAGGATCCGCGAGAATCGATTTAGGATAAACAGAAGAACCATCAATCTTGATACGGTTGCCAGTCCGCTGGAAGACTCCATACTTCTCACCCAGTTCCAGTAGTCCGTAATACCTGTCCAATCCACGGTCGTAATAAAGACGTGTTTCAATCTGAGAGTTCTCCTTGGTCAGACGTGACTTCTGTGCTTTGCATTTGATAATGTTACCAACAACATCTGTACCATCCTTCTCTTTCTTCTTAGACAGATAGATGATTGTAGAAGATGCATACTTCAGTCCACTACCACCACCCATTTCTTTCATGGGAACATAAGACCCAATCACATCATAGGTATGGTTGGTGACCAGCATAGGCACGTTTGCCTTGCCTAGTTTGAGTGTAAGCACCCTGAAGGCACCCTTGATCAACTGACTCTTAGTCATATCACGAACCTGCTTATCTGCTGCTACGTCAGCAATCTCCTTCTCTGTGGATAGCATACCCAGAGAGTCCAGAACAAACATCAAAGGTTTGCGGTCTGCTTCATCCTGCTCCATATACTTGTCAAGGATACGACAAGACTGAGTTCGGAATTGTTCGATGGTTGCAACAGGTACAATCATCATACGATCAGATGCAATACCACGATCTTCAATCATCTGCTTAGAAATAGCAGACTCAGACTCAAAGTAAATTACTCCAGCATCGGGATTACTGTCAAGGAAATGCTGAACAATCCCAAGGCAAAAGAAAGTCTTGCCAGTAGAAGACTCACCAGCGATAGCAGTGATCTTGTTTGAGGGGACTCCACCGTAGATTGAACCGCTAACCAAAGCATTGAAAATGTAACTACCAGTGTCAATGAAACCACCAGTGTCTCCTGCTGCGACACCATCGCTGACAAGTCCTGCATACTCATTACCAATCTCCTTTGCTACATCCTGTAGAAAATTCAAGACTTGACCTCCAAAATGTTTGTGATAAATTTTGCCCGTTTCATGGCACGGGAGAACCATTGTGCATCCTCTAGTATATCAAATTCTTTCTCTTCTCGCACAGAGAAACCGAAAGCTTTTTGGTAGGTTACTACGAATTTAGTTTGAGTGTTCATCCGAATAAGAATTCTAGGGTTGCAATTTTTTCGACTTTCCATCCAATAGTATCCATAATGACTTGTAGTGGTGCTAGAAAACTCTTCTCGAACTGTACATCATAATCAATATTCTTTTCAAGATTGAGTTCCTTTGGCATCTCACCAACGAAAGAAACTACGTTCTCCATGATGGGGTTTGGAGTTCGTAGATAGATGAATTTGATCTTGTCTCCGTTCTGAATCAATGGATACTTATTTGTAAGGTTGTTCTTCTTCAGATGGAAGTTATATAAAAGTGCTCCACGCACATGAATAGGACAACCCTTACTATACAGAGTAGTATTACTATTCCACTTTTGTAGATTATTGCAACCTCGTGGGAAAGCTATTTGTTCTGGTTTTAGAGAACGAAACTCCTCACGGAAGTTTGCAATAAAGTTTTGCACTTCATCTTCTGTGCCGTTCATGATCACTTTGAGTGAGTCTTTGATCTTCTGTCTACATGGTCCAGGTGTAGAAGATTTGACCGCTTCAATACCCATGATTTTTAGTTTGGGTTCTGCAAAACGAACACCTTCAATGTCCCATGCGTTTAGAATGTAACGCTTCTTTGCAGTCCAAATACCTTTGTCAGCAATAGTCTCTCGCTTCATGATCATCTTCTGATCATAAGCATGGACATAGTTTGCTAGTTCCTCGTATGCCTTTGTGATGAAAGGTTCTATTCTTTCCTTACAAGCGGAGTCAATAAAACTAACGATCTTCTCCTTAGAAACATCCTTACCAGCAAATACTGAACTGACAAGTAGATCAAGACAGATATAAATGCTGTCAGTATCGGAAGCGATAACATAATCTTTGCCCTCAGTGTTCAGCAATTTATTTAGGTAGACATTTATTTTGTTTTCGATCCATCGAATCGAGACTTGACCCGAGAGCGTAATCGCTTCAGCATTTGCAAGATTGTAATATCTGAAGTATTGGTTTCCGATGGCACCATAGGCACTGTTGAGTTGGATCTTTCTTGCCATTTGGATGTTGTTGAATCTGGACACATCCTTTTGAAGTGATGTGGTCTCTGCAGGTGTCTTGGAATTTTCAAGATCTTGCTTAGAGACCAGCATTCGTTTTTTGTAAATCTTTCGTTCTTCATAGATCTTCTCCATCATTTTTGGTAGAAAACCTTGCACAGTGGTGTCGTACATAGCACCGTTGGCACATACAGTTTGTCCATCTAGGTCTGAAAAATCAATCTCTTGATCCAGTAGACGATCAACCGTTGCTCTAGGATGCTTACGTTCCAACAGAGTTTCGGGAGATATATTGTATTGCATGATAAGGTGTGGATACAGTGAGTTCAAGTCAAATGACACAACCCACTCGTACAACCCTGGCTTCGGTTCTTTTACATATGCACCAGCGTACTTATCATCTTTACGCGATGTCTGTTTTGGGGGCACAACAATGTTACTCTTGCCAAGATAATTGTAGATCAGTGTGTCCCACATTTTGACCTGAGAATAGACATCCTCAAAATTTACCTTAGCATCATATGCCATAGTGACAGCAAGTTCTAGCAACTTCATCTTGTCCTCAAGACGATCTACTAGTTCAACGTCAATGACGTTATACTCTACAAACTTCTGCCACCCTTCTGTATAGAAATCTTTGAACGTGTCATACTCACTGTGATCAAGTTTGCGTTGACCTAGTTCAACATCTGCAATGTGATCTAAGCGGTATGATTCTTGGTTGGTATACGTGAACTTCTTATAGAGATCCAGATAATCCAGTACAGAAACACCCACGATTTCATAGGCAATGTTCACACGACCCATGAACGTGACCTCACGCTCATTGACTTTGTTCCAAGGAGATAGCGATGCCTTCCATTTAGATCCAAGCACACGATCAATACGGCGACACAGGTATGGAATATCATACAGGTTGCAGTTCCAACCAGTTACGATGTCAGGAGTATTCTCTACCCACCAACCAACAAAATCACTCAAGAGTTCTTGCTCTGTCCAAAAGACTCTGAACTCAACTCCCTCAGGAGCATCTGCCTCTCTTGTGCTCCAAGTAATAAGTTTCTTTGTGTTCATATTCTTGATCGTAATCAAGAGAACATCCTCTGCAGAACTTTCTACATCAGGGAAACCGTTCTCGCAAGCAACCTCAATGTCAATAGTGATGATATTCATCAATGACATGTCGTAGTCAACCTCTCCAGGAAATTCCTTAGAGATAAACTGATACAAGAATCTCTCGTATCCGTGAACTTCTACACCATGTACGCCCTCGTACTTGCCTATAAACTCTCGTGCTTCACGAGGACTTTCAAACTGAATTGGTTTGACATTCTTGCCAGTAAGTGTCTTGTACTTCTCTTGCTTGTTCGATGTAATGAACAACGTGGGAGAAAAGTGTGTACGTGACTGTATGTACTGACCATTCTCATACCCACGGTATAGAATCTTGTCGCCAATCAGTTCGACGTTGGTGTAAAAACTCATTCGGTAGTTGGTTCGTTTTTCTCCTTGTCAAGGTACATCTCTAGGACCGCCTTGTTCGGTTCCACTATAGTAAAGATCGAGTCAGATGTCAAGAACAAGTCACGCTGCTTCGCATAGAGTGGGTATTGTTCCATATCCTCACTTTGAATCTTGTAACACTTTTCAACAAACACAGATGGTTCTTCATCTAGTTCTGTAACTCTACCAATCAAATAATCAGTCAGTCCCCCGTTCTTCAGGAGCAGGATTTTCACGTTGTCCATCTTGATGTACCTTTGTAATTTCTGTGTATTTTTCCATGACTGCATCATGGGGATCATATAAACTAATCACTTCTTCCATTCGGAGAAAGATATCTTTCTCTTTTGAAAGAGGTGCCCAAGGAGCAAAGAACAATTCAGGTTCACTGACCTTCCTAATGCTTCCTTTATGATCTTGATTCATGTCAATTTCAAGAACACGAATCTCATATGGTAGACGCATAGCATATGCTATAGGTCTTTTGTTGCCTTGCTCATCTTCAGGACCAAATACTTCCTTGAAGTCAGCAATGACATCTTCACGACTTCTTAGTCTTGCGATTTTGACGGTCATAATACCTTTGCTCAATTTGCATAATAGATTCTTTTACGATATCCTTTACTACTCTGGTGTCTTCGATACCATAAGCATCAGACAGTGTACGAGCATATGCTAGAACCTCATCTGTATACTTCTTAGGTACTTGAACTGTTACTAGTTCCGAATCGCCATTGTAGTTGCTAGGACAGCAATTTACAAATACATTCATAGTGTTCCTCAAACAAAAAGAGACCTCGTAAGGTCTCTTCGGTTGTGTTTTATATAGGTTGGTTAGTAGTCCATGTTTCCACCATAACTGATACAGATTTTTTTGTTTTCTGCTGATGATCTGCACCACTGTCTCACATAAGCATCTGCATCTTGATTCATTGCGAAGTGGGCATGGTTATGTAATGCCCCTATCAGTGCTATCATCCCCAGTAGTGTGAGGGAGGTTAGCGTTCCTGGATTTGTTAGGAATTGAAGTATCCGCGATTTCATAGATTTTCAATTGCTGGTGGTCGGGAATAATCCTCTGTAAGTTTATCATAAGCATCCCGTTTTGGAAAGTCACTTTGGTGACTTCCACATCATCTGACAAATTGAACCCTCTAGCGAATGTCCGAGTAGACACGCCACGGTGCATGTACTCTTCTTCCCCTTTGGACTTCGCTGCCTTGGATCTGATTAGGAGAACGTTAGTCTCAGTAGAGACTTCAACCTCTTCAGGTGACCATCCAGCAAGTGCCATCTCAATACGCCACTTGATGTTTGATTCCTTCACCAGATTATATGGTGGATACGCCTCATTGACACCACCCATTCCATATGAATGTAGTCTATAAACAATGTCATCTAGTCCAACACTATATCTTTCAACAGCATCTACCACGGCATTCATATCTTTTGCCGTGAACTTTCTCAGTCCAGTCATGTATCTACTCCTTATAAAGCGAGTTTGAATTGTATGGTCCCCGAAGGCAACCGAAATTATTTAGATGCATAATCAGTTTGTAATATGTTCGGATTGTACCCTATTTTCAAGACTGTAAATTATAAATACTTCTAGCTATGAATCCAAATCAAATTGGGGAAAATATAATGCATAGATTTCTTCCCTTTGTAATGCTACTGATGACCGCAACTACAGCAAATGCTGGCGGACTTGTTACTAAACACGCTTCTAGTGTTCAACTCACAGTTGATTCTGCCAGATCTCAAGCAACCAGAATTGGTTCGTCATTTAGTATTGGTGGTTCAAATGTTGCCACCTCCGATGGTACAACCGCTGGTGTGATTTCAACTGGAGCAATCACCAGTGGAATCTATTCTCCTGGTACGATTTCAGCAAGTCAACTTTCAGCAACAAACGGAGAGACCTTCTCTTATAGCACCTCGTTTACTCAAGGTGATGCAATCCCAACTGCTGCTCCTACTGTAGGAGATGTTCCTAACTTCAGTAATCTAACTTCTTACACTGCTGGTGTTGCTGGTTCTCTAGCTGGTACTGTAGGAACCAACGGTGCTCTAACTGTGACGGCTGGTGGTGCTGGAACGACAGCAACGGGACAATTCGTAAGTGAGATCACTGTAATTGACTGAGGATAGTAACAATGAACACAATGATTCGTTGGTCTGTCCTAAGTGTGGTGGTTGCAAGTGTCATACCTGCAACTGCCCTGGCGGTCCCCGTGGTCCCAAATTTCACACAGGGAAGCATGACCTCCAGGACGGAGACCACTCAGACAATATCTGAGACAATAAATAGCATGGATTATAATACTGGTTACCAATATTCTGCTACAGGTAGTGGTATAACTAGTAATGGTACGCTGAGCCCTGGAACAGGTTCTAGCAATGTAACTATTGACGGAGTGACATCATCATGGAAGGGAGTAACAACCAGACCAAACTTTACACAGACAATACCAGGAGCAGCGTTTCAGTTCACAGAAACTTACTCTGGCCCTGGTTTGAGCAACCAAACAATTATACAAAGAACGACGGAGGTTACAAGCGTCACAGATACCACAAGTATTTTCTCGCAGTAACATTATTATTTGCTAATCCTTCTTATGCTGAAACTATTGGTGGTGTGTCTGCTACTGCTTCTCCTGTCGCTAACAGTTCAGGCTCCGTTACAAACCAAGCTATTCAAGTCCTTCAGGGACCATATATTACAAACACATACGGAGGAGGTGTATCATGTCAAGGTCCCACTCGCAATTTCACACCGTATGTAACAGGAACTGCTTCTGCTGCTAGACCATACGAAGACTTTTATAACGACCCAGTATATGATGTAGGAGATTATAATGATGATGGACGTATTGATAATCCTGGTGACATCTTGTTCACCAAAAAAACTAGAACTGGACAGAAAGATAATTTCAGTTTAGGTTTAGGGTTCTCTATGACATGGAGTACACCTATAGATAAAAACTTACAAGATCTGTGTAAGAAGGCAGCATCAACACAGATTGAATTGAATAGTCAGTTGACTGCCAATAAAAGATTGGACTTTGAGATTGCTCGTCTCAAGAATTGCGGCAGTCTAATGAAGGAAGGAATCATGTTCCATCCTAAGAGTCCTTACTATTCAGTGTGTGCCGACGTTGTAGTGATGAATAAGAATCAGATTTCTCCTCACTATCATACTATTCCTTCCCCCGAAGTATCCGTATCGCCCGATTCCTATGGCGCTGGTCGCGACGGCGATCCTTCACAGACTCAATCTTCGATACCTTCCCCCGAATCTGAGATACCTTCTTCAGGATCTTCTTTACGGTCGGCTTCACCACTTTCAAAAGAAGATCGACAGCGGGTTTTGCGAGCAGTGCAGAACTCGTCGCAACTACAGCAATACTCGCAGTAGTTGTTACCATCCCAGCATTGGGAATGTTAGATACAATTTGATCTGTAATACCTAGATCTTCTGTAACCATTATACATTCCTTACCTACCAATTCATATCCAGTAATTTTCTTATCGCCCTCTAGGATCTTTCCTACAGGGTTTTTTAGTTCTTGATCTCTTGCAGGGCAGTTTACTGTTACTGCTTCTGTACGGGTTGGCGGGGGTGCTGCTACAGGAGGTTCTGGGGGATCGGGTTCTTTTCGGTTTCTCGTATCAACTCCAGATGGATATGTCGGCACGATTTGATCGGGCTCGAATTGTAAAGGATCATATGACGGTACACCTGCATCGCAATAAGTAATCGTTCCTTTGGGGTCATTCTCTATTAGATTGTTATTCTTGGTGCTATTTTGACTATGAGATTCTACACATCCAGGTACGTTTACAATAGGAAACCCTAGATCCAACGTGACAGGTGGAGCTAGGGGTAATGCATTAGGGGTAAGAACTCTAGATTCAGGAATTCTTACATCCTGAATATCGATTCCAGTAATAACAATATCATTTATCTCCATCTTTTTTAGATTCTTTCTTCACTTCAGGTTCTTCTCTGTCATCTTTTTTCTTTGCTGCCTGAACTCCAAAAGTAGCTAAGGTTCCAGTAAAGACAGATGCAATAAAAGTTGGATCAATATTTTTCTGTGGTATTCCAGGTACAGTTACATAGTTTAGAGTAAGAATTGCTGCTGACCATGAGAGGATAGCGACTCTTACTAGTGCAGACAAACCTTCGTCTGCCCAATCAAACTTAGGACCAGACTTCTTAGGTTGCTTGGGGGGTTGTTGTGGTGTTACCGTCATTGTCAGATTGCCTCTTTTTGCCGATGTTATATTTCGACTCAAGTTGCCAATCTCCTTTATCCTTATAGGAAATTACCTTGATTTGACTCAGAGGTGCGAGATTGAGAACCGAATCTGGTGCTACAATTTTCACAAGTCCCCAATCAGAAAGAAGTTGAATGATCCTATTTCTACGTTGAATATCATTCTCTGTGATACTCGCCTTCTTTCCGTCTAGAGCAAATAATTCTTTGAAGTGGACAATATAATACTGTCCTTTTTTATGAAGGATATGACAAGATTGATAGAGTTTACGTTCCTTGCGAGAAGCAACTCCAATTCTTGTAAGCGTTTCACGAACCTTTAGGAAGTCATCTGGTTCACCCAGAGTCACTTCAATCATGTCACTTTTATTCCAGATAACTTCCGTATCGCCCATGCTAACCACCTGTATCTAATTTAGATCTAATAAAATCTAGTTGATCCGAAGTCAAAATACGAAGGGCATCAATAGCCTTTTCATCACTATAACCATAATACTGTTTTACAATATCAAGATCTTGTGCTTTCTCCTTCTTGCCCCACGGAGAAAATCTCTTACGGGGTCTCACAGTATTTATAAAAAAATCATACTGCAAGAGGTTGTCTAATTCTGGGTACTGATTCATCTCATTTGCATACATGATAGTATCCATGTGATGAGACATGCACTTGTTTATAATGAAAGCAGGGTACTTCTTTTCCCATGCAGGATCATCACTGTGTAGAAGATTCTTCTTGCTCAGATTGATTGAGTTCAGATAGTCCTTCAAGGGGTAGTTCTGATCGAATGCCATAATTGATTAGTACCAGTTCCTTTCGTTCTTTTTGGTCGGACATGTAATCACCCACAGACCGCATGGTGTATGTGTGATCGTATTCGTATGGACTCCATTCAACAAACCGTTCCTTGATTAGATTGGTTGTATTGTATGAGACCATCATCTTGACTGTATCCTTATACTGGTTACAGTCGGCAGCAAAGGTATCATGATTGAACCTTGCGTGCATATTTCCCTTGCGACCATACAGATTATCTTTGATGTCGTAAGGAGGATCTAGATAAATGAATAGGTCAGATCCTTTAGCAATCATCTGCTGGTATGAATAGTTAGTAATCTTCCAATTACGAATCGCCTGCTGATAGTAAGGAAGATTGTCAATACCACGCACCGAAAAGTTAGACTCTGATGCTGCCTTAGAAAAAGAAGATGCTTCTGTCAAACCAGAGAACGAGCATTTGTTTACAATGTAAAAACTAATTGCACGTTGCAAGGCGGTAGTATTTCGTACATCCTTACTTAGATACTCCTTTGCCTCTAGAAACAAAACCTTTGCTGAGATAGGATCTGGATGACGATGCTTGAGTTGTATGAGTTGATCACGCATCTGCTGACCCTCAGACTGTAACTGCTGCCAGAAGTCCACCAGGGGCACGTACAGATCATTTACCCACACGGATAGGTGTGGATACATCTGTGTCATGTAGAGAGCGACAGAACCACCTCCTAGGAAAGGTTCGCGAAACTCACGAATCTCATCCATGTTAGGAAGAAAGTGTGCAAGTTTTTTTGTCGCTCGTGATTTACCACCTGGATAACGAAGGGGTGTCTTTAGTTTCATAGATCTCTTGAAGAATTTGTTTTACTGTAGGGCACTGTTCACGCTCAATAAGAATCTGCAGAGAATCAAACTTTATTTTCCTGGATGCTTGCAATGCAGATTCTACTGTAGCATGTTTTCCGCCCCATATTGACGTACCATCAAATCTGACTATAGCACGATATGGAGTTTTTTTGTTTTTGGAATGAGGTGTACTATAGTAAACTCCTTGAGGAAGATGATCAGTCTCAGGTGATCTCTTATGAGGTTCAACAAAGAAATTGTTTATTTCTTTACTAACCATGATACATGTATCAGGACCATACATCCTATTACCAGGACATTTGATGTCCTTATCTATACATTTCATTTCCCAGTTATCCCAAGAGGTCACCCAGTCTATAAACTTAGATAGGTACAACCAATCTGGATGAAGGGTGCAATCTTTATAGAGATGATAGTCTTTCCAATTGGGATCCCTACTATCAGTACGACGAAGAATACCCACCCAGCGAATATAAAGTTTTCTACTGGGTTTCTCTACATCATTGATTCCCGCACCAAAAATTAGGTTGTTCATTTGAATTCACACTCCATCATGAGTTGAGTGAAGCAAGCAAGTAAATTGATCTCTTGATCGGCAACAAATGCAGACTTGTATTGGTACTCAGCAATGATAAGAACCGCTGCAGCAATACTAGGTTTCTCTAATGCAGTATACATCTTGTCATACACTGCACGCATGATATGGGCAGGAGAATTATCTACATTCTGCTCTACCCATTTCTTGACATCAGTGAACTTCTTATTCTTCATGCTCGACATAAGAGCAGAGTAAGAAGCATCAGACTGAACTGCCATGATGCCTGTATCAATCTTACCAGTAGATGAGTATCTTTGCAACTCATTCAAGGTACGACGGAAGTCAGGGAAATGTTTCATGATCAGTTCCGCCAAGACTTTGGTGCTGTAATCTACACCTTCTGCTTGAAGAATCTGTTCACAACGCGCTAAGAACTTACCTGCCATCTGCTGCTTGACCTTGCCCGATGTATTGAAATCGATGACAGTGGTTCTGCTATGCAGAGGATCAATAATTTTATTCTTGAAGTTGCAAGTAAAGATGAACCTACAGTTCTTCTGGAACTCTTCAATAGTCGCTCTCAGAAGCAGTTGGACATCGGGAGTAGTGTTATCTGCCTCATCCACAATGATGACCTTGTGGGCGCTGCTAGAGGTCAAAGAGACGGTAGACGCAAACGACTTTGCCTTGTCACGAATGGTATCTAGAAATCTACCTTCATCAGATCCATTGATAAGAATATAATCAGCACCTAAGTGTGTACATAATGCTTTTGCAATTGTAGTCTTTCCAATACCAGCAGTACCACTGAGAAGTAGATTGGGGATTTCTCCCTGCTCAACAAATCCACTAAAGATATCCTTAGTTTCATCAGGGAGAATACATTCCTCAATCGTCTGTGGACGATACTTTTCAACCCAAAGGAAATCCTTCATTTTACTAATTGACCATTCTCATTGTATACAAGTTGTTGACTCACACCGTTAGCACTTTCATTTACAAAATTATGAAAGACTTCAGATCCAAGATAGTGATCAACTTTATTGATCTGATAATGCAAGTTCCAATCGTTGTTGCGTGCTTGCTGAATCAACCAAGACAGCATAGCAGAGTCCATCTTTTGATTGCACTCGACAGCAGAGATCCAGTTGATTACCTCACCAGGTTCCAAGTAGTCACCTTCAACATCCTGATATGCCCGTTGATACATCAGAACCTTGGTACGATCTGGTCGCATCCACTGAGGCATCTGCTTAGTTTGTTTCCACAAACATTCAAAATCGGAACAGATTGGAGGACGATCTTTGTGAATGCTGCACCCACCGCAACTGTTGCTAGGATCCCAATAGTGACATGGTTGACCAGGAAAGAATGGAATGCCATGAGCATCGCCATACAGATGTCCTTGGCAGCACTCACTACAAGTACCACACTCACGTTTAGTGTAATCAAACTCCGTAATCGGCAGGTTCTTCATCCCCCTGCTCTCGGTTGTAAGGTCCAGTCGATCTAACATAATGAAAAAATAGTTGTGTGTACTGTTCTCCTTGGTATGGAGTCCGCCAGTGTTCTAGATCTATACCACTGTATAATACTGCATCACCAGGCAAGGTTTCAAATTTTTGCTTTGCACCGAATCGGTCTAGTAGTTGCAACTCCCAAGGTTGATCTTGGATGATGTTCAAACTGACAGAGACTTCACATGCATTGCGATCTGTATGTGCTGCCATAAATGATTTGTTGTAATACCTAGTGCAAAACCAATAGGTTTCCAATAAATCAGTTCGTAGATAACTGTTCAAAAAGTATTGAACTCGATGATAATACTCTTCTGCACAAGGCGGTTTGTATATCATCTTTGTCATTCCTCTACCTTCATCCCAAGCAGCGGTTCTACTTTCAAATTCGCTACTGAGTGTTGCCCCTAGATACGAGACTTCACGTTCATCTAGTAGAGAGGGGAGAAAGTCGTATCCAGAAATAGCATAACTCATGGTTCAAGTGCAATCCAATAGCAGAGTCCTTTAGTGGTGAACTTAGCAACTTTACTGTTGCTAATCTGAATGTTGTAATCAGACTCAATAATATTGAGATTCTCAATCTTGAAGCAATGGCAGAAGTCGTGATCAGTTTCTCCAACTTCGACAGTGTAACTGTTAGAAGTTTCATTCTTCTTATCAGTCACACAAAAGTTGACCTTACCGTTAGAACCAAAGACACATGCATCAGGAACCTTGTACAGACGTGCTGCCTTCATCACATTGATATAGTCACGCACTGAGATATTGAATTCTACATCAACACTAGGGAGAGTGATATCATTCTCAGGAGGTTGAACAATAATCTCAGGATCTGCATAGTAGAACCGAGACTGACGACGTTCATCCTGAGTGTCAACTAGACGAACATATGTAGACTCTGGTTGCAGTTCTGTTGAAGGGAACAAATCAACGCCACTGATGAAAGAAGACAGATCATAGATAGAGATCTGCTTATCAAACTCCTCAAGAACTTCTGCAGATGCAAGAATGTTTTTGTTGATACTCAGAGTACGAATCTGCTTTCCAGGTTTGATTACAATGGAATTGTTGATCGCCGCAAAGTTCCTGAGAATGTCACGGGTACGTGTTGAAATAACGGTCATCGGTTGGGGTAAATTTCGCGGTTTGAGTTTTGGTCATTGAAATGCAGCAACAACAATCCATAGTGTAGGATTTTGATGATGTCCCTTCGGGCAGTACCTTTCTTATCGTATCGGGAAGCATACTTCAGAATGTTAGATCTGCAAAATGGTTCTGCATCACCACATGCTTCAATCAAATCTAATGTTTGAATCTTCTCATTGCCAGCAGAATAATGCTGCCCATAAGTTCCCGAAATGTAATCACGGAGCTCCTTCAAGAGCTCTTCTTCATTGTATTTGAAACTCATTAGTCATTCAATAGATTATTATTTTCCCCAGTATACTCTTCTTCGAGACCTGCGTCAACCTTTGTATAGAGATCCAGGAAAGATTGTTTAGTGTCATCATCGAAACGATTGACACATAGTGTGATTGCCTTTACACGATCATCAAAGATCTTATATGCTTCTACGATGTGTACTAGACGACGGGTAGTAATAACTTCATCGACTCCTCCATCAAAGAATGTCTTACGAATGACTCCTGCCCACTTGATTAGATTTTCTGCAAACTCAGGGTCGCAACCAACATTCAACAGGATCTTAGTTTCTACCGTCGCAGTTGGATAATCTTGCTCGAATGTAATTGGGAAACGTTCGAGGAATGCTTCATTGAGAATATTGGTTCCAATAAAGCGACCGTCATCGCTGCCTTTACCCTTAGTATTTGCAGTTGCAACAACATTGAATCCTTCGGCAGGGTTTACATATTTACCAATTTTCTTGAGGAAGACTCCACTACCCTCAAGGATCGATTGAAGGCAAAGGATTTTGTTGGATGCCAAATCAATCTCATCCAGAAGGAGGACAGCACCTCGCTCAAGAGCCTCAATGACAGGACCATTATGCCACACAGTATTACCATCAACCAGACGGAAACCGCCAAGTAGATCGTCTTCATCAGTTTCAATAGTAATATTTACACGAATCAACTCACGCCCAAGTTGAGCACAAGATTGTTCCACGGAATAAGTTTTTCCATTGCCAGAAAAACCACTGATGAAGATAGGATAAAATTCACCGCTGCGAATAACTTTTTTGATATCTTGGAAAGAACCAAAAGGGACATAGGAATCATTCTTCTTTGGAATCAAGATGTCAGGTTGCTTTTGAACATTGGTTTGAGGAACCACACTATATTTTCCTGGTGCAGTCTTGAACTGCAATACACGTTTGGCGATTGTTTGGAGACCGACTCCAAAGTGAGCAGAAGCACTTGCTAGATCCTTGCTAGTAAATTCTGAACCTACAGTCTCTTGAAGGTACTCGACTAATTGTTTAGTAGTGATTGCTTGAGGGACTGCCATTGGTCTCTTGTGTTGATATGGTTAGTATAGCATAGAATCCAGGGCAGTGCAAGACCCTGTGCCAGTCCATCAACTGAACATGTTCTGGTCCTTCATATAATGAAGTGTATCATGCATGTTACCTACATGCTTCATACCAATAGAACACTGAGGATACTCTGCTTCCTCACCAAATTCATTGTGAAACTGCTTGTCACTAAAATGAATTCCCAGTTCGTACTTATGAAAGTCTCCATCAAGTGCTTCCAAGAGTGCTGCCATTCGCTCACACTCTTGACTCCCATTAGAATAAATCGTTGCTACTGTGCTCATTTAGGCGATCACCTCCACAAATTTGTTTAGAATAGTTTTGTTTGTCATCTTGGATCCCATGTGCTTTTTGAAAGCTCTAGTAAGTTCTGCTTTAGATGCAACTTCTTTTTTTGGTTTGACTTCCAAATCATTAGTACCAAAACCAATATTTTGATTTGGCATAAGGTACTGCACAGTAAATCCACACTTGTTATGTATTTCGATAAATTTATTTTTTGACCATGAAGTGTGATATTCCTGAGAATCGTTACCATAGAAACTGATCATGGTATTTGCTTCACGCTTGCTACACAATCTAAAACCAATCCAATTGTAATCAGTAATCTCACGATAGAAAGAAACAATCTCTTTAGTTGTTAGATATGGGTTTGCTTCAATCCGTCGCTGATACCCTGTTACAGGATCACGAAGAATAAAAACCTTATTCAAATTATGACAAAGTAAACTTGTGTTCCAATACTCATCACCGTACCTAGTAGTAAGTTTTTCTGCATTGTAGAACATGGGATTTGATTCTCCATCTGTCAAGGCGATAACATTTACTTTCTGAATACTTTTGTTCTTAGTAAATTTACTAACCAATTCGCGAATACAGATTACTGCTTCAGCAAGAGGTGTTCCACCTAAAGTATATTCTCTACAATAACTGTGAGCAGTATAGTAACTGCAACACATACCATAGCACTGAATCCAAATCAAAAGCATCTGATCATCCAGTTCTTTCGTCTTCATGCCAGAAGTAAACAACTGAAGCAACCTGAATGATTTTGAAATGCCTAAAGTATTTCGTTTTGCTTTATGGTTATCACCATATTGTGAATACTCTCCATACATTGTAGATTGGAATGCATACACTTCAAAAGGAATCTGAACTTTACGACAGAACCAAATAAGGTTATACAGTTGCTTGATCGTATCCATCATACAATTAGCCATAGATCCAGACCAATCAAGTAAGAACATGAGACCATGATTCTTACCATCTGAAACTACATTACTACGAACGAAAATATCGTCAGTCAGTTTATATTTGTAAAGAGCATTAGTATTGATAACACCAGTTCTAGACTCAGAAGAACGTGAATACTTGTCTGCTGATTTTTTCATTTCAAACTGCTTCACCAGATAGTTCACTGATGATTGTGCATCATGCTTGTACTTTTTATATACATCAGTTGTCTTATCTACAGACCTAGTGAATGCCTCGCCATCGACATTTTCATTCATAAAGTAATTTTCAAGTTTTGTTTGAATCACCTTATAAGGAACAACAACCTTGTCAAGATTTACTTCTGGTAGGTCAAGATATATCCACTCCTTTGCGTCGTCATCAATAAGCATGTACTGGTTATCATTCCATGCACGTTCTGTGTCAGATTGATCTAGGTTGTCATCAACATCATCTAAATCTGAATCAATATCTTTATCGTTTCCACCAGTAGGATTGCTATCGCTACTGCCATCAGTATCTTCTTTTTGGTCACTACTCTGTGGAGAATATTCTCTATCACCATCAGCACTTGTGGAATTATTTGGTTTAGTTGGCGGAGTAGGAACATCTGGATTCTGTTCAACATCATCCTTGACCCAAGCATAAAGTTCTTCAGCGAGTTGAAGAACTTCTTCATATGTTTCTGCATTGGCAATACGATCAACCCACACTTGTTCTTCAGCATTGAAATTCAAAGGCAGGTCATTACATACAGTACCAACTTTGAAGTATATATTGATACGATCAATCAGTTTCCAATCTGACAACTTCTTATAAGTAGATCTCAAATTGAAGAAATCTTTTTTATTGAGTTCTTGATATCCTAGGTAAAAAGATTTGCGAAGACCAGGATAAAGGTGCTTCATCTTTTGCTCTACTCTTGCATCCTCTATGACATTCACATAATCCTTTGGAGCATTGTCAAAATCTATGTTAGGAGTATATAGAGCATGACCTACCTCATGACCTACTAGAAGGTCATACACATCCCCCGTAACGTCTTTCCAGATAGGGAGAGCAAGAACACGAGTTTCAGTATTGAAGTATGCCGTAGAGATCTTACGGTGCTCAACATGAAGATTCTCGGTCGCAAGAAGTTTTGCAAGGGTGCCTTTTACTTCAGTGTTGACACTCATCTGTTCAGTAGGGCGTTTCGGTATATACCTACTATAACTCACCAGACGACCCCCCGTCAAGTGCTAGTGTGCCACTACCCGATCTGTCATTCATTATTGATTTTGGATACCCATGAGTTGAGTTTTAGTATAATTGCTACTAATGCCAGTGGTAGTAGCAATCCAAATACTACCAATGCCTGACTCATTTTCTAATTCTCCTCTTCTTCACCTCTTCAGGCAGTCCTTTTGATCCGACATAATCACCATTCTCTATACCTTTTTGAATGTGACATGGACGACAAAGAAGTTGACACTTATCTACTTCCAAAATGAGTTCTTCTATAGAAAAAGATGTGATATTACATCCTATAGTGTAAGACTTATTTGCAGGAATAATATGATCAAATTCTAATCTCTCAGTTGCACCACACCTAACACATTTACCACCAAGATATTCTCTTAGATATTGCCTGCGTTCTTTTCGGATTCTCTTTTGATCTTCAACAAGTTTCTCTTGATGTTTTTCATACTGTAACTTTCTGAGTTTTTTATGATGCTCAGGATTTTCCTTTCTATGTTTTTTAGTTCTTTCTGAAATCCGTTCTTTATTATCTATGTGATACTGGTTCTTATATTCAACATATCTTTCCTTATTATTTTCAATCCATTGATCAGTTATCAATTTATGTTCTTTCTTTTCATCATCAGTCATATTTGCCCAACGATCTCTTTTCTTCTGTCTTAGTTTTTCTGCATACTCTAGATCATTTGCATAACGATCACGTTGTTCCTCATTCCTACGATCTTTGTGTTTTGCGCGAGATTTATCAGAAACTTCTTTAGCACGTTCAGCAACACCCTCTACATTATTATATCGCCAGCGATTACGTTCCCTCTCTCTTGCAACAATCTCTGGATTTTTTGCACGACTCTTCATTCGTTGCTGATACTTACATTTCTTACAATCGCCACGATACCTATCACGACTGGGTTCATAAGCATACTCAGATAAAGATTTTGAAGTACAACAAATATTACAAACTTTTGGATCTAGATTATCCTTGCGAACTCTCGGTGTATTTACACACTGCTTACAAGTGCTGTGATAATACTGCTTCCATTCTCCATTTGCTCTCTGCTGCTTAGCTCCCTTACCAAAATTAGAGACTAGTTTTTCAACACCACATTTTTTACAGACTTTTGTATCCATACTCATTTGCCTATGCCGTAATCAGATGCCTCATTCTCTAATTGTCTTATACTCTCTTCTTGCTCTTTTGCCCGATGCTTCTTCCACATCTCAGCAACCATATCTATTGCTGGTGGTGCGTGATAAGGTGGTGATGGTTGTGAGCGATGCTCATCAATCTGTTCCTGTGTAGGAATGGAAATTCTAAACGGTGTTCCTTCCTCTTCAAATTCTTTATTCATATCAATGTATGTCTCTGGAGTAATCTTGACCATTCAGTGAATTTCTCCTTTGATAATTTGTTCACGATTATTTAGTTTCCATACAATGTATTCCATGGTAGGGACACACTGGGGATTCCATCCAGCAAAAGTAGTGTGTTCTCCACTTGGAATCTCCCAACATGGAGCATCATCGTTGTCAAGATCTAGTGACTCACGATATGCTTCATCACCAAACATAACAACTGCTCTCTCAGCAGCATTCAAACTGGTGAAGCAAGCAAATGCATTCTTTCTAATGACATCAGGGATTTGGTGCTTCATTCAAATACCGCCGTGACTCCCATAACAGTTGCACCAGGATTTCTTGCCAAAGCAGTTTCCCTAGCATCTTGATAGTCTCTAGCAATTACAACCTCATGAAAGACTGTACCTGCTTTGTATAGTTCAACTTTGCACTTCATTGGATTGCCAGTGGTTGTAGTCGGTCAAGGATCTCACGATAGGCAGGGACGATATCACCTTCATCCTTTCGGAATAGGTCTTTATCATATCGTTCATCACCACCAATTTTCCATAGTCTCATACTGTCAGGACTGAGCTCATCAGCAAGTAGTAGTTCTCCATGAGCAGTATAACCAAATTCGATCTTGAAGTCAACCAGGTCAATGCCAATTATGTAAAACATCTGACGGAGGTAGTCATTGATACGCAATGTCATCTCAATAAAAGGTTCGGGATCATATCCCATTAGTTTTACACGGTCCTTTGTGAGCAGAGGATCATGCTTGCTATCATCCTTCAGGAAGAACTCAACAATAGGATGTGGTAGTGAGTAACCTTCTTGGAGAGTTGTCTCACGAACAATAGATCCAGCAGCACGGTTCCTACAAATAACTTCCAAGGGAACGATGCCCACTTTTCTACAGATCATCTTGTTAGCACCAACCATACCAATGTAATGTGTTGGGATATGTTCTTTGGAAAGTTTCTCAAAGATGACAGATGAAATACTGCAACAGAGAGATCCCTTTCCTAAGGGATGATCAACCATCTCACCATTACCTGCTGTCACTCTATCATGATACTCAATGATAACTTGCTGTGCATCGTCACCTGCGTATACTGTCTTTACTTTTCCTTCTGTAATTACTTCCATAATAGTTTCTGATTCCTCAACCAGCAAGGTTTGCAAAGCGAATTCTTATATCTTTTCTCGGACGGAACATAGCATCCGACTTGAGGACATTGATTTGCTGGTATCATCTTTTGACACCCAGAGCATTCTGTTTCCCACATCTTCATAATGTTCTCTCAAGTCTATTTGTTGCTTGGTCAGGGAAATCTCTAGGACGACTATCACCAGCATTATCAGTTCTAGCAGAACCTTCATTAGCTTTCATAGTATGCTGGAAGTTTGCTCTCTTATATCGTAACCCCAATGGATCAGGCATCCAGTATGTTACTTGCCAATCTTGTTCAGGACATAATTCAAGATGCTTCTCTACTGAGTGATTGAAACTACCCATTTGAACGTGTCCATCATGAGTAACACATTTACCATCACCAGTGGGAACTAGGAACATCATCTTGCTACTCATAGCAGTTCTTGCTCTGGGTTGAGATTTTTCACGAATTGCTCAGGATCCTTTTCTGACTTGTGAACCCAATGATAGCGCATCATCTTGAAAATAGGATCCCACATGGGGATACAGACATAATCAGTCACGTTGTCTCCAATCATCAGGTTTGTCTTGGTGAAACCAACTCTTGATATCGTCAGCATCAGTAAATCCCTTTTTGTGGTTGGATGGATCGGGATCTCCTAAACCCATCCTATTCAGAAAATCGTCTGTGCTACCCTCTTCAATGTTTTGGGATGCTTGGCGTCTTGCCATTTTTAGCATCTCATTAGCAGATGTATTTGCTTTGGCAAGTTTCTGCGCCCAGATCATATCATCTAGTTTTACATCTTCATTGTTTGAGATACATTTACAAATAAATTCCAGTCGTAGTCTATATTGTGTAGATAACATACGGCACTCATTTCCACGTAATTATTTAGAACCATGAAAAAAGGGACCCGAAGGTCCCCTTGGGTGTTCCGACTTTTGTAGAGACCGCACGAAAGGAG
>Ga0233438_10001857_pt1 | contig 22106 bp, 25 predicted proteins | sample SI_123_September_FD_182720 | JGI IMG/M metagenome (GOLD analysis project Ga0233438, IMG submission 182720) | Seawater microbial communities from Saanich Inlet, British Columbia, Canada - SI_123_September2016_10_MG | ecosystem: Environmental > Aquatic > Marine > Inlet | place: Canada: British...
GAGAATATTATAATGATAATACTAAACAAATAGTAGAAAACAAGTTTAAAAAAGATATTAATACATTCGGATATAAATTCTGATAAATAATAGTAGCAGTTAATGGAAAGTTAAAATGACTAAAAAACTAGAAGATTTGCTTAATATGGATGATTCCAAAGAAATCATTAAACAAGCCGAACAACAAGAAAAAGAGCAGGCCAAACACGAAATTGCTCACCAAGAAAGTTTTCGTGATATAGCAGAGTTTGATAAAATTGCTAGTGCATTACCTGCTGTCAAAGGTTTGGGCGATAAAGCAGACAGTGAACTAGAAGATATTGCACAACGTGCATTAACTGCCTATGAAGATCTAATGGATTTAGGAATGAATGTTGAATCACGTTATAGTGGTAGAGTTTTTGAAGTTGCTGGTGGGTTGCTCAAAACAAGTTTAGATGCTAAAACTGCAAAGTTAGATAAGAAACTAAAGATGATAGAGCTGCAACTTAAAAAACAAAAAATGGATCAAGATAGTGGGCCTAGTGAAGACGGAATGATTTCCGGTGAAGGCTATGTTGTAACAGATCGCAACAGCCTACTAGAGAGGCTTAAAGGCCTCGATAAGGATAAATAACATATAACGGGAATATGTAAAATGATGACAAGGTTTCAAGAATTATTAAACGAGTCTAAAAAGACATACGAATTTAAAGTTGGTATTGCAGGATCGCTGCCTGACAACTGTGAAGAAAGTATCAAGAGTTGTTTAGAAAAATATAGTGTTGTAGAAATGAGCAAGGGCAAAAGAACCCCAGTTCAGGAAAGACCTTTAGACTTTCCGCAATTAGAAAACACTGAAGTAACATATTTTGATGTTACTCTTAATTACGCAACAACTTCAGATGTATTGCAAGAATATATCGGTGATTGCTGTAATGTTGATCAAGCATATATTATTGTACGTAAGCCTGGCGATATGCAAGAAAAATATCAAGAGATGCCAGAAGATACTACTTATGAAACAAAATTAACAACAGAAGATATGGGCGGCGAGAGCGCACAAGAAAGTGTAGGCGGTAACCGTGTTATGGATCTTTTGAAAGAGCTAGAAGTGGCTCGTAAAGAACGTGAGCACGATCCAAGTGCAGCGGCACCGGAGGCAAACTAAAATGAATATGAAAAAACTACTAGAATCAATGGACAACATTGAATTAGAAGGTGGAATGCCAATGGTACCACCAATGGCACCACAGTCACAAGAAGACAAAGGTAATCCAGTAACAATGAATGTATCAATGAATGCAAGCGGCAAAGATAATGTTGCAGACTTAATTGATATGATGAAAAATGCAGGGCTAAAAGATGCAGAGCCAGTTGGCCCAGCAATGATGCCAATGCGCAGAGATATGGAAAGACTACGTGATATTGTTGATGGTCCAAAAGATATGGACGATTTAAAACCAGGTGTGCAAGATGAACCTTGTGATGCTTGTGGCAAACAACACGTTGGTGCAAGCAGTTGCAATGATGATATTGAAATGGAAGACGAATTAGTTGCAGATGAAGCATATGCTAATGAGCCAGACGAAGAATACAAGTCAATCGACGATGTAATTAATTCAGGCGATGATCTACATAGAACTAAAAAGGCATATGCTGCTACACAAGACGGCGACAATCCAATGGCAGTTGAAGATGAAGTAGACGATACTACATATTCTGTTAAAGGTAAAAGTGCAGAAGCACAAGCAGCATTAGCAGACGCAGCAGGCGACTCGGGCGATATTAGAGAAAAACTTGCAGCAAGATTAAAAGAGCTAATGGCAGATGACGAAGGTGAACACGATCACGAAGATGGCGAAGACTGTCCAGAGTGCGGAGCACCAGGTAAGCAAAAATTAATGGCTTGCAGTAGTTGCGGCTGTAGTTAATAACTATCGTAACATACAACTCAATAGCACCTTCGGGTGCTATTTTTTTGGTTAAATAATAGTATGGCAGCATCATTAGACGGCGTCTTAATTAAAAAGGCGAATAGACAAGAAACATTTACTGAATCGCAAATTGACGATATTGCACAGTGTATGGATCCTGATCTCGGATATTTACACTTCGCAAAACATTTTGCATTTATTCAACATCCAGTAAAAGGAAAACTTTTATTTGATCCGTACGAGTATCAATTGCGGTTAATGGACAGCTATCATAGTTATCGTTTTAATATTAATATGATGCCTAGACAAACAGGTAAAACTACGTGTGCTAGTATATACCTTGCTTGGTATGCAATGTTTAATCCAGATCAAACTATACTTGTAGCAGCACACAAATATACAGGTGCCCAAGAAATTATGTCACGTATACGTTACGTATATGAAACTTGTCCAGACCATATTAGAGCAGGAGTTACAAGTTATAATAAACAATCAATTGAATTTGAAAACGGAAGTCGTATTGTAGCACAAACTACAACAGGTAATACAGGACGTGGTATGAGTATATCATTACTATATTGTGATGAGTTTGCATTTGTGCAACCTAATATTGCTGAAGAGTTTTGGACTTCAATATCTCCTACACTAGCAACAGGTGGACGAGCTATTATTACTAGCACACCTAACAGTGACGAAGATACGTTTGCTACTATTTGGAAACAAGCAGAAAACAAATTTGATGCACACGGCAATGAAAGTGATGTTGGCGAAAATGGCTTCCATAGTTTTGTTGCAGAGTGGAACGAACATCCTGACAGAGATGACGAATGGAAAGCAGCAGAAATTGGGCGCATTGGCGAAGAAAAGTTTAGACGTGAATATGGTTGTGAATTCTTAGTATTTGATGAAACATTAATTAATTCAATTAAACTTGCAGCTATGGATGGCACAAGTCCTATATTAAATATGGGTCAAACACGTTGGTATAAAAAACCAACTGCACAGTATACATATTGCATTGCACTTGATCCTAGTATGGGCACTGGTGGTGACAACGCTGCAATTCAAGTTTATGAATTACCTAGTTACGAACAAGTAGCAGAATGGCAACACAATCAAACTGCTATACCAGGACAAATAAGAGTACTTGCTGACATATGCAAATATATAGAAACAGAAACTAAAAACCCGCAAGGAATTTACTGGAGCGTGGAGAACAATGGACTAGGTGAGGCTGCCCTTATCGTTATAAACGACTTCGGTGAAGAGAACATTCCGGGTTTGTTCGTCAGTGAGCCTATCCGCAAAGGACACGTTCGTAAATTCCGCAAGGGCTTTAATACTACACACGGTACAAAGGTTACGGCGTGTAGTAGACTAAAAACTATGGTTGAAAACGATAAAATGATTATTCGTTCAAAGCCATTAATTGGTGAACTAAAGAGTTTTATTGCAACTGGGTCTAGTTATACTGCAAAGTCAGGAGCACACGATGATTTAATTAGTGCCACATTACTTGCACTAAGAATGATGGAAGTATTAAAAGACTGGGATCCCAGAGTATATAATACCTTTAATCAAACTGAAGAGTTTGAAGATTACGAGGCTCCAATGCCTATCTTCATTAGCAGCAACTATTGATAAATACATTTATGCAGAATTTAGACTTAATAGCAAACGAATTGTTCAATAAAATAAGAGGTCGCTTTCCGAGTGTAACTATTGGCGATGCCGAAGGGAATGTAACTAACGAACCAAAACAAGCTCGTTATTTTGATTTTGATTTTATGAATGAAGGTCGACCAGTTGGAAAGATAAGTATTAGTCTAGATGATAAAAATGTAGCAGTTGTATATGGCGAAAGTTTGGTATCTAACGAAACCGAGTTAACAAAAAACAACTGGTATGATTTTTTAAAAGAATTAAGAATGTTTGCAAGAAAAAGAGCACTGACATTCGACACAAGAGATATTACTAAATCGAATTTAAATAGTAGAGACTACAAATTTTTAGCGAAAAACCGTGACGGGGATGGAACAATGACAGAATCTAAAATGTATGGCACATCAAAAATAAGTTATCAAGACTTTGATGGAGCACGTTTAATGATTAAACACACCGAAGGTATTGATCAAGAAGCAGCCGGTGGCAGAGCAAAGAAAGTTGGCTCTTTGTATATTGAAAGTGCAGAAGGTGAAAGATTTAAATATCCATACAAGCACATAACTGGTGCAAGAGCAATGGCTCGACACGTTGCAGAAGGTGGTAATGCTTACGATGATTTTGGTAAGCATATTGTAAGTATGTCAGAAGAAATGAACAAACTACGTAAGTTTAAATCTTATATGGGTCGTTCAGCAGTAATGGCAGAAAGCCTAGCAGAGTATGTAGATGTAGTTAAAGAACGTATTGTCACAGTTAAGAAAACACTAGAGTCACTACAACGCCCAGCATACTATAAAGAAACATTTGAAGCATTTGCTCCAGCAGTAATGGAAGATGTTCCAACTGACGTTGCTGAAAATTGGATTGATCAATTAACTATTAGACAGTTTAACGAAGAATTGTCAGATGTATTCCCGTACATTTATAAGTTAGTAAGTGAAGCAAGTAAGGCTGAAGAATTAACTGCTGAAGATTTAATGGCAGAGGTTGCAGGACCAGACAAGTGTTGGCCTGGACACAGAAAAGTCGGCACACAAAAAGGTACTGGCAAGAACGCAGGCAAGCGTGTAAACAAGTGTAAGAAAATTGAGTCAGAAGAAATGGAAATTGAATCAGCATTTGAAGAAATGATGGGTCAGTTTGCTGAACAAGAAACTAACGAAACACAAGAAGGCAAAGTAGGAACTATGGCGTTGTTTGTTACTGATCAAGATGGCGGCGAACACGAAGTAGAAGTTGAAGTTGAAATTAAAAACGGTAAACCAGAGATAGTTGCTAATACATTACCTGGACCAGAAGACAGACTTTATTGGGATGACGCTGACATTGAACAACAAGCAATGGATGCAATGAAAAATGGCGACATTGAATTTGATGAAAGTTTTGATCCACAGTCAGAGCCAAGTGAACGAGATTTAGCTGTAGAAGATATGATGAATGCATACGAAAAAGGTGGCGAAAAAGCTCTAGCAGCTTATATGCATATTAGCGAAGAAGAACTTGATCAAGATATTAACGAATGGTGTGCAGAACACGGCAAGCATCCAGACGATGATAGAGATGAAGCAATTGAAGGTGTTGTTGAAGAGTTAGCTGATATGACAGATTTTGACGAAGGCAATGCATACTCAGGCGCTGTAGCAAAAGCCAAAATGAATGGCAAGAAAAAAGGCGACAAAGTAGACGGTCCAGACGGTGATGAGATTACACTTGAAAAAGACCAAAAGACCCCATTAGGCGAATTTATCCTTTCTTATTACGATAAAGAAGCAGGCGAATTTCCAAAAGGCGAAACAGCAATACTTACTATGGTAGAAAAAGACTACGGTAACGAATTTATAGAACCTGCAAAACAGTTTATTACTAAAGTATACCAAGTAACAGAGGAATACAGAGAGCCCGAAACATCACCTGAATTCGAAAGAATGAGAGAACTAGCAGGCTTGAGATAAATAGAATTGGATGAATAATCCAAAAAGTTTTTTAAGTTTTTCTTTAAAAAAGACTTGACATTGTTTGTAGAATAGCATATAATAACAACTGTGCTACAAACAAATAGGCACTAGTAGCAATGTAGCTACTGCACATAGGCATAACATTTAGGAGGCATTAACTATGGCATCATTAGCAGAAATCCGAGCAAAGCTCAAAGCACAAGAAGCAGGCGCTTCAGGAAACCGTCAGTCAGGCGGTGATAACAGCATTTACCCATTTTGGAATATTAAAGAAGGCGAGTCGGCAACGATGCGTTTCTTACCAGACGGTAATGCAGATAACACATTCTTTTGGAAAGAAAGACTTGTTATCAAACTACCATTTGCAGGCGTAAAAGGTGAAACTGATTCACGCCCTGTACAAGTACAAGTACCGTGTATGGAAATGTACGGCGAAACTTGTAACATTCTTAACGAAGTACGTGGATGGTTTAAAGACTCAAGTCTAGAAGATATGGGTCGTAAGTATTGGAAGAAGCGTTCGTACATCTTCCAAGGGTTTGTAACTGATAACCCACTATCGGACGATACTACACCTGAGAATCCAATTCGTAGGTTTATTATTGGACCACAAATCTTCCAGATCATTAAGCAGGCGCTTATGGACCCAGATATGGAAGAACTGCCAACAGATTATACTGCTGGTGTAGACTTCCGTCTAAACAAAACTTCAAAAGGCGGATACGCAGACTATTCAACATCTAATTGGGCACGTAGAGATCGTCCATTAGGTGATACAGAAATGGCTGCTGTCGATACACACGGCTTGTTTAATCTAAATGACTTCCTACCTAAAAAGCCAGGCGAAGTAGAACTAAAAGTAATGCAAGAAATGTTTGAAGCATCAGTAGATGGCGAAGCGTTTGATATGGATCGTTGGGGACAGTACTTCCGTCCTGCAGGATTCGCACAACGCACAGGCGATCCACAAAAAGCGGCAAGCCCACAAGCAACTGCTGTAAGCCAAAGTGCTCCAGTAGAAACTGCTCCAGCGGCAGCACCAGAAGCAACTCCAGCACCAGCGGCTGAAGCAGCTCCTGCAGAAGGTGGCAACGCCCAAGACATTCTAGCAATGATTAGATCACGTCAAGGTTAATAGCAACTGAAAAGGGTTGCATTATTGAATAGCAACCCTTTTTTGTTTAACACAGCTTAATAGGAGAAAAAATGGCTAATAAATCGTTCGATCCGACTAAGTTCCGTAAGGACTTAACAAAATCCATCTCAGGAATGAGTAGTGGATTCAACGATCCTAAAGATTGGATCAGCACAGGTAACTATGCACTAAACTATCTTATTAGTGGCGACTTTCACAAGGGTGTTCCGCTTGGTAAGGTAACTGTGTTTGCAGGAGAATCTGGTGCAGGTAAATCATATATCTGTTCAGGTAACATTGTAAAGGCAGCACAAGATCAAGGTATCTTTGTAGTACTAATTGACTCAGAGAATGCTCTTGATGAAAGTTGGCTACACGCACTAGATGTAGACACTTCAGAAGACAAACTACTTAAACTTAATATGTCAATGATTGATGATGTTGCTAAAACACTGTCAACATTTATTGCAGACTACAAAACAATGGATGAAGAAGATCGTCCTAAAGTATTGTTTGTAGTTGACAGTTTGGGTATGTTGCTAACACCTACTGATATTGATCAGTTTAACAAAGGTGATATGAAAGGTGATATGGGTCGTAAGCCCAAGCAGTTAACATCACTTGTTCGTAACACAGTTAATATGATTGGTTCGCTTAACGTAGGTTTAGTATGTACTAATCACACTTATGCATCGCAAGATATGTTTGATCCAGATGATAAGATTAGTGGCGGTTCAGGCTTTATCTATGCATCGAGTATTGTTGTTGCAATGAAAAAGATGAAGCTAAAAGAAGACGAAGATGGTAACAAGATCAGTCAAGTTATGGGTATCCGTGCTGGCTGTAAGGTTATGAAGACACGTTATGCAAAACCGTTTGAAGGTGTACAAGTAAAGATCCCATACTCAACAGGAATGAATCCTTATAGTGGTTTGCTTGAATTATTTGAAGCAAAAGACATTATTAAAAAGCAAGGCAATAGACTTGCATACACTACACTTGATGGTGAAGAAATTCTTGATTATCGTAAAAAGTGGATTGGAGAAAACCTTGATAAGGTAATGTCAGATTACTTAATAAAAGAAGCACAAGTGGTAAATACCTCTGATGACGTTACTGAAGATATAGAAGTAGACGACTTACAACCAATCGAGGAGTAGAATATGGAAGATACGCAAATAGTTGATATCTGGACATTGTTTAAAGAATATGTCGATAAAAAACACGTTGAGCAGGCTGCTGAACGTTATGTAGATTTAATGGCCGATTGTGGCACAGAAGATCAATCATTTATTTCTGCACTAGGTCACGATACTGCGTTAGATATTGCTATCAATTATTATCTAGATCTTGATGATGATGACGTATTAGAAGAAGAAGTAGAGTGGGATGAATAATGGGTTGGTATAGCGAAGTATCTCGTGACATAAGCAAAATACCACAAGCAGTTGCCTACTTTGAAAACGAAATAGTTGATGCTCGCAAAGAGGTTAAACTAGTTGGAAATGTAGAACGTGCGGCAGCAAGTATGCCAGGTATTGTTGAACAACGATTCAATCAACTTCAGGAGATTGAAGCTATACTAAACTATTTAAATATTGAGCTACGCAGATTGCGTAGTTCATTTTTTAAGAAATATCTTGAAAACTATCAACGAGCTCTGTCAAGCCGTGACGTTGAAAAATACGTAGACGGTGAGGCAGATGTCGTTGACTATGAAAAGATTATTAATGAGTTTGCATTATTGCGTAACAAATGGTTAGGGGTACTCAAAGCACTTGATCAAAAACAATGGCAGATTACAAACGTAGTTAAGCTAAGAGTAGCGGGTATGGAAGATGCCACGTTATAATGTATTATTAGGATGCGATCAAAAATACTACGATGACTGGGCAGTACCTTTACTAAAAAGTATTCATTTTCATAATCCGTGGATTAACTTACACTGTCATATTGTAAATCCAACAGTTGAAAATTCTTTAGATAATGTTAGTATAACTACTGAAAAAAGAGAATTTTTAAACTCCGATAGTAAAATAGCATATCTACAAGCGGTAAGATTTTTAGTAGCAGCTGAGAAATTTTCTAATAATGAAAACGTAGTTACCCTTGATGCAGACAGTATCTGTACACGCCCAATAATCAGACCTACTGAAATTAAACATCTTTTTGAAAAGCAATATGTTTTAAAACATCATAAAGAAGATAGGTGGCTCGCCGGACTTGTAGTGTTTAATCAAAATGGCTTTAGGCAAGAATTAAATAAAGAATTAACATCAGTTCCGTTTGATAATTGGCAATGGGGCAGAGATCAAATAGTGTTAAATACATTTGCAAACGAATTTAATTTTCAGACAGTTGGCAATCAATGGATGTCAATAGGAAAAAATAAATCAAATAGTGCGTTTTTAACATTAAAAGGTAATCAAAAAGTTAAAGAAAAATTTTTAATTAATTACCGAAGATACAGGGATCAAGATACAGAATGACATTAGAAGAACATCTTGGTGGCCACAACGGAAAGACACATTTAGATCGTGGAACGCTAGAATGGGCAAAGGCTACATTTGGCATACAGTCGATGATAGATGTTGGTTGCGGCCCAGGCGGTATGGTAGAATTAGCAAATAACATAGGAATAAAAGCAACAGGAATAGACGGAGACTATACTTTAGATCGCTACGATAATAGTAAGTTTATAATTCACGACTTTACAAAAGGACCTGTTCCGATAACAGAAAATTACGATCTTGCTTGGAGTGCAGAGTTTGTCGAACACGTATACGAAGAATATATTCCTAATTATGTTCAGGCTATGCAACAAGCAAAATACTTAATAATGACATACGCACCGATTGGTCACGGCGGCTATCATCACGTAAATGAAAATACACAAGAATATTGGATAGAGACAATGTCTAAATATAACTTTACATATGACGAAAATTTAACTAATCAAATGCGACAATCGTCAACAATGGGCAAAAAGAAGAAACATCAATTTGTCAAAAAAACAGGACTTTTATTTAAAAATGAACAGAGATAGTTTAGTAGTAGCTATTGAGGAAATGTATAGGAATCATCCTATACCTAAGTTTCCTAATTTTAAATTAGTATCCTGGAATGACAAAGATACACTTGCATCAGCTGATGTTTTTTTACAGCATAACATAGCTGGACAAAAACGTAAAAAATTAGAAAAATATTATCAATATATTTTAGACAGTGGCAAGCCTTTTATAGTTGCCGAAGCTCCGGTGTTTCGTCGAAATATGAAACAGTCTGGTTGCCCCGGAGCATATCATAGATTTAGTTGGACTAGTTATTTTCAAAACGAAGGAAACTATTGTAATAAAGACTCGCCACCGGATAGATGGAACAGAATACAAGCAGAACAAAAAATTACAATTAAAGATTGGCGCACTACCGGAGACTATGTTTTACTAATTTTACAGCGTCCTGGAGACAGTAGTCTAAAAAACTTGTTAGAAAAACACGGATCGTATGAAAACTTTCTCACGTTTACATTAAATGAGATTAAAAAATATACCAACCGACCTATACGTGTACGAATGCATCCTTTACGCCAAGACCGTCAATTAGAAGCATTAAAAAACTTTGATGTTGATATTAGTATAAACACCTTAGGAAGTCGTCAAGGTCACGGCGTTACAGAAGGCGGCGACGGATTGTACAAAGACTTTAAAGACGCATATGCCGTAGTAGGATTCAATAGTAATGCATTAACTGAAAGTATATGCGAAGGCATTCCTACATTTAGTATGTGTTCTAGTTCAATGGCTTGGGATTGTAGTAATAAAGATTTATCTCAAATAGAATCACCAGAATTATTTGATAGACAACAATGGCTATATAACTTAGGTTATTGTCAATGGCGTGAAGATGAAATAGCACAAGGCACTCCTTGGTTTCATCTATTAAAACGTTACAATTAATAAACCATTCTAAACTTTTATTATATTAGCACATAATAAATACCAGTATGAATATAGTTTTAGTCACAGGCGGATTTGATCCGCTACACTCCGGACACATAGAATACTTTAAAGCAGCGAAAGAACTAGGAGATCACTTAGTTGTAGGTGTTAATAGTGACGAATGGTTAACACGCAAAAAGGGCAGACCTTTTATGTCGTTTGATGAACGGTGTGCAATTATAAAAGAACTTAGTGTTGTAGATGAAGTTATAGGTTTCAACGACATAGACGATACTGCTAATCACGCAATATTTCAATTACAAAGCACAACAGGGTCAAGTACGAAAATTATCTTTGCTAATGGCGGGGATAGAACAAAGTCTAATATACCCGAAATGCAATATACTAATGTAGAATTTGTATTTGGCGTAGGCGGCGAGAACAAAGCCAACAGTAGTAGTTGGATACTCGACGAATGGAAGACCCAAAAGACTGAACGCGACTGGGGCTACTGGCGTGTGTTAGATCACAAACCTGAGCAAGGTTATAAAGTAAAAGAACTTGTAATATATCCGGGTAAAAGTTTAAGCGATCAAAAGCATTTCTTACGATCAGAGCAATGGACTGTACTTGAGGGTACAGTAAAAATGGATACAGAGTGGAATAATGTACAAAGCTGTATAATATTAGAACAACATAGTAGACCATTTGAAATTGGTAAAGAAGTATGGCATCGAGCAAGCAACCCAGGTGCCGAAAATACCCATATACTAGAAGTACAATGGGGAGAACAATGTGTGGAGGAAGATATTGAAAGAAGATAAATTAAAAATTTATGTAGGCTGGGACCGAAGAGAAGACATTGCATACCAAGCGTGTAAGCAGAGTATTCTTGATACAGCAACCGTCGAAGTAGATATTATTCCGTTGAAACAAAAACAACTTAGAAAAGACGAAATGTACTGGAGAGAAAAGGATAAACTTGCAAGTACAGAATTTACATTTACTAGATTCCTTGTTCCTGAGCTTCAAGAGTTTGATGGCTGGGCTTTATTCATTGACTGTGATTTTATTGCACTTACTGACATTAAACAATTGTTTAACCAAAGAGACGACAAGTATGCAGTAATGTGTGCTCAGCACGATTACACACCTAAAGAAGGTACTAAGATGGACGGGCAGAAGCAAACGGTTTATCCACGTAAAAATTGGTCTAGTATGATGTTAATTAATTGTGGACATCCTTCTAATAAACAACTAACCAAAGAGCTAGTTAATAACGAAGAAATCACCGGAGCATACTTACATAGATTTAGCTGGCTTGATGACAGCGAAATTGGTGAGTTAAGTCACGAGTGGAATTGGTTAGTAGGCTGGTACAAAGAACCAGAAGATGGCAAGCCTAAACTGTTGCACTATACAGAAGGCGGCCCGTGGTTTGAACAATATCAAAACTGTGAATATGCAAATGAATACTATAAAGCCGAACGTAAATATCTTACTAGTGAGTATCACAACATATCTAATAAATTAAGTACTGAAAAAAGAATACCTAAATTAGTTAACAATTTATCATTGCCTGATAGTTTACGGCAATCAATTGAGGCTTTTACATATGCAACAATTGATCCCAAAGGAACTTACTATGGCTACACTGAGGAAAATGCTATGAAAATTATACAGAATAAATTTCAACAAGGAAAGACTGCAAAGGTAGCAGCAATATTTAATGACGACTTAAATTATGATAATAAATCGTACGTATACGATGAATATCTAGAAGCACTAAGTTTAGGCAGCGGTGGCAAATTAAGTAGTTGGGATAAAGAAAAAAATACAGATACTCCACTAATTATTCGAGGAGTTGGAAAGTCTAGTAGAGAAGCAGTTAAGCACTGTTGGGAAACTGGTAGAGAGTTTTATGCAATTGATACAGGTTATTTTGGCAATTCAAAAAGTAAGTCTAAAGGTTGGCATAGAGTTACAAAAAATAACTTACAAGACTATGGTCCAATTATTGAACGTCCTACAGATAGATTACTAGGATGGAAATATAGAAAATTTAAAAAAGGAAGTAGAATATTAATTTGTCCTCCTAGTGATAAAGTTATGAAATTTTTTGATCAACCAACTCCTGAAGAATGGACAAAACAAATAGTAGCACAATTAAAGGACATTACTGATAGACCAATTCAAGTTAGATTAAAACCTAACAGAACACACAGAATAACTGGTAATTCTATCGAAGAAGCACTAGAAAAAGATATTCATTGTCTTATAACATACAATAGCATTGCTGCCTTAGAAGCATTAAATTTTGGAAAACCTGCTATTGCACTTGGTCCTAATTGTGCGTCAATGGTATGCAATACCAAATTAGAAGAAGTAGAAAATTTACACATACCGGACAAAGATGAGATGACTGCATTAATGTCGCATCTTAGTTATTGTCAATTTTCAAGAAATGAGTTGATGAACGGTTTTGCTTGGGATACTGTTAATGAAAGTCGTTAGTTACTATAATGTAGTTCCTAATAAAAATAAAAGCCAAGAAAAATTTGATATACTTACTAAATTTATTCAAGGCGTAAATGCTGCCGGGGATACTGGAATTGTACACAAAGGATACGACTTGCAAAAGTGTGACGTTGGAATGATTCAAGGCTGGCAACACGAAGTTGGTAAAAATGCCCCTCACTTACAGTTACGACAGCGTGTAATGAATAATACATCAAATACACACGTATGTACAGCAGACGCGAACTTGTTTTTATACGCAAACAAAACTAATCGCCCTCATCACTATTTAAGATATAGTTTTGACGGTGTATTTCCAAATACTGGCAATTACTTCGACGATAATCCTAATCCTAAACGTTGGCAACAAATTTCTAAACATTTAGATATAGCTCTTGAAAACCGAAAGAAAGGAAAAAATATTGTAATTTGTTTACAGCGCAATCAAGGCTGGAGTATGGGAGCATTATCTGTAACTAGTTGGTTAGAAACTACTATTCCAAAAATTTTAAATCATACCGATCGAACCATTGTTATTAGACCGCACCCAGGTGACAAAAAAGCCATAACTCAATACTTACCACAACTAATACAAAAATATCGAAACAATAAAAACATTAAAGTTTCGATGCCTGGCTCGCCTTTAGATCAAGATTTAAACAAAGCGTGGGCTGTTGTAAATCATAATAGCAGTAGTATTGTTGGACCACTAATACAAGGATATCCTGGATTTATTACAGATCCAGATAAGAGTCAATGTGTAGAAGTTTGTCACACAGACTTTAGTAAAATAGAAAATCCTCAAGAATTTGATCGACAAAAATGGTTAGAACGTATTAGTATGTTTCATTGGAACTTCCAAGAATTAACAGACGGTACAGCGTGGAAACATATGAGAGAATATGTATGAAAGTTGTTAAGGTCGCTGCTATTAATATGGATTCAACTTCTTATGAGTGCAACTTTCGTTGCGATTCTATTTTACAAAACTTTGCAAAAGGAATCAATAAGCAGTTGTTACCCGCAAGTGATGCAATTACACATTCATTGCCTTTAGTAGGAAGAGGTATGTCAGAATCTGTAGGCAAATATATTTTATTGTCTATGAAAAATAATTTACCATTTTATCATATTGATACAGGGTATTTTGGTAATGTTAAAAGAAAAGTATGGCATCGAATTACATACAATGGATTTCAAAACACAAATACAATTGTCCCTCGAGACGAACAAAGATTGTCTCAACAACTTTTTTCTTATTTTGGACAAGATGTAGAAATACCACTAGAAAAAAAGATTAATTCATTTACTCCGGGTAAAAAAATATTAATATGTCCACCTAGTAAAAAAGTTATGGGATTTTTCCAACAGCCAAGACCGCAGGAGTGGACTGAGAAAGTTATTAAAGAGTTAAGACAATATACTGATAGACCTATTGAAGTGCGCTTAAAGCCTAGTAGAACTGATAGACAAACTGTTAAAAATATGAAAGATGCATTAAAGGATGATATACATTGTTTAGTAACATACAACAGTATTGCTGCTACGGAAGCATTAATGGCAGGAAAACCTGCTATTGTACTTGGACCAAATGCCGCACAATCTATATGTGAAACGGATCTAAAAAATATAGAAAATCCAAAAATTCCAACTCAGAGCGAAATGATTGCATTCTTAACGCACCTATCTTACTGTCAATTTACACAAACAGAAATGTATAATGGGTTTGCTTGGAAACACCTACAGCATTAGTTATTTCCAATAATCTTCAGTTCTATTAACCATTAGATCTTGTGATCGACTTTTGCCTTCTTCTTTTCGAACACCCTTCATATGATCCATCCATTTACCTAACACACTATTAATTAACGGATGTCCGCCACCGCCTGTGCGAGCTTCTTTCAAATACATTTCGGCACTATAATCTAACACGTTAGGAAAATCTTTTTTCATATTATTAAGAATGTGTCCAAACACAAAACTATCGTGCCATTCTTCTAATAAGAATATACCTTGTTCAGCTTCTTCGTATACACGTTCAAACTCTTTAAGAAACTCGTGGCACACAGGATGATTTAAGTTCATACCATAGAAGCCGCACTCCGGCCACGTCTGTGATCCTTTACCTCTGCCTACATATGTTAACCAGGTATTATTTGGCAATAAGTTATTAAACTCTTTATGGCTCCAGTCACTGTGTACAAACGTATCTGCATCCATCCATACACACCAGCCTTTAGAACGTGTACAAGCGTCATACACAGCATATGTTTTGTTAGCAAAGCGTATAGCGTCCCATTTAAATTTCTTGTGCCAATCACGCGGTCTACGTGCTTTAATAGCGTCTGTAGGTATGCCGTTTGCTCTAGGATCATTCTTCCAACGTTCTTTAAATGCATTTAATTTAGGCAATACTTCTTTAGCATCAAGAATTGTTATTTGTTCTGGATCAGGATTAATTGGATTGCAGTCTTCGGCGTACACTAGTAGTTTTATTTTTTTACTAACTCTTTCTGCAAAACTATCTAAAAATCTTTGCCCATATGTGTCTAGTCCAGGCTTATGAAAAGTTGTAACCACTGTTATTGATGACATAGCGTTCCTCTTGTTAAATATGTATATGGAGTATTTAACCAATGATTTTTTGTCTATACACTGATTATGGCGCACTAAACAGTAAGCCAGTGTTCGAAGCATTTGCAAAGAGTGTAATTGACGCTGGCCATAAAGTAGTATACAATGAGCCTTATAGAGTTGGCGGCCATTATAGTAACTATGATGTTGCTGTTATATGGAGTGTACTATGGCACGGCAGAATGTCAAAAAATCAAACGGTTTGGGAACAAAATCGTATGTTAGATAAACCTGTTATAGTATTAGAAGTTGGCGGCATTAATCGCGGCACAACTTGGAAAGTAGGATTAAATGGAATCAACAGAACTGCTTACTTTAGTGACAAAGACAATGATAGGGTTAGGGCTGATAGCCTGGGACTGGTTTGTAAACCTTGGAGATCCAACGGCGATTATGTTTTAATATGTGGTCAACACGACAAGAGTTTACAATGGCAAGGTATGCCTCGTATGAGCAACTGGTTCTTAAATACCTATGACGAAATACGTAAATACACTGACCGACCTATTATATTTCGACCTCACCCACGATGTAGACTAGAACACATAGAACGTGGTCTTAAACACGTAACAAGACAGGAACCTAAACAAATTGCCAATACTTACGATGATTTTGATATGGGGTTTAATAATGTACATTGTACTATCAGCTACAGTAGTAACCCTGGCATACATAGTATCATCGCCGGCGTTCCTAGTTTTGTTAGCACTCATAGTCTTGCTTATCCTGTAGCTAACGATATAGACTTTTTACACGATATAGAAAATCCTGTAATGCCAGATCGTATACAATGGTTGAACGACTACGCTCATACCGAATACACAGTTGACGAAATTTCTCAAGGCTTACCACTTAAACACTTGACATCTAAGATAGTTTAGCGTATACTACATATATGTTTACAGTAGAAGATTATATAGAACTCCTTACCGGATTCCAAGGTAGTGCAGACATAACACTAGATAGCAGTGACCATTCTCTTATGTTTAGTTTTGCAAAACAAATATCAAATAGTATACCGTTTACCGACAGGCAGTGTGACCTTGCTAAAACAAAAATTAGTTATTACAAAGAACAACTTGAAAAAAATAACTATGAGGTAAACGAGTTATCGCAGTTGCGTATGCCATTGCGTTCTATTGACAGAAGTAGATGGATTAAGATTGTTGAATTAAATGATAACGAATTGTGGATAGGCATTAGATTTATTTTTCAAAAGAAATTAATTCTACAACTTGACAAATTAAAAAGATTGATGTCAGATTCGCAAGATGCATTTTATGATAAAGAATACAAAATCCATTATTTTAAATTAAGTGAAAGTAACGTATATGATATAGTAAGCACATTTAAAGACGTTACTAGTTTTGAAGTTCAAGATGAACTTCTTATATATTTTGAAAAGTTAAAAGAAATGAAAAATAATAAACATAATTATATACCAGGCATATACGGAATGCAACTTAAAAACTTACATAGTAAAAGTTTAGATTATGCTATTAGTAATGTAGGTACTCCAACAGCAGATAATCTATATCAATTTTACGATCAAAAAGATCGATTAGGATTATACCATTTTGATAAAGACGATTTATCTGAAAGTTTAAAACATCTAACTCCGTTATCGCAAAAGATTGTTAATAGAGAGTTTCACCAAGTATTAGTCAATTCATCACAATACACAATTAATAATTTAGCAGAAGTAATACTTGAATTATATCGTTTTCCTTTAGTAATAGTTTTAAATGAAAAACAATGCTACGACGAATTAGTACAGTTCCATAGAGCGTTTAGTGGTATAATACCAAATGAACGTTGTAGTGTATTATTTAGATTAGATAATAATTCAGAAGGTGAGGAATTTAATCAATACATTAAGGCTAATAATCTTAATAATAAGGTTGACAATAATACAAAAATAGTGTATATTAGTAATAATAAAGTTCCAAAGCCTTTGTTAAAGAGTGATTGGTTACCAATTACTGCTATAACGACTTCCTCGAATAGAAGTGCTGGTGCAAAAACAGATGCATATATCGAGATGCTAGATCTTGTAATGCATTATGATTCTGATGTAAGTCCTTGGAAACGAAAACAAATAGAGACCCTTTAATGGCAACTTGCAAACTAATAATTGAAGATGAAGTAAACATTAAGCTAGAAGGACTAGAGGTTGATGTACGGAGAAAGCTCGCGAATGCTCTTAAGTTTGAAGTGCCATACGCAAAGTATATGCCACAATATAAACTTGGTCGATGGGACGGTAAAGTTGCTTTCTTTGGTATTGGCGGTACTGGTTATGTCAATCATCTTGATGTTGTTAGTGAAGTTTTGCAAAAAAATAATGTACAAATAATAGACATCGAAGACAACAGGCATCCTATACAATTTGACTTTCAGCCAGTAACAGAACGTTATTGGGCTGATCAAAATGTACGCTGGCCAAAAGGACATCCTGCAGAAGGTGAAGAAATTATTCTGCGTGACTATCAAGTAGAGTCAATTAACAACTTTTTAAAACATCCACAGAGCTTGCAACAGATTGCTACTGGTGCAGGTAAAACAATTACTACAGCAACACTTTCACATATAACTGAGCCGTATGGACGTAGTCTTATTATTGTGCCTAACAAGAGTCTTGTTACACAAACAGAGGAAGACTACATTAACTGCGGACTCGATGCTGGGGTGTACTTCGGCGACAGAAAAGAGTTAGGTAAGACTCACACTATTTGCACTTGGCAGAGTTTGAATATACTCGACAAGAAGCACAAGGACGGAACAGCAGTATTATCATTAGCTGAGTTCTTAGATGGTGTAAGCACTATTATTGTCGACGAAGTACACCAGGCTAAAGCAGAAGTACTAAAGAATTTACTTACACGTAATTTAAAGAACGCTCCAATACGTTGGGGACTAACAGGAACAATACCAAGAGAAAAGTTTGAGTTTGAAAGTATTCATGCTAGTCTAGGTCCTGTGATTGGACAAATTAGTGCTAAAGAACTGCAAGACAAAGGTGTACTATCACAATGTCATGTTAATGTAGTTCAACTATTAGATGTAGTAGCACACAGTAACTATCAAGAAGAATTAAAATATCTAACAACAAATCAGGCAAGACTAGAATATATAGGCAAATTATTAAGCACAGTAAAAGAATCAGGAAACACACTTATACTTGTAGATAGAATTAGTGCTGGAGAAATACTTCAACAACTAATACCAGGTAGTGTGTTTGTAAAGGGCGATGTAAAATTAAAAGATCGCAAGGAAGCATATGATGAAATCAATCAAGGAACTAACCACGTGGTTATCGCAACATACGGAGTCGCGGCTGTTGGTATTAACATACCGCGTATTTTTAATTTGGTTCTCATTGAGCCTGGCAAAAGTTTTGTCCGGGTAATTCAAAGTATTGGTAGAGGCGTAAGAAAGGCAAAGGACAAGGACTTTGTGCAAATTTGGGATATCACGTCATCGTGCAAATTTGCAAAGAGACATTTAACACAACGTAAAAAATTCTATAAGGAAGCAGAATATCCATTCACTATAGAAAAAGTAGACTGGAATTAAAAACTATGCAAATACTAACATTAGAAAATCAAACGTTTCCACTTAAAGATATACCCGAAGAATTAGAAGACGAAGTACGGTTTGCTGTACTAGACAACAGCGATGCAAAAAATCCTGACTTCTTTTTTGTACCTATGATCTTTTTAGAAAGTTTCTCCGCACCAGCAATGGTAATGGAAATAGGCGGACACGAAATAACAATGCCAGTTGATTGGCACATTGCCGTTGGTGACTCAATGTCAGGCAACGACTTAGAAGTATTACCACTAACAAGTATTAATGATAGGGGCTTTGAAGCATTCTTGTTTAACCCTTTATCAAGTTACAAATTTGACTTTGCGGAAATAAAAATAACAAACTTTTACAATGATGTAAAATGGTATTTTCCTAAAGTTAAAAACGGACAGTTACTTGCTGTACCGTTAACGACTAAAGATAAATCTGTGTGTGCTTACTTTATTAAAGACATTAGTAGACAGAGTGAGCTTATAGATTATACAAACTTGCTGTAAGGAGATAAAGATGAAAGCAGGAAAGATTTGGGGTCAGACAGAATTGATCCACGCTAACGGTGTACTAGAGTTTCACCGCATTGAATACAAAGCAGGTTACAAGTGTTCTGAACACGAACATCAATATAAATGGAATGGCTTTTTTGTAGAGTCAGGAAAAATGATTGTACGTGTTTGGCAAGAAGACCAAGGACTAGTTGATGAAACTATTCTTGGCCCTGGTGACTTTACACAAGTAAGGCCAGGAAAAATTCACCAGTTTGAAGGTTTAGAAGATGGTGTCGCTTTTGAACTATACTGGGCTGAATTCAATCACGATGACATTGTTCGTCGAACATCTGGCACCGCAACAGGAAAGAAGAAATAGAATGTTTAAAAACATCGATGTAAAGATGATGCTAAAACTTGCGCTGTTGCAAGTTGTAGTCATCACAGTAAGTAACGCACTAGTTGCGATTCCAGTAGAGATTGCTGGGTTTAAATTAACTTGGGCGGCATTTACGTTCCCATTAGTTATTCTAGCAACTGACTTAACAGTACGTTTGTTAGGTAAGAACATTGCTAGAGCAACTATTGCCGCGGCATATCCAATTGCAATCATTACAAGTATTGCAGTAGTATTAGCAGAAGGTGCACCAGAGAGTGTAGCAATGCGTATTGGATTTGCATCAGCAACAGCATATGCTGTAGGTACGTTTATTGACGTATATGTATTCCAAGCAATTAGAGAGCGTATGAATGTTTGGTGGTTAGCACCTGCATTATCAACTATTGTTGCAAACGTAATTGATAGTTACACGTTCTTTGCAGTTGCATTCAACAACAGCGCCGATGAGTATATGGCCGCTAACTGGATGGAAATTGCAGGCTCACAGGCTGTACTAAAAATTGCAGTAGGCTTAATATTATTCCTACCAGCATATGGCTTATTGTTACGTTACCTAAAAGGTAAAATGAGTGATACTGAAGCAGGTTAATGTATAGCAATAGCTACATAAAACAACTCCAAAGCCTACATGCTGATGCTAGTCGTCAATTGGGCTTTGGAGGCAAAGCAAAAAAGTTAGGTAAGTTTCATTCGTTCATGGACAAATGGCAACCTAGCTCTTTGCTTGACTATGGTTGCGGCAAGGGTCGTATACTTGCAGACTTAAGAGATAGATATCCTAATGTAGTCTGTGAAGGTTACGATCCTGCTGTACCTATGTTTAATAAAGATAAGTTTAGCACATATGATTGTGTATTTTCAAATGATGTACTAGAACACATTGAACCAGAATTTATTAGCCAAGTATTAGGACATATTAACACACTTGCATCTAAATACATTTGGCTACGCATTGATACAGTGCCTGCAAGAAAAAGACTATCAGACGGGCGCAATGCACATTTAATACTTGAAGGTGAACAGTGGTGGCTAGATAAAATTAAAGACCACACTGACATCAAAGTAGTATATTCTAACTTAGATAGAAAAGGAAAACTAGACATTGCAGGAACAAAAAATGATACCAGGTGAAGCATTACTATATGAACGTTACGACGGTGTAGTATATGCAAAGTATAGAGATGCTCCTCATAATAAAATACCTCGTTGGATTATAGGCGGAGATCCTGCAGGTGTAGCAAGAGCGCAAGGCGACATGTTGTACTATGCAGAGTGGCAAGAGTTGTGTGAGTTAGCAGAGGAGTACCCCACAATAAAAAAGCTCTTAGACAAGTTGGTAACAACTTACTATACAGTAAAGGAAGAACGTAATGGACAAAACAATATATCATGAACAGATAGCAGATCAATTATTTTGTGATCGACTGTATAACCCAAGCAGAGAGATTGCTCGAGATGTAGTTGTCTTTTGGCAAGATTATTTAAAAGAGAACGAAACTAAACCTCGTTGGATGGATTTCGCTGACGGTAGTGACAGTACAAAAATATATGAAGCATACAACATATTTTTAAATCATCGCCCAGGCATTACTACATTGTATCAAAAGATTGTAGAAAGTTTTAAAACAAAAGTTGACAACCCACAGAAGTACGCTATTGCGGGATGGGTTAATGTATATGAAGGCGGTGGCTTTTTAGACTGGCATACACACGGCGTTGGTCAAGGAGGATACTTTGATGGACGATGGCACGGTTACTTTTGTGTAAACGGTGAGCCAAGTAAAACAATGTATAGAGATAATGAAACGCATCAACTTGTACAATCAGTAGAAAATAAAAACGGTTGGCTTACAATGAGTCCCGGGGGAAT
>Ga0233438_10001865_pt1 | contig 22048 bp, 12 predicted proteins | sample SI_123_September_FD_182720 | JGI IMG/M metagenome (GOLD analysis project Ga0233438, IMG submission 182720) | Seawater microbial communities from Saanich Inlet, British Columbia, Canada - SI_123_September2016_10_MG | ecosystem: Environmental > Aquatic > Marine > Inlet | place: Canada: British...
ATGCACTTCAGGCCATGGGAGTCCATTACACCAACGATGAATTCCGTGACATATTCCATACAGCAGATTCTGACGAAAACGGAGTCATTGATATTGATGAATTCCTCTACACCGTTGAGATGATCCGTGAGAATAGCGACGACGAAAGCGAATAGGATCTATTGCACAAAAGGCTTGAGGGGTTTGACGAAACCCTTGCGATGACCTTTGATGAGAAACTCACGCGTCGATACGGACTTCGGATTGGTGGCGGACGTACCAGTCTCCGCTCCCCAAACCCAAGTGACTCAACTCGAGGCAACCATTCGTTCGGCTCACGCCTTGCTCCAAGCAGGACTTGTCGTGGAAGCATCTAACCCCCATGCCGCCTATACGAACGATATCGACACTGATAGAATTGGATTCATATCAGTTATCATGTTTTGTAAACATTTGAGGTTCATTCCATCATCATAATCCCACGAAGATTTGAAGTCATGAACCATAGTCACACAACCAGGTGAGTTATTGTGGAAGGGAATAACGCTACATCATTCAATTTCTCGGCAAGTTGGAACATGGTTCGGCAACTTGCCAACCAAATCAGTCATCCATCTTTGGCTGTGGTTGAGCTCATCAAAAATGCTTACGACGCTGATGCATCCACGGTTCTTGTCAACCTCGAAAACGCCATGCACGAGGATTTGGACCGTTGCAACCTCGTTATTCACGATGATGGAACAGGCATGACTCTGGAAGACATAACTTCCAAGTGGTCCTACATGGGAATTTCGACCAACGTTGCTAACCCCGTTTCCAGCAAAGGACGTTCGAGGCAAGGTGGGAAAGGGCTAGGACGTTTTGGGGCTTGGAAACTCGGAATGAAAGTCACGCTAGCCACCAAAGCAGAAGGCCACCCACTTTATCTCCTTACCATGGATTTTTCAAAATACCCACCTGAGACACCGCTCGAACAAGTGAAAGAAGATGTTCTGGTTAACCCTCCTGCCTTTAGTGCACTCTTTCCAGAAGGAAAAACTGGGACCTACCTTTCAGTAGAAAAATTCAACCAATCCATGACAACAGCGAACGACCTACAGCAGATTCAGCGTGGCACGCAAACTCTCCTGAATCCTTTTGAACCACATGAGGATTTCAATATCGTCCTTCAACTACCTCGCAAATTCGAGAAGTGGGAATCCTACGACATCACGAAGATCACCGACCAGTCATTGTACAAATATGAAGTGAGTATTGACCCCATGGGACAGATGGTAAAGGGATTGTTCACAGACAACAATCCTTATTCAAGCCATCACGGGGAAACTGTCGAAATTCTTGAGCCAACGCGAGACATCTTGGATGGCGAACGCTGTAACATCAAAGCCGTCAAGATTTGGATATACCATTTCAGTAAAGCAGCGGGATACAAGGAAATTTGGCCTAAAACCAAGCTCGGAGTTCTCTCCAAAGATGATTACAACAACAAACTCTGTGGATTCCGTTTGTACAAAGATGGTGTTCGTGTGTTTCCTTACGGCGAGCCTGGTTCGGATTGGCTTCAGCTCGATTATATGCAAAACAAACAAAGAAGCGTCGACTGGTTCAGCAACACACAGATTGTCGCAGCTGCCCGTTTTGACATGACGGCCAACAGAGGGAAAATCATTGATAAATCCAATCGAGAAGGTTTGGAGGACACACTCGGCAAACGACAATTGTTCAAGATTTTACAGCACCAAGTCAAGGAAATGAGAAAATTGGTCAATCGAGACTATCCTCCGGGTAAACCTGCTCACCTCCAAAAACCCGAATTCGATTACGGAAGCATGGCCCTGCGGGTTGGCGAACGTTTTAATTGCCATCCAAGGAATCTTGGGGGTGCCATCACCAAGAACTTCGTCATAACCAAAGGGAAACTCCCCACTGGTTTGCAACTGGACTCCAAAACGGGAGCTATCAGCGGGACACCTGTTGACACCTCGGCCACTTCAATAAGCGTGAAAATTACCTCTGGCAACAAGCAGGGAAACCACTCTGCTGAATTCACAATCTCGAGCGTGGAGGCACCTCTGCCCGAACGAGCCAATCCACTGAAGACCTTTGACCCCTACAATGAAGATGAGGCGCCTCCAGAACACGAACCTCCCACCACCCATTCAGCGTACAGGAAGCCATCCGAGGTAGCAAACATTCAAAGCCTTTCGAACCAATTGAGCGTTGTTCAAGACCGAACCACTCTGAAGGAGTTGCTCGACCAATTACGAACCGAAGTTGAACAGGCCATCTCAGAACTGGACCGGAGAAGGGAACTTCATTGAAATTCATCCACAACAAAGGCCCGATCAGCCTGTAATTTATCCAGAGACGACTTCAAATTAGGTCGTCTGCTTTTTGCAATTCGCCCATCCATCCAGGACAGTAGTTTCGTCTTCCGTTGAGGTGAGGAGGGGGGGCCAAATTCAGCAATAGATGAGCGATTGCGTGCTCCGGGGTGAACTACCAAGGTGGACTCATACAACAGAAGGAGCGTAGAATGTCTTCCTTCTTCTGTTGATTTTTTGTCTGTTTTGTATCCGAAATGCTTTGGTAGTGAGTCTTCCTTCTCGAGATGAATGTTGCTCGGAATCAAATAAGATCCGTCATCCTGAGGTTGCGGCCCTGATGTTTTCTTTCTCTGAGGGACTGTATTTTTTTTGGTCGGAGCAGGCGTAGACACCTTGGGTTTTTGCGATTTATTACAGTGCATGTTTGCACAGCGAGAGCCGATGATTGGCACGCCACAGTAGTCACAAGCTTGCAAGATATCCCCTCATGATGATATGAATTCGTTGAATTTTACGAGTAGCTTTCGCTCGAAATCAATTAGTGCTTGTTGACATTTTATGGCTCGATGCCGCGGAAGAGGTTTGCTATGAAAGAGTTCGTTTCTGGCGAAGTTAATTTGGGTGAAGGCTTCCTCAGGGCCAAACAGCCTCAGCCAAAAGTATCGCACTCGTTCATCGTCAATCACCCTCACTCCAAGCATTGATCTTGTAAATCTGTTCAGTGTCTTATTTTGTAAATTTGTACCCACAAAATCATGGAATATATTGTTGGTATCTCCGATGATACAGGATCGCAAATCACCGAGGGTGGTTCCGTATGTCAAGACCGTTTGATGACTGAGATTATTTGGGTCCGGTATCTTTCCGTTCGGGAAATCCTCTGCTACATAAGGTGGTGATTTGTACTCAAACATCTGCTTTCGTGCTCGCTCATGTAGGCTTTCCTTGTCATGGTTGACAATCAACAACTTAGTCCACATTGTCCGGGGTTTGGACGGTATTTCTCCACGTTTCCGCATTTCTGCCCAGACCACCAATTCATGCGCTTCTTGTTTGTACATGTGAAGAATGACCTCACGTAGCTCTTCCTCAAAGGCTAGCAGATGGTCAGTCAAGGCCCTCCGTTCGTCAGCGTCGATAAAATGCGAACCGGAATTACTGATGTGGCCTAAGGGAATGAGCGGGGGATGGACATAATCATCCGCATCAGTTGAGTTTTGAGAACCAGTATTTATTTTGAATTCACCCGTGGGCTCATCCACGTGCTCGGGAGGAAGAACAAGTCGCTCAGGGCGTGGACCCCCCCGGTCAAAATAGTGGATAGAACCTCGAAGTTGTGCATCGGCGTTGATGACCACCGATTCGTATTCTTCGTAATCCTCATCGAGGCAATGCGTGATGTTTTCAGCGTTGGCGAAGAACCCTTGTCGGGTTAGATTGACCGAACCCGTCAACGCTCCGTGGGGGAAGAGGTACATCTTGGCATGAAGACCCATTTTCTTCCATACGGAGATGCCCTTGCTCAACAATTTCTTGACAAATTCTTCTTCTCGTTGCAACCACCTGCGGTCGTTTTTAGGTAGCCCTTTGGTCGCCGAGTCAAGCGTGACAACATCAATTTGGAATCCGAGATCACTCATGGCTTCGAGCACATCTGACAGATTTTGCAAACCGCGCTTTTTGCTGCCCCCAAGAAGCATCGAAAACACAGAGCTGTCCATGTTGGAAGTGCGTATGGGTAAATCCACAATCCAAGGTGAGATGAGCAAAATTCGCTTTCGCTCGTTCTCCAACCCATCGTCCTCCAAGGCCTGGATCAACAAGTCCCAGAAAAAGGCAGAATGGCCGTGATTGAAATTCGTCATGATTCCACCTCCAAATGATCCACCAACCGAACAAGCCGAATGAACCCCAGCGGACCCTGCCCACGTTCAGTAAAGTAGCCAATTTGTTTTGGTACCAACGTGAACGGAATCACGACATCCTGGTCGTTGTCCCAGTGCCAGTGAGGATAGACCTCTTCTCGTGATCTTGAGACAGAGAAACGCCTTCGGTTGGCTCCGTTTTCATACCCTTCAAGGTGTTCACCAAACCCAACAAGTTGGTCGACAAGGGCACGCGAAGTGTAGCGAGAGGCAATGTTGAGCGGGAAGGCCGAGGCGACGGCTGTACCTGAGCAAACAAAGCACCCGGTTGAGCAGGTGTGAAGCGCTTGTTCAAGCAAATCGTTTGAAAGCAGTGGGTCCTCCACCTGAAGCTCCTGTCGAATCGACGGTGCAATCCTGAACAACAAACTCGACCGTTGAACTGAACGAATGGACAATTGATTCCATAGGACTTGGTAACGGTCATTGAGCGAGGTAGCTTGAGCTCGTAATTCGTGTTTCAGTCGTCTTTCCGGCAATGGAGAACCTTGAGCAAGCTCAAACGCTGCTCGGTTGGCAATGTGCTCTTCACACGTCAAGAACTGGTCCTCTAGGATGCTTACAAAATCTTCGCTCGGTAGAGGAGGGGCACGCATTTCACCGCTTGCAGCTCGTGTGGCTTCGGATATCTGATAGTACCGATGAATCAATTCACAAGCACCGTTGCCTTCAGCATCATCGTCGTACAACGTTATTGAGCATCGCTCCACATCAATGGCGAAGGCGAGCTTCCCCTCCTCGACACCGGCGTAGGATGACCCTGAGGTGACGAGGAGTTGCCCGAGAGTGTTGAGCAAGGTGTACCTCCCCCATTCCCTGAGAGATGCCTTGAGTTCGTCCTCGGCGAAGATTTCAGTGCAACGGAGGTTGAAATCACTCAGCATGGGTTCGAGCGTGGTTCGAACATTCTCACGCTCGTTGTCATGGAGGCTCGAAAGGTACGTCTCGCGCACCTCATCGGAGACACCGGTTGACCAATGTTGGAGAGCTTCGCCGAGCGTAGATGGGAAGGCTTCTGAATCTTCGACATACAAACTGAGCACCAGAACGTTGATGAGGTCTCGAACGGTGAATCGTTGACTGGTTGTAGCAAACGTGATGCGCTCGAAATGGTGAGCAAGGAGATGCAGGGCATCAACATCAAACGGGCGAGATGCATAGGCTTCGACCGACTCGTCAAATTCGATTAAAAGAACAGGAGAAACCGTGTGTTGAATGCCATGCGTGTTGAATACCTGGCCAAAAACAGCGTCTTCACCCCGATCGACTTTGTATCGAATCGTCAGTCCACCCGTCCGTTGAACGCCAACGACCACGTCTTTGATGCTCGTCATCGTGCTAAACTCAATCCCACTAAACAAGCGATGGAGGAGGGGGTGAGTTGTGACCGGATGACGTCCGGCTTCACCCGGCGGAGCCTTCCGCCAGCTTGGTGAGTAGGCTAGCAATGGCGAATCACTGGGCATGCGAGCGCTGGTCCAACCAATCGGGTAAGCTTCCGGAATTTTTCGAGCAACATCGTCCGGTCCCCTCGGACGGTCCATGAGGGCTACCATCGGAGAAGATGGACTGCACCAAACATCCGTTGGCGTGTTGTTTCCTTCCGTCAACACACCTGTTTCATGAGCAAGTTCCAAAAATTTCGGCCTGATGATATCCACCGGAGCTTGCTCGAGACCCATGTTCAGGATTTGAGGGATGGAGGCCGTGTCAAAGGATTCACCGACAGACTTTACGCGCAACGCCTGACCGTAGATACCATCGGCACGTTCCTGACTTCCCTGTCGGAGCACAGTGGCAAATCGCTGCAGATCATCGTTACCGAGAAGTTGGAGACCAGAACCACCAACCGGTGATTTCAGGGCGTGACCGCTTCCGGTTTTGATGAGGCGATGGTTCCAAGTTCCAGGAAGCATGTCCCTCATGAACTGATGCATGGATTGAGTCCTGGAATATGAATCGCCCGCAATTTTCACGTGGATGGGGCGCTCATGAGGGTTCTCAAACACACGTTCAATAAAGCAATACGGAGCATCATCGAGGAACACTGAACACTCACTCAACAACCAAGAAAAGTAGTACTTCGGCCTGGAACCCCTGATTCGGTAGATGTCTTCTGCCAATTGTTCAGAGCGAGGACGTACCGCATCGGATTTGTCATCCTCGAGCGTCATTTTGAGCTCGTTTAGATGAAGTGTTAGGGCGTTGAGATTCCTTCGTTGCGTTCTATTGGCTGTGGGGGTTGATAGAAGTTCGGACAAAATTCCGTCAATGGCCGCAACAGCGGAAGATGATTCTTCGTAAACGAGTTGATTCAATGAATCAATCCGTGCGAGCAGGGTCGTGTCGAAGAAATCGGTGCAATCCCTTCTTCCATCGCTAACACTGCGCAAATCTTCCTCCAACGTGTTCTCTTTTGGAGAAGGCGGACGGATCTTTGCTGCAAGATTCTGTCGATCGCCAAGAATCACCCGCAAGAATTCATCGAGGACAGAGATTTCCTCGGTTGTGTTAGCTGGCGTGTATGTTCCGTTGCGCAAGAGATCAAGATGGGTCTCAAAGACTTCGATTGCACGATGCAGGTCAGCCGCTTCAAGGACACTAGCGCCGACTCCGGTTCGGAACGTTTGATTTAGATACCCAAGGACATCTTCCCTTCGATGCGTCAGGGCATCGGCTGCGCGTGAAAGCTCGTCTTTCCAGACGAGCGTTTTGGATTGGATTTCCTCCATATTGATCGATTGCAAAGCCAACCAATCAAGCACGGCCATGTAGGCCTGAGAACGCATCACCATCCGATTGTTGTTCGCGACTGGGACGGGTTCGAGTAGTCGGTCAAGAACAAGTTTGTCTTCGTTTTTGTAAAATTGGTAATCCGCTGGGCGCAGTGAAAGAACAGTCACAGTGTTCGTAACGGAATTTTTTTCTCGCCCTGCACGGCCTGCTTTTTGACGGTAGGAAGCAATGTTTCGCATGGCTCGGTGGGTCATGATGTTGCTGACGTTTTTCATGTCCACACCCACTTCAAGTGTAGGGGTGGCAACGATGACATCGTGAGGAATTTGAGGGCCTCTAGGGGAGTTAGGGCCATCGCCGGGATAAGCTTCACCGGATTGATGTACGTAGAGTTCGTCTGCACTGAAATCACGACGACTGAGCCCGTCATCGCTCCCATCCTTACGGGAATCCGCCGTATGACGTCGTGCTCGTAAGCTATTCTTGAAGACGAGCATCCCTTGTTCTTGCCCGGGACGTTCCGTTAAGGCGTCCCGGATTTGGGATGGAGATATTCGGCCGTTCGAGGGTTGAAGGGCTTTAACGCCCGTTCCCGGAGCGAAGTGCCAGCACGTACCTGCTACAAGATGAGGGCACTCGTCTAAGGAGTTGACCGATAATTCGTCTGGCATACCTCTCAAGGTGTCCATGGCGAAGACCTCAGCCACGGCACGCCCGCCAACTCTCGTCCAAAACTCCTGAACCTCTTCTTTTCGCATCAGAATGTTTTGGTCAACCTTCTCACCTTTCTTGCAAGCCTTGCACACCTCGGCTCCGCCGTGACATTGTTGGGCGAGTGGGCGATCAAACCAGTGCGCATAAGGAAGCCGGACTGCTCCACCTTGTCCATCACCGGTTACTTGTTTCGAGCGAATTCGATGACTGTGATCAGTAACCTCATTTTCATTCAGGAGCATTTGCCATCGTGTAACAAACTCTCGGCTGTCGGCGAAACAAATCATCTTGTCCAAGTCCTTGGGGTTAGCTTCCCCTTGAGCTCGTTCCTCGAACCAGTTTTCATTCTTTGATTGGTGTCCAACCAAGCTGGTTGAGTTGTAAACAGGTCCACCCTTGGTCACACCTGAACGCGGTCGAACAAGAATATGGTTCGCAATACCGCCCGGTGCTCCATTTGATTCATGTTCCGAAGGCGTGGCGAGATGAACCCGTTGGGCATCCTCTCCCCATACAGCTTGGACGTGCTGTTCGGGAGATGCAATGGTGGCCGAAGCCCCAATGAACTGGAGTTTTCGAGGCCTCGCCATCTGTTTGATTCGGTTAAATAAACCTCGGAAGTGCCCCCCATTGGTGCCCTCAGCGAGGTGAATTTCATCGAGCACAACCCTTTGTAGTGACTCCTTAACCGCCCGGCAAACTTCTGGAATCATCAACCGACGTCGGAACGACTCGCTGGAGGCAATGATGATGTTAGCGGGACGGTAAGCTTGCGTTCTCTGGTGTGGATTGACACCTCCATACCTCGAGGCGGAAGCGGCGGCGACATTCGGGTTACGTGAATCTTTCTTCCATTTTTTGTCCCACTGACCTTGAGGATGATAAGCTGGTGCTGGGACAGATTCGCGCTCGTTGCTGATGTGACCATCAGCATCGAGAGCGATACAGAGATTGGTGTTTCCGAACGCTTCGTCTTGGGCAAGAAGAAGATTCAAACGAGCACAATAATCTTCGAGGGTCGCAAATTGGTCAAAAGCAAGGTCGTTGCGAGGATAAATCAGCAGTTGCGTCCAACGTGCACCGCTGAATGGGCGTTCATGGAGGGTGTCCAGAATGGCATCGACGAGGACAGGAACCGTGAACGCAATGGTCTTGCCGCTTCCCGTTCCGGCTGCAACAACCATGGTTTGCTCATCACCCTCCTCATAAAATGAAGACATCAGAGCTTTTCGAATGGCACGATCTTGAAATTTGGTCAGGAGGAAGCCTTCTGTCTCATAGCTGTCAAGCGTCGATTGAGCGATAGCGAGAAGTGCATATCTGACGAGCGTGAGCACTTGAGACACGGGTTGGTCGCGAATCACACGAATTCCAACGGCATCGAGTTCATCTGCAAACGTTTGGATCACTTGAGAGATACTCACTTCTCGGTCAGGTCGCTCAAGCAATGCAGGAACCCATTTGGTGGCCTCAATGATTTGGAGGTGTTGGCGCTCGTCAGAATCCGGGTCCGATTTTCTCTGTACATAATCATGGAGGGTGCCCAATGTTCGAACCATCTCCGCTGAGCGAGTGGCGTACCGCTCTGGGAAATCACCGTAGGCGGGAATAAAGAGAATCTGTTCTTCTGTACGGAGAAATTCAATGAGACGTGAAAGAAGGCCACCATCGATTGAGGTTTCTGCAACCACTTCCTCTGCTGACCAAGGACGAAACCCTGGAGCGCCTCCGTGGGGGCCCGATGTCCGCTCTGCTTCAAACTGATACAGAGCATGGAGGGCGAGAAGCAATTCAGGGTCATCAACACGAAACATTACTCTTCCTCCTCAGCAACCCAAGCAGTTGCCCTGTAGTAAGCCAGGATGTAGAGCATGTGAAGTTTATGCATTACGATGCCACCTCGACGGTCGTGAATGGCATCGTCATCAGGTTGTTTGACCACTTCATCCAAGACAATCGTATCAAGATCAAGCACCTCATCATTGTAGGCTATGTCCTGCCAGTGGTTCTCAAGATACGAAAGGAACGACTCCCCCTCATGCCCCGGAGGCGCCACCAAACGCCAACCGTTGAGGCGATTGCCAACGTGTTCGCCACGTGGGCTCACAAGCAGAGAATTACCAATATGCATGAATTTTGAACCAATATTGTTGGTTCGAGCTTGGTTTTCATCCAGCACGCCCGTTGGCCTATTACCTGGTCCACTATGTAGGCGAATGACCTTCATCATTCGATCCATGTCGCTTGCCATTTGGTCGGCGAGGTGAGGCTGGCGGAAGTCAAGCAACGTGCAGGTCATGCCGTTCCCGTACATTTTTACGAGTTCGGATTTCCATTCGGTCTTCGTTGCATATTGCTGTTCAAGCCATGTATTGATGTTGACTTCCAATGCACTGAAAAGATGCTCAGCACCATCCCGTTGCCTCCAGACATCTCCGTCAAAGAATTGAATAAAATCCTGGTCAGGTTCAATCAGATCGCTGCTGTAGTACTGATGCCAGTCATCGAAATCTTTCAATGGATTTATTCGCGTGATTGATCTGTTCCCGACGTTAAACTCGTTGCGAATTCGGTTGATATCGATGGAGCGAACATCTACCGTTGAACCGCACAACAGCGGCACGACACGAGATAGTATGGTATGGAGCATGTCAAATTTTTTGGATAAATTATCCTTGCTTCTCGGTTTTGACGTGGTAAAGGTCAACGTGTGATCTGCGAAGGACACACTCCAACCCGCTGGCCCGAGAACAACGCCGCTCATTCTTTTCCCGAGCCCTAAGGCAGTGGTTGGTTCAGAGTACTCGACCCGCACATGCGGTCTGAAATTCATCACTTGTTCACCTGTCGAAGTCAACTTCTCCTGCAACCCTGGTGCGTGAAGGTACATCCAGTCGACCACATCTTGTAAAAAGGAATATTGCTCGTCAACATCTTTTTCTCCAACTTCTCCCATTTCCTCAAAGGTGGCAGAGTTTATTGCTTCACTTTGGCTTTCAAAAGCCTTCTTGAGCACCTCTTCGAACCCGTTTATGACATATTCCCAATCGTGGTGTGCATTAAAATCACCAGGAATGTTGTCGAATATACTTATTTCTTCCCTACGAAGTGGACACCAGAAGTGATTTGGGCGTAGCCCGAACCCTGTTCCGGTGTTGAAGGTTTCATTCGAGTCAACCGTTCCGAAAATCGAGCCCATCTCTGTCATGATCAAATTGGATTGGTTTCCCACCAGGTTCGTTTCAGTGATGTCCTGTCGCCTCCAGTTTGATGCAGAAGGCGTATACCGCAGGACGCGATTCGGATGCTCTTTGACTTTCTCAAACCCCTCTTGATACGAGGTGCACCCCCGTAATCCCTGAAGAAGCGTTTCCTTGTGTGCATTCGCCCGAGCCTCGTTGATGTCGCGGTAGAATTCGGCAGAAAGAACGCTTTCCCATGCAGGTAAACAGAAACTAAACCACTGACGTAGTTTCAGTCTTAGCAACTCTGCATCCTCTGGATACAAATCCTGCATCCAATAAAACAAACTTTCCACAATGGTCAGAATGATGGTGTTTCCTTCCTTTGTTGCTTCGCTTACTATCTCTTTGACCAGGGCGTCAATCGCCTTGCCTCGGGGATGGAAGAGCCATCTGAACACGAGGCCATCGCCGTCGTCATCGAGGTAATCTCGAGGAAAGCACTCCCTGAGTTTCTGAACGGCGTTCGTTCGTTCGTTGCCGCCATGGCGATAGTGATTACTGTAACTCAACTCCCTGAATGGAAAGTAATTTTGATCTTTAGTGGCGTTGAGGAGCATTCGAGCAACGAGTCCTTCTTTCCTCGTTCCATCTGCAACGCTAACCGACCATACAGATGGCAAGTACACGTTCTCTTGGAACCGAACATCAGAACCATAAAGAGGAACATCGAAAAATTCAACCCCCTCGTCAACTTCGGAATTGAACCCAACATACTCAGACTTATACTCGTCAAAAATATTGCCTGAGAGCTTACTAATCTGGGCTAGATTCCCCTGGGCTTGAGTTAAATGCCCCAGTTTGGCTTTGTCAATCACCAGACGCTGCTTGTTCCCTTCACCTCGTGTGATTGCACAGAAGAACGGAGAAAACGAGCGATTACCTGCTGGCATCTCGAACCGATCAGAATGAAGCCCCTCGAAGGCAGATAGGATGAGGGCGTTCTTAAGTTTCTGATTCGATTCATTCTGCTGGATTAATCGCTCCATAGCGTACGTGGCAGGAGAAAGGATGTGGAACATGAACGCATAATTCCTGCACATCGGGCCGGCAAAATCAGACAATGCCGCTTTCCAATGGACCGCGAGGCTTGTAGGAACCTCTATGTTTTCGAACATGCGTCTCTCGGTTGGTGTTCTTTCAATATGCGAATCTGAAGAGTTATTATTCCGCTGCTGCGATGGGTGATCAACTCGGTGGACAAGATTGAATATATGACGAAAAAACCCTGCACTGTTTGTCAAGTTCATTTCGTACATATCCGCAAAACTTCTGCGATTGCGGAACGGTCTTGGTACCTGATTCACCAAGTGTTCCTTGAACTCAATTGGTAGATGAATGGCTCGCAGAATGTTCGGGACTGGTGGAATTTCTGCTTCTACCCTCTCTTTGAACTCTGATGAGGTATCTTCCGGCCAAACAGGAGCTTGAACGTTAACGAAAGCCATGGGTTTGTTCCGACTAATGTTTGAACTGTCAACGTAATGGTACTCACATTCAGAAAAAACAGGAACCTGATCGGCTTGAACTGGCGTCCATTGCTTTAGATTTGAAAATGCATTGCACCAGTCGCCTCCATTTTTATCAAAAACAAGGTGGGTATATTTTTTAGAGGATGGATCAGAAATATTTTCGATGTATTGCCCTGCTTCACGTGGTTGAACCTCGGTTTGAAGTGCATCAAGGATGGGAATGAAATCCCCCCCTTTTTGAGACCAAAGGGTTTTGTCGTGGTCAGAAAAACTGTCATTCATGCAAATGAAGGTCTGTCGCCAATGGTTAGTTGGTTGATGAATCATGAGAAGGTGTTTCTCTGAAGAATAACAAAAAGCCGGCCAATACGTGTGGTTTTGTGCTTTCTCAACCAACAGATTTTTTATGTACTCTTCAAACCCTTCGAACTCCTCACGAAGGTGTTCAATGGAAAGTTGGAACAAGCGACCTCTCCCTGGATCCTCGACCTTCAAATCGTGTATATTCCGATTGGGAGGAAGTGAAAAACCATCGACAAGCGTGTATGATTTCATGCCCTCTTCCACTGATTTATCGTGTACAGAAGAAGTGAATTCATCCGGCCATTCTTGTTCGTCAACTTCGTTGCTTTCCCCACCAAGAATGATGTAATTCCTGCACTCATCAAGAGTGTGCCAAGACTTCCTCGATTCATCAGCAATCTCAGACAAAGGGATTGGTAGCCAGGCAGGCCACTCAACCCTATTGTCGTTGATGGTCTTCTGAATGTTTCCTGCCAAGGATGCGTTTGGTACCTCCGAGTTCATCAGAAGTGGGCGGAATTGTTCCTCGGTGAACGAAGCGAGATGTGGATAACAGGGGGCCCACTCTGGAATTTGGTTCTCACCCTCCATTCTTGTGAAGTACACGCAGGACTCATCGGGTTCGATGATGCCTTGCACCCAACTTTTAACCGAAGCCTCTTCACTCGATAGCAATTTATCGAAATGCTGACGTAAGCGGACCACTTTCCCCAGCGGTACGTATTGCTGGGAAACCATTTCTTGGACCCTCGCAACCACGGGCCATGCCGAAAAGGAGGTGAAGTTTTGGAGGTTGATTGATTCATTCTCTTCATTTACACAAGATGCAAAGACAATGTCTTTTGTCCAGGAATCGGACAAAAGTAGCTCTCTGTGAGTGGAGGAAGAAATTTGTGCTACATCTCGGAAATCGGATTCTGCGACGAGAGACATCAAAAGATTAAACGAGACAAATTGTGCGTGTAAAATGCCAAGATTTCTTAGTTCACGGCCAGAAAGTGATGTCCTGTCCTCATTTGTGTGATAGGACCCGACAAAGTAGACACGATCGTTGTTCTTGGAAGCAGCGACAATTCTATTGTTGTGCCAACGATGGGAAATTGGGAAGAGAGAATTCAACAAAAAATGAGATGTTGGTCCATCTGAAAGGTCGAACAAGCACATCGACTTTATTTTGAGTGTTTCTTTTTCTGCGGCATGAGCTTTGCTCTCCTCGGAGTTCCACTCCACCCCAGCTTCTTCGCCGTGACGTTGAAGTATTGGCTTTACAGACGGCAAGTCGTGGTCAGCAAACTCTTGTGTGATGGCTGTAGCGATATCTTTCTGGGCCCCCCTCACCTCATCAAAAGATAATTCATCCGCTGAATCAATCGAAGAGAGATGCTCATACAACTGTGCTACATCCACACCAACGAGTCTCATTGGAACCGGAATGGTTTGTTCTCCATTTTCTGACAACGTTATGCTGTTTGAAATCATGAGATAATTAATCGGTCTACCCAGACTTGTGGAGTCAAACGAATGAGGCTCAATTTCGTGTGAAAACTTGAATATTTCATCTTGGTTTGAGCGCACAACGACATTCATCGGAGTCGGTTGCAAGGCGAGTCCTTTTACAAGACGGATCATACCGCCGGAAATAATCGTTGAAGGTTGGGCTGCGAGGACTGTGTATGGGGTGAATTCTCGATCACCATGCTTTGTAATGGGGTCGGTAAACTTCAGCGTCAATCCTTGTTTTTCATCTCCTGTTCTTACAGGCTCTGAAATGTTCTGGTCCTTGTCCCAACTGATATCCCAACCAGACGATGAGAGGGTGACTTTTCTAAAATAATAGGTCCAATACTTGAAGCCAATGCCGAAACGACCTTCTTTGGATAAGTCTGCTTTTTTAGTTGATCCAGATTGAATCATGGATTGAATTTCATTCTTGTTGTAGCCCACATATTGAGGAGGCCTTCCGTCATGCCTGAACGTGAACGAATTCTCAGAAAAATCAAGTTCGACTTTACTTGCTCCCACGTCATCTCCCCAAGTGGAATCGAGGGCGTTTTGGATTAGTTCGGAGATCCACAACGAAATGTCAGGGATTTTTTGAGTATTCACTCGACTCAATGCTTCCCTCAACTGATCCCGTTTCTCGTCTCTCTCTGTAGTTGGCAGGTGTTCAAATGTCAAGATGGTGTTGATTATCGCAAATGCTGTAGAGTAATGGTTGTCGGTAAGAGCTTCTATTTGGTCGGTTTGGTTGAGACTTACGTCCCATTCCCTGAGCAAGTTTAGCTCTTCATCGGTGGATGGGTCTGCCTGTGGCCTGTTTGTGAATGGATTGATTTTTGTCACCTTCAAACACGTCCTTCTGCATATCGTAAAACCGGTCGGTAGGATGTCCGGCGCTTGTTCAGAGCGGACTCCATGCTTTCAAGTTGCTGAGATTGTTCTATCAGTCGCCTTAATTTCCGCTCGATGTTCGTCTTCAGCCATTCCTCCTCAGGCGAATTCGGATTTAGATTTCTCACCCTTGTGCTGGTGAGTTCAATCTCAGATTCAAGGCTGTCGAGTTTACGGTCAAGCTCTCCTAAGAGTCGGGCAAAAATGTGATTGAAGCTGGCGGTCAATACCTCTGTCTCGGGACTCGAAGGGGAGTCGGACGCGGTGTTGGCTTCGTCCATCATCCGTGTAAGTAGGTGCTCATCGCGCTCGAACTCAACGTGGCGTGTTTCGGATTCCTGCTCGGATTGAGCAAGGAAAAGGTGAGCTTCTAACCCAAAAACCCGAGCCCACATTTTGCCAAATTCGTACAAATGGTCTCGAACAGGATGCTCCAATTCGACTGAAAACACGAACTGGGGCGAAGCTTGTCCGCCGCTTTCCAGGAATGAAGAGCAAGGATTCCTTCGAAGAATGCGTTCAATCAATGCCCCCCTAGCGTCAAGGCCCAGCGCAAAACGGCGGCCAAGTGGCATGCCCTTTTTCGGGGGGGATCCATCAATTCTCAGCTCATTTTTACGGGCCCCTGATGGAGTAGGGAAGCATTTTTGCAACACCCGCAAATCCTCTCCGCTTGCCATGTTCATCAATTTATGAAGTTCTTGCTGGCCTCCATCGCTCAACAGCAGAACAATCTCGCCTTCGTTAAGGTGATCAGTGTTCAAATCTAATCCGTTCCGATCAAACAAGCCGGCGAAGAGCGATTTCTGTTGAGCCATTCTCGTGTTGAAGGCGGCCGAAGTGGGATTAAATGAATGGCCCCAGGCACTGGCAAGTTGTTGAGCCTCTTTGTGAATGAAGGATTCGACCGCTTCACTGTATTTTCGTTCGAAAAGTGGACTGCGGAGCTCGGTAGTTTCGTCAGCGTAAAATTGCGGCCATTTCTCCTCTCTATGGTCGCCTGAATTGAGAATGAAGTCAGCAAGTTGTGAACGATCTTTCAACCTCTTAACGATTTTTGAGTCACTTTCTGTGTTCGACACCAGGTAAACAACATTGAACCGATCTGCGTCCTTCTCGGTACGGTGGCGATCGAGTCGCCATGTTCGCTGCTCCAATGTTTGTGGGTTGGTTGGCAAATCCCAATGGACGATGGTGGTGGCCCAATTCATGCTGATACCTTCCTGGATCGCACTCGTGCCGATTACGACATGGTACACATCTCGTTCTTGCTCTCGCTCGGAAGAGATGGTCGCCAAGGTCGCCATCGCATCTTCGGTGTCTCCAGTGATGCCATAGCATTGAATCTTGATTAGGGAGCCATTCGGGAGTTCCATTCGGTGCCCATCAAGAAGATGCTTGATTTTGTCTACGCTTCGCTTGTAAAAACAAAACACAAGGGCGCCTTTATTTCCAGTGAACTGCCCTGACAGCACCGGATCGCAGGGGAATACCGATTCAACCAAGCGTTGGAGACGTGGCTCAAGGAATCTTCCACCCCTTAATGGCTCATCAAAAACCAAATCTCCTGTGCTAAAACCATAGGTTCCTTGTTCATCTGGGTTCGTGGGCCATTCTTGTATGTAACGTGTTGATCCACCAACGTTCCCGTAGGAATCGAGGTCTTTCAATCGCTTATGATGTGCTTGATGGAGTTGAACGAATTCGGTCCACGTGATGCATTCCCTGAAGATGGTATTCGAGGCATCCCCGAGGTCATCACGTTTAACCTTGCTGAGAAATGGAGAGAGGGGCTTCAAGTCATGCAACCAAGCCATCCGCGTATCTGCGTCGTACCAACCCGTGTGAATTTTACCTGAGAACGCACTTCGAATCGCGGGTGAGTATGGGAGCAGTTCTGCCAGTTCGTTATCGGTGTCAGCGAAGAATTCGTGTAGTTCTGTGAGAATCTCCTCTTCATTTGCTGGTGTACCAGAAAATTTCAGGATGTAATCATCAATTTTTACGGAATATTCTGCCCATTTGTTCAAGATTTCGGTCTCGTCATCCTCACTCAAGTTCGAGGGAATGTGTTGGTACAACTTGGGGTTGACATCCAGCATTTTTGCAATGTTATGAATTTCGCTCAATTGCATGGAAAGTGGCGAAGCGGTGATGCCGACGGTCTTGCTTGCAAATATTTTGCAGAGCTCGGAAATGGCGGCATACATCTGTGATGAATCGGAATTCACTGCTCCTTCCACATTGGGGTGCTTACCGCCCTTGCCACGGTGCGCCTCATCAACGACGACCAGCGAAAACGGATCAGAGATGCTCGATTCCCGCTCGTTCCAATTCCGCTTGATGTCCACCCAGTGTTTCCTGAACGAATCCTTTGAAACCAAATAGATTCGATTCTGCTCGACGCTTTTTAATTGATGAGCACTGCCGGTGCCCCACACGATTCGGCTGCGAAGTGAGCGATTAACACTCAACAATTCCTCGCGCCATGATTCGATGAGCCTCATTGGAACGAGGAGCAATACCGACTGATGGGGGTTCGATGTAATGCGGTGATTTATGCAGAGGGCACCCGCTTTTGTTTTTCCAACGCCACCTTCATCAGCAATGATAATCGATTTTCGCTCATCACCAAGGCTCGAAGCTGGATTAAGAAACCCATCTAGCCACGTTCTAGAGAGAAGACTGCGAGGAATGAACTGATACCATTTCGGGGTTTGGCTTCCCCTCGAGGTCAATGTTAGGCCGTTTGTTTCTGGATTGATTGGCATCCTTGAGGCAACATGAAACCTCGCCTCAGAGCCCATATCAAATCGTACATAATAGAAGATTAAAACTTTATTCTAGTTATACTGTAACAGAGACGACATTATGAGTCTTCACAAGTTCATGACATTTCTAACAAAAAACGACATGAAGTTCTAATACCGTCGCCGCAAACATCAATCTATGAAGTACAAGCTCGGCGAGCTCTTTTCAGGTCCAGGGGGAATGTCCCTCGGTGCCATGCTGGCCAAGTTCGATGACGGCACTGATGTTCACGAGATAGTGCACCAATGGGCATCCGATTACGACAAAGACAGTTGCCAAACTTACACCAAAAACATCTGTCCAGATTCCCCAGATACTGTGCACCATTGTGATGTCAAAGATCTCGACATCCCATCTCTCCCCCCCATTGATATTCTTGCATTTGGATTTCCTTGTAACGACTTTAGCATTGTAGGTGAAACAAAAGGAATGGATGGCAAATTCGGAATGCTTTACAAATACGGTGTTAATGTACTGAACGAACACAATCCAATGGCCTTCGTTGCTGAAAATGTGAGTGGGATTAAAGGGGCAAACGGGGGAAAGGCATGGCAGAAAATCACGGCCGACTTGGAAAAGGCAGGTAAGGGCTACGATCTGTATGTCCATCACTACTACTTCGAACATTACGGAGTTCCGCAAATGCGACACCGCTACATCATCGTGGGAATCAGAAAGGATTTGAAATTGAAATTCGAGCATCCCGAACCAACCACAAAAGAGAGCCCACCCACATGTTTCGATGCCCTACACAATCCTGAAATACCAAAAAACGCTTCACATCACGAAATTCGGGAGTTACAAAGTCAAGTTCAAGAGCGGCTCAGTTTCATCAAGCCTGGTGGTAATGCATGGTCTGAAGAGATCCCCGAGCGCCTTAGATTGAACGTGAAAGGTGCACGACTGTCCAACATCTATCGGCGTATGCATCCCGATTTACCGGCCTACACAATTACTGGTTCAGGAGGTGGTGGAACACATGGTTACCACTGGTCTGAAAATCGTTCATTAACAAACAGGGAAAAAGCTAGAGTACAAACTTTTCCAGACAACTTCGAGTTCGTTGGTGGCGTCACAAGTGTCAGAAAACAAATTGGGATGGCTGTCCCACCGCAGGGTGCAAAGATCATATTCGAGGCTTTACTGAAATCTCTAAACGACAGTAATGTTTAGCAATGACATGCGTGAAGACATCCAAGTTCACTGGCCTCAGTCTCCGAACAACCCGTTTCCATGTCCGTTCGACAAGGTTCTTCTCGATGAAATTAAAAAATCTGACGATATTGACATCATTACCGGATACGTTAGTTTGTCCTCAGCAACCAATTTTGGCTCATCTTTGATTGAATGCGCACAACGTGGCGGCCGAGTACGAATTTTGATAGGCATGGCGGGTGTTGAAGGGCTTTCTCAAGCCTCACACGATGCATGGAGTTCAATCCATGACCAACTACAGACCATCGATTCTAATTCGGGAATATTGGCCTACACGAGTAAAATACATGCTAAATTATACATCTTTTCAACACGTTTTCATGAAAAAATGTATGTCGGAAGCCAAAATTTCAACTTTTCTAGCGGTAACATGGAACTTATGTTAGAATCATCACTCCATCCTGAGGTTGAGACGCAAGTCAATAACTTGTTTTCTGATACAAGAAACCTCATTCCGATCAATAGCGTGACTGTCAAAGGATCAAACACAGATCCATTCACTGGAAAAGTTACCTCCGCCGAGATTTTTCACTACGATACGCATTACGATTATACAAGATATCCTCTAGTGGAAAGTATCAATTTACAGGCTATCTGCGAGAAGAATCCAATCGGAAGTTTGAATCTTTATCATGGGAAAGGGAGATTGAATCGAGCGACTGGAACCTATACTCCACGTCCCTGGTATGAAGTCGAACTCACACTTGGAAGGGACAAATATCCTGGTCTTCCGAGAGACTTTCGCGCCTTTACCGACGATGGAAAAATCATCGAACTTCAACGTCGATCCGGTGGACCTGCAGGTCAACCTGAATTGGGTCTCAAAGACCTCACATCAAGGGGTAACAGACAAATTTTAGGTGAATGGATTAAAGGAAAACTCCAAACAGCCGGGGCTCTTCAAATCGGTGAAGTAATTGACAGGACAACCTTCGAAACATTTGGTGCCAACCAACTTCAATTTTATAGAATGAGTGATAGCGAATTTTTAATGCACTTTAGTCCGGATGAGAGTGACCAAGAAAAATGAAATTGTAACATTCTTACTTCGAGATGTAAAATAATTTCTTCATGACTTTGAACATTCAAGCGGCTATGTATCTGAGTTGCTATGTCAGTTCCGAAAAGTACGGACGCCGAATCCGTACAAGCCCCTCGCACCCCATTCACGGGGTACGGACTCAACCTTGGTGGCGGACGTACCAGGATTCGAACCCGGGTTTTCGGCTTAGAAGGCCAAAGTGATATCCAACTACACTATACGTCCTTATTGTGAGCGCGGGGTTCACACTTGATGAAGGTTAACCATCGGAATCATGCTCAAAGTGGTCTTGCGCATTTGTGACAACGCGTCGGGCGGCGAACCGTTGTTCGTTTCCATTCATAGCCACAGGACTTGCATTTCCACTCCTGTACCTGTGATTCTCCAAGTACTCCGTCGCGTATTCTCTGGAGCAAAGGTGATTCTTTCATTGAAGGTGCTGGGGCGATGGTTTGAGTCAGTTGGTCGTGCTGTGCAGAGTGCGCAGTGAGGCCAGCTGCATGCAAGAGTTCGTGAACAAAGGTGTGGTTGTAGAGGGCTTCATCTTCGAGCAATGCTGGATGTAAGCCAATGGTTACTTCGCCGGGGTCAATACGAAGTCTGCGTCTTCGAGCAAGCTCATTCGGACCTTCTTCAAACCGAGTCATTCCAAGTCGCTTCGATTCGTTCTCAAGCCAGATCACTGAAAATCTATCTTTAATCCAAGGTCGGAAAGTCGCATCAGTAACACCTGAAAGCATTTGCAGTGCATTGTCAACGAGTTCCAGAGGAATGCGAGGCTCATAGGACGGGATTGGCGTGTCCGCAAGCGGCAGCGGTCTCGTGCCCTCCGCATCTCCCATGGCACTCCGTGCATACTCTCCCTCAAGAAATCTGTCAATGACTTTTCACTCGCGAGTCAAGAAGTCCATGCTAAACTTCCTTGACTTGTTCTCGAATTTTTTCATCCCAGCGCTCCACTCGGTTCACGTGCAGAACTTCTTGAGTTTGTAAATTGAAGGCAGTCAATGTTGCTGGCTGTCGCTCTTCATGAAACAAACAGGTATCAAGTCCGATGCTTGACGGACGACCATCATTTAATTCCACTTTCGAGTACCAAGGTTTACCCCACTTTCCAGCACCGAGATGTTTGTTGAGGTTCATGGTTGGCGTGTGTCCGAATAAAACGGTTCTCTCTTCATCAACAGGCTTTGTGGCGGTGTGGAATGGTTTTCGAATCCACAGCAGTGTGTCTTCTTCCTGAGAGTCGAGCTCCTTTCGGGGGTCGTATCCAGCATGAACCAACCGCCATTTTTCAAGGACGATATGCGATGGTAGACGTTCCATCCATTCTTTATCATCAACAATTTGCAGCAACAGCTGTTCAGAATCCTCTTGACCCAACTCATCGGTGTAGTCACGAATATAGGAAGCAACTGTAGCTTGTCCACCGTTATAGAGCCACATTCGCATGTCACTCCCAGGATTACTGATTCGTTCCATGTCGAATCCTTCAACCATCATGTCCTCGTGATTTCCTTTGACGCTGTGAATTCTTGGGTCACTGCGTGCAATTCGTACGACGTCGAAACTGTCGGGTCCACGGTCAATCAAATCACCAAGCAAAACCACTCGGTCATCCATGCTTAATTCGCATTCATCCAACAGATGTTCAAGCGTTCTTGAAAATCCGTGCACATCACCTATGGCCCAAACATTGTGCCCGTCGTCGAGTGCTTTCTGCAGGTCATTTTCTATGTACTGTTGTCGCATTTTTCTTACCGTAATAGAGAGTATTCAACAATACTTAAAGGACGAATCCACCGTGTTTTGATAATCAATTTCAAGTCATTTTCGAATCCAGCAAACGAAGGACGAGTTGGCAATGCTTATGATGGGCGTGCAAGTGGAC
>Ga0233438_10001869_pt1 | contig 22035 bp, 16 predicted proteins | sample SI_123_September_FD_182720 | JGI IMG/M metagenome (GOLD analysis project Ga0233438, IMG submission 182720) | Seawater microbial communities from Saanich Inlet, British Columbia, Canada - SI_123_September2016_10_MG | ecosystem: Environmental > Aquatic > Marine > Inlet | place: Canada: British...
TCAACAAGTATTATTTCATTCTCTTTTATTTTTATCCAAGATTCTTTTTCGAGAGCAATCCATATTTCTTTGAAATCTTCTGTTACTGAACTATTAAATATTTTTTGATATTTTATAGTGTTTATTTTCATTTCTTGTAAAGCTTGAAAAAGCCAAACAAGTTTAACATCCTCATTTTCGTGAATAAACGCTCTTTCTATTGGTAAATTTCCTGCAAGAACATCATCATAATACTTATGTAAAGATTTATGGTTCATAGTAGAAATAGATGAAGTTTTAGAATCTAGAGGCTGCATCCTCATATTAATAGCAGCAAACCCAAGACCTCCCATACAGCTAGTTTGACTAGATTTATTTGTTGGTAAAAAATCCCTTAAGTTATTTTCATAAAGATAATTTTCTGAAACATTTTTTTTATTTTCAAATACGTCTACTTTTTCCCAGTCATAAACAGTTCGTTGTCTGTAACCTTTACTTAATAAAAATTCTTTAGCAACATTAAACATTTTTATTTTATCAGAAATTGGAGCAACTAATTTTCTTTGTTGAGTAGCAAAATCAGACCTTCCAGCAATATTAAGTTCATAATGAGTAATATGTCTAATCCCAGATTGCGTTATTTCTTTTAAGTCATTGAGCATATCTTCTATAGTTTGTTCTGGCCAACCATATATAAGGTCTATATTACAAGAAAGATTATATTTATGAAATAGGTCAATTGCATCAAAAACTTGTTTTCTAGTTTGTTTTCTACCACTAGATTTTATTAGTTTATCACTTACTTGTTGAACACCCATACTAATCCTATTGAAACCAGAGTCACTAATTGCTTTTATTTTATCTTCATTAAACAATTGTGGAATCCCTTCTAAAGTTTTTTCAATGTCATTATCCATTTCAGGAAATAAATCAGTAACAATTTTCATCAATCTATAATAATCTTTAGGAGCTAATAGATTTGGTGTTCCACCTCCAATATATAATGATTCAATGATAGAGTTTTTGTAAAAATCTTTATATAATTCAGCTTCTTTCGCAACATATTCTAAGTAGTCGCTCGTATCCTTTTTTCCATTATATTTTTCTGTTGGGAATAAACAAAAACCACAATGAGGAGGGTCAGTAGGTAAACAGTATGGAATTCCAATATACATATTTATAAGTGTTTTTTCTCCATCCGAAGTCATTAGGTTATTGTTAATTTTTTCTTTTTCATTCTTAACATTAATTACAACGGTCCGTTTATGGTGGCGCAGCATCCCGCTGGGTGCTATGCACTATACCCATTGTTATGTGTTTTTATTAAAATGGTAAATCGTCATAATCCTATACATCATGCTTTATAAAATCAGATTTATCAATTATATTAATTCCATTAGTTTTGAAAAAGGCATTAAGTTTCTTGAGAGCTTTAACATTATTAAACTTTTCATTTTCTAAAACCTGACTCCTAATGTATTCAGCTTTGTCAATTGGAAAATTTTTAATCTTATTGATTACCTCAATCCTATCATTAATTTCTTCAGAACCTGTTGAAAAGAGTAACAAACGTACTATGGCCGAAATGTAATTATTCTTGGTCTTTGGATGTGAGCAAATTATTTTAAATATTGACTCGGCAACTTTACCTATTTTCTTGTCTTTAGACTGAATTCCTTGATATTTACCAATAAATCCATAGGGGTCCATATCCCTTCTGACTGGAATTATTAAAACATCTCTACCTATACCAACTCCTATTTCTTGATCAGTCCATTTACTTTCGTTAAAACCAGGCATTAGGATAGCACACAAAGCCTCCATTGAAAAAAGACCTTTTTCAATTTCAATTTGCCATTCTTTAGCTGGCTCAATATCCTCGTGTGCTACAAATGATGAAATCCCAAATTTTTCTAATTCAATTTTAAGCCAACTAATAGTAATCTTAAATGAGGCTAGATGACTTAAGAAAAGTCGGAAATGACCCGGTTTCCATAGTTCAGAATCTTCAATTAATTTTTGAGGCTTTGGAACTGACTTTCCATAATTATGGCTAAGTTTTAATTCTTCTGATATTTGGAGGATTATTTCATCATCAATTTTAGGTAATACTTCTTTTACATATACTCTCTTACTATTGTAACTTGGTTCATGGTCTGTCGGAATATTGTAAGTCTCAAAATATGAATCAATTTCAACAAAAGTCATTTGCTCCTGAAGTTTAGAAGCAATCATGTCGATAAGATTTATTTTATCAAGTTTTTTCATCTAATGTATTACACATAAAGGTTTTGTGTATGGTTAGTGCGGGATTAAAAGGCGATGACCTTTCGGTTTAGCACTAGCTTTAGCAATTCCGAACGGATTCGGACTTAGTCAAATCCGCAGTAATTGCGGTTATTCATTGTTGTGTGCAGTACTTTTTTATTGAGTTTCATTGTCAAAATTCATTTTCGTCTGGTTACTTAACTCTCTGTTCCTTTTCTTTCGTTTAGTCTCTATTATTTTCGAGTCCTCAATCACATCTGTAATATTTGAGATTGATATCGTTCCAATTTCAATATCTCCATCGTCATTCATTTTTTGCTCAAACTCTATATCTGCTTTTACACTTGTTCCATTTGAAAAACTAATTTCTTTATTAATCACAGAAGTTAAAAATTCTTCATCTCTCATATAAAATCTAATTGGCTTTTCGTTGTAAATTCCTTTCCATTTCATATTTCCCTTTTTCAAAACAGGTGAAACTATTTCGATCTTTTCACTTTCTCTAAAATCAGGGTCAATGTCAACAGAATGAAGAATAAACTTGTCAAAGTCTTTTCTTGCAACAATATTTTCGTTTGTTATTGGCTCCAAGTTTTCATTCAGTCTTTGAGTAGATACTTGCTCTATTTTCTCTTCTTTTAATAAAGTAGAGTAGAAGTTGGATTTGAAAAATTTTATTTTATCCGTTTCTCCAATGAACACAGACAGATTTTGAATAATTAAGGTCTTATCTTCTGTTGTTTTTTCGTCTTCTAAATCACGTTTAAGTTTTTCAATTTGTAATTGAATTTCTTCCTTTTTCAGCTTTTCATATTCATGGTCAGTTTTTAATTGGTCAGATACAACATCAGAAATGATTACAGATAAAATTCCAGCTGAGTAAAGTAAAGCGTTTTTAATTTTACGCTTATTTTTCTTTTTTGAAATTAGTTTATAAAAAGCTTTTATTCCTCCTTCTTCGATTGCAATAGTTTCAAATTGCAATTCTCCTTCAAGTTCAAGAATAGATGTTACTTCTTTAAAAATCCGAAGTAATTCATATTCGGCTTTGTTATTTATAAAAGCATCAACTGAATGAAGTTCCTCTTTTAGAAAGTAATGTAATTGTAAAAGTTCCATTCAGTTAGTTTGGTTTTTCGTATTACACACAACTTGTTGCTAAACTTCAGTTGTGTTTATTTTTACTTGCTATTTTATTTTTTTAGTAACTTAAAACCAGTGCTTTTTAGCTTAACGTATCTGGATTTTTTCCAGACCTTTTTAATTCAGCACTATCTATCCATATGTTACAACTCATTTTGGTTGTAAAAAACATAAGGATACGTGAATTAAAAGCAATAAAAAAACAAAAAGGAATGAGTGGTGGTATCTAGAAATAACTGTAATTTGAGGTTTTGCATGAAATACAAGTCCGTTTAAAAAATCTTCTCTTTTTTTTAAACATCGAAGAGCCAGAAATATTTTACCCTCCAAACTCCACATAAAATTGTCCTGAAAAAGTGCTCGACTTGTTTGATACCTTATTCTATGTTGAATTTTTAAGCAACTTGAGTCTTATTGAGAAATTCTTACTTTGACAGATTTGCTTGCCGGAGTATTGCTTTGCCTAGCGGTTTGCGATATGGGAATCAAAGGATTGCATTCTGGGAAATACGTAGCCACACAACCTTTCGGAATGTCATAAGGCACAATGGTAAAGTCCTTTACATGTCTCCTTTTCCCATCATAATCGTTGTATATACTGACACTCGATTTTGTGTCCAAACCTAGATTTTGAATGTCCGTCGCATTCATCAACACCACTTTTCGAATGCCATAAATTCCTCGATAACGATCATCCATTCCATAAATGGTGGTATTGAACTGATCGTGACTTCGAATGGTCATCATTAACAATTCATCTTCTTCGAGTTCATGGTTCGAGAGTGCATTTGTGGTAAAACGTGCTTTTCCAATCTCATTGGTAAAAACGCCTTCTCTCGGACCATTTGGCAACTCAAAAATCTTTTCGTTTTTCAATTTTTCGTTGAATGCTTCAAATCCTTTGATTGATTTAGCAATCAAGTCACGAATGCGATCGTAATTGTCAATCAAACTTCTCCAATCCACAATCTTATTTCCCACAGTTCTCGATGCGATCTGAGCAATGATATGTGGCTCACTCAATAAAAATTTGGATCTAGGGGCCATATTTCCACGGGTACTATGCACAATCCCCATGGAATTTTCAACTGTCAACTTTTGTTCACCCGACGCTTCTACAATTTTATCCGTTCGTCCCAAACAAGGTAAAATCAAACCGATGTTACCGTGATGCAAATGAGACCGATTTAACTTTGTAGAAACGTGTACTGTCATCTGACAACTCTCCATAGCTTCTTTTGTCAATGCAGTATCAGGTGCCGCCGCTAAAAAATTTCCACCCATTGACACAAACACTTTTCCTTGCTGAGCATGCATCAATTTGATAGCTGCTACCACATCTACTCCTTCTTTCGTTGGAGGCTTGAAATGAAAGGTATTGGACAAGGTGTCTAAGAATTCTTGACTCGGTTTTTCATGAATCCCCATCGTACGGTCACCTTGCACATTGCTATGGCCCCGCACGGGACAAGTTCCTGCCCCCGGTTTTCCTATGCTGCCTTTCAACAATAACAAATTCACAATCTCTTGAATGGCATCCACGCCGTTTACATGTTGTGTAAGCCCCATCGCCCAGCAAGCTATGATCTTTTTACGAGACACTAAAAACTGCACAAAATCTTCAATCTCAGAATCCTGCAATCCAGTTCTAGCAATCAATTCCTTCGTATTTGTTTTGTCAAGTTCTTTTTGAAACTCTTGAAAGCCCTCTGTCTTTTCTTCTATAAAAGCGCCATCCAAAATATCAGGTTCCTTTTCAGCCAATTCCAACAAACGCTTCAGAACTACTTTTAACAAAGAAACATCTTCATTGATTTTTACTTGCAAATAGAGGTCTGCAATGTCAATACCCTTTCCCAGAACACCACTAACTTTTTGTGGATTTTTAAAATGGAGCAAACCCGCTTCTTTCAAAGGATTTATGACCACTACTTTCGCTCCATTGGCTTTTGCCTTTTCCAAAGCAGATAACATTCTTGGGTGATTTGTTCCTGGATTCTGACCAAAAATTAATATGAGTTCTGACTTGTAAAAATCTTCAAGCTTTACAGATCCTTTTCCAATACCCAAAGTATGATTCAATGCTACGCCACTTGACTCATGACACATGTTTGAACAATCTGGCAAATTGTTGGTTCCAAAAATTCGAACGAACAATTGGTACAAGAATGCTGCCTCATTGCTTGTTCGTCCAGAAGTGTAAAAAATAGCGTCATCTGGTTTCAGCAGTGATTTTAATTGCGATGCAACCATGTCAAATGCCTCTTTCCAAGGGATTGGTTTGTAATGCGTTTCCCCTTTCCGAACAAGCATCGGCTGCGTGAGTCGTCCTTGCATACCCAACCAATAGTCCGTTTGTTTTTTAAGACTGCATAAGGAGTGCTTCGAGAAAAAATCGGCATCGCAATTGGCATTCATCGCTTCCTCTGCAATGGCCTTGGCGCCATTTTCACAAAATTCCCCCAATGTAGAACGATGATCGGGATCGGGCCATGCACAACCTGGGCAGTCCGTCCCTTCTTTCTGATTCAAGTTTTTGAGCAACTCAAAAATCTTAAAAGGAGAACCAATCCGTCTGGTCATTTTCAAAGCATGAAAAATTCCCTTTGTACCTGCAGCACTTTTCGCTTGCTTGGTTATTTTCATAAGTGATGGATCAATAGATGAATCTCAAAGATAGCATATGAGATTGTAAATTCTTGTAAAAGAAGAAAATTCTCAAAAACAACACAACTCTCGGCATGTAAATTTGTTTCGAATACAATGAAACAGAAAAAGGCTTGGAGTACTTTCAAAATCTTAAAAAACATCTCGATTTCTAACATTTTCACATTTTAACCGTGAAAATATTATGTATTTTAAAAGGGGGGATCTCAATGATTTTCTTAATTTTGTTTTGTTAAATTTATAAGACAAAAGAATATGAGTAAGTACGATGTAGCCGTGATCGGTTCTGGACCTGGTGGATATGTAGCAGCCATTCGCTGTGCTCAATTGGGATTGAAAACTGCAATCATAGAAAAATATGCCACTTTAGGAGGCACCTGCTTGAACGTGGGTTGCATTCCTTCAAAAGCTTTATTGGACTCGTCTCATCACTACTACGATGCTACAAAACATTTCGACACGCATGGTATTGGAGTCACTGGTTTGACTTTAGATTTCGAAAAAATGATTGCTCGAAAAGCAGAGGTCGTTCAGCAAACATCAGGCGGAATCAACTATCTGATGGACAAGAATAACATCGATTTGTTCGAAGGCACAGGTACCTTTTTTGACACAACTCATATCAACATTTCAAAACCTGATGGCTCTGTTGAAAAAATTGAAGCCGCAAATACGATTATTGCCACAGGATCCAAACCTGGATCATTGCCATTTATAAATCTTGACAAAAAACGGATCATCACTTCTACAGAAGCTTTGAAACTAAAGGAGGTGCCAAAGCATTTGGTCATTATAGGAGGTGGTGTCATTGGACTCGAGTTAGGCCAAGTATATGCTCGTTTGGGAGCGGAAGTTTCTGTAATCGAGTACATGCCTAAAATAATTCCAGGAATGGACAATATGCTTTCAAAGGAATTGCAAAAATCACTGAAAAAGCAAGGGTTTAAATTTTACACGAGCCATAAAGTAACTTCCGTGACCAATACAGGGAATGAAGTTGTTGTAACAGCAGAAGACAAAAAGGGAAAACTTGTAGAATTCAAAGGAGATTATTCACTGGTATCTGTAGGACGTCGTCCCTATACAGATGGACTCGGTTTGAACGCGATTGGCATCAAGGTTACAGAAAGAGGACAAATTGAAACCAACGAACACTTGCAAACAAACATTTCAAACATCTATGCCATTGGTGATGTCGTGAAGGGGGCTATGTTAGCTCACAAAGCAGAAGAAGAAGGAACACTTGTTGCGGAAATCATCGCAGGAGAAAAACCGCACATCAATTACAATCTTATCCCAGGTGTTGTATATACTTGGCCTGAAGTTGCCGCTGTTGGAAAAACAGAAGAACAATTAAAAGAAGAAGGAATTGCATACAAATCTGGCAGTTTCTCAATGCGTGCTTTAGGAAGAGCACGCGCGAGTATGGATACCGATGGACAGGTAAAGGTATTGGCAGACGCTACTACAGATGAAATACTAGGAGTTCACATCATTGGCGCCAGAGCTGCAGATATGATTGCAGAAGCAGTCGTAGCGATGGAGTTCAGGGCTTCTGCTGAAGATGTATCTCGAATGTCACATGCGCACCCTACTTATACGGAAGCCATCAAAGAAGCGTGTTTGGCAGCTACTGCAAATCGAGCACTCCACATGTAATAATATATCAAACAACTCGATGCAACCATTCGGGTGCTAAATTATAGTTGATTTATGGAAAAACCTATCCCCACACCCAAAGCATGTCTATTGATCAAAGACAAAGCCTATGCGTACTGTACTTGTAACAAATCTTTAGAACTGCCTTTTTGTGATGGGAATCACAGAAAACTGACCGAGGAATTCAAACCGCTGCTCTTCAAGGTCTCTGAAGATAAAAAAGCGTTTCTATGTACTTGCGGCAATAGTAAAAACGCACCTTATTGCGATGGATCACATTAAAAAAGGCGGCCACAACTGAAAAATACGTCCCCTACCCCTAAAGAATTTATATCCTTCCAATTGCTACTGACCACCTTTTCATAAACTTTACACTTTGCGAGCAACAAACAAAATTAAAACCATATTGTCTGCTTTTTACTCTCAATGGTGTCACAAATTTCTTTTTCATACAATCATTTGCTCATTACAAATGTAATAGAGTGTTGTGTTGATAAAAAATAAAGGTTGTCTCAATGCGTGAATTGAGACTATTTTTCTCAAAAATCACTGTTTTTAGAAGTCTCTAAAAGAACGTGTCTCATGCGTTAAAGTAATTATTGAGACAACTGCCCCTCACAAATTAATCTCGTGACAAAAAATCACTGGGTGTTCGCCGCGTTAATTTTTTAAAAACCCTGTAAAAGGAAGCTCTGCTATTGAATCCGGACTCCAATCCGATTCCTTCCATTGTTAATTTTTTAGAGTTATTGATCAACTTCTTTTTCGCCTCTTCCACTCGGAATTCATTTATCAGGGTTAAAAATGATTTGTTGAGCTGAGTATTGATAATCGCAGACAACGTCCGGTGATTGCAGTTGAGTTCCTTGGCCAAATCAAAAATTGTGATCGCAGGGTTCAGATACAATTTCCCTTCTCTCAGTTTTTCATTTATCTTATCGCCTGTTAAATATGGGTGCTCATGAACATTCAGGATAGGTGTTGCCTTGTTTAGAAGTTCCATGTCCGCCAAATAAGATTCATAGCCTCGTTTGTCAAAAAGTGCCTTTTGTTCCAATGTAAAAAACAACAGAACGCTGAATGCCATCAATGCTTTGAGAGGAAATAGAAGGAATTGAATCTCACAAGTCGGGAGTATGAGGATAAAGACAAAAAAAACCAAATTTAAGAACCATACAAACGAAACAAATTTGAACGCAAAATCATTTCTGGTTCTACTTCGCGTAGAAAACACATTTTTCAAGACTTTTTTCAATTTAAAAACTTGAAGCCACAAAATAGAAAGGTACAGCTGCTGCAATGCCAATCGATAGCAATGAAAAAGAAATATTTGTTCTGGAAAATTTGTTTCACTTTCCAAATCTGACATATATTTTTGCCGCACTTCTTCAGGAAAATTCAAATAACTATATCCTTGAAACAAAACATACAACAAAACGAAAAAGCTAAGCAAAAACAAGGGATTCAAGAATGCAATCTTTTTTCCGGATATCAGATTGATATAACAATAAATGACCGGCGCAAGAAAAAGAGAGGCTCCTTGACTTATAAAAAAAATGGCATTTACAATGGAGAGCCCTGTTCCTGCCAAAACGACAGTATTTCCAAGCAAAATGAATCCCAATAAAAGCAAGAGCAAAGCCAATAATTTATTGAGTAAATTATCATTGCTGTGCTTGTATATAAACCAAGAAAAAAGTACCGTCTGGAAAACTCCAATGGCATTGATATAAATCATTTCAATTCAGAATAAAGGAAACTATGAACTCTCTAAATTAATCATATTTCATCCAAAATATATTACCGGTTATTCCCTAAAATTACAAATTTATTCCTTTTGGAGCAAAATACTATGAGAACAAACCTTCCATTTTTGCTTTGATTCTTTCCAATCCTAAGTTCCCAACGGAACCGATGTGTGTATGATTTACTTTCAAATTTGGTTTGAATTCTCCATTTTGAATTTTTTCTCCAACAACTTTGTACGCATCTCTAAAAGGGACTCCTGATTGAACCATCGCATTTACTTCTTCCACACTAAATATATATTTGTACTTAGCATCCGACACAATATTTTCAGTGATCCGAATATTTTCTAAAGAAAATACCATCATGTCCAGACATGACTTCAAAGTAGATACAGAAGGAATCAAACCTTCTTTCACCAATTGCAAATCACGGTGGTACCCGCTCGGCAAGTTGTTTGTGATCAGCGTCAATTCATAGGGCAATGCTTGCAACTTGTTGCACTTTCCTCGAATGAGCTCAAACACATCTGGATTTTTTTTATGAGGCATGATGCTCGAGCCTGTAGTCAGTTCATCTGGAAAAGAAACAAAACCAAAATTCTGACTCATGTACAAACAAATATCCATACTCATTTTGGAGAGTGTCGCTGACAAACTTGCCATCGCAAATGAAATCGATTTTTCCAATTTTCCTCGCCCCATTTGAGCAGCAACGGAATTGACTTTTAAAGTATCAAAACCCAACAATTCTGTTGTCATTTCCCTGTCTATCGGGAAAGAGCTTCCATAGCCTGCTGCAGAACCCAAGGGGTTTTGATCTGCAATTTTATATGCTGCATCCAAAAAGTAAACATCGTCTATTAGACTTTCGGCATAAGCTGAAAACCACATTCCAAAAGAAGAAGGCATGGCTACTTGCAGGTGTGTATATCCTGGTAACAAATGATTTTTGTATTTGTCCGCCAAATCAAGAAGCAAGTCAAATAGTTTTTTCGTCCAATCCTTGAGTTCTAAGATGGCATCCTTTGCATACAAATGGACATCTAAAAGAACTTGATCGTTTCGAGATCTTGCTGTGTGTATTTTTTTACCTGCATCTCCCAACTTTTCTGTCAGAAGCCATTCTACCTTTGAATGCACATCTTCAAATGAATCTTCAATTGTAAATGTTCCTTGCTCCACGGTTCTTAAAATGGCATTCAATTCAACGATCAAACCTTCCAACTCTTCGTCAGAAATTGTCCCAATTGAATTCAACATTTTGGTTTGGGCTATGTTACCCAAAACGTCGTATTTCGCCAACTGTAAATCCAATTCTCGATCATTGCCCACTGTAAATAAATCTATTTTTTTATCTGTGGCATAGCCTTTGTCCCAAAGTTTCATTTCTTATCTGTTTTTCTGTTCAATGCACTATCTTCGCTGCGAATAGTCAAAGATAGTATTTATTTATAGCTCTAAAAACCTTTATTTGAAGGCTTCTACTCATACGAATCAAACGATTTCTTCTAACAATTGGATGTAAAATTTCACACCTTCTTTCACCTCTTTCAGGTAAATGAACTCATCTGCTGAGTGGGACCGCAAAGAATCCCCTGGGCCTAATTTCAATGATGGACATGTCAATCTACACTGATCAGAAAGGGTTGGTGATCCATAGGTTTTTTTTCCAAATTTTAGACCTGCTTTGACGATTTCATGGTTTGCGTTTATGGAAGAAGAATTCAACCGAAGAGAACGCGGTTTTACATCGCACGCCGTGTTTTTTGCAACAATCTCTGCAATTTCTTCGTTTGTATAAGCGTCCGTTACACGACAATCCACCACAAAATTCAACACCGCAGGAACCACATTGTGCTGTTTCCCAGCATGGATTTGAGAAACTGTCATTTTCACTTGCCCCAAGGCGTCTGAAACTTTTGGGAATTGGTAGTTTTGAAACCATTCCAAATCTTTCAATGCTTTGAAAATTGGATTGTCTTCATTTTTTATATGTGCCGAATGCCCCGGAGTCCCCTCTACTTTTCCGTCAAATACAACCAAACCTTTTTCAGCGATTGCCAAATCTAGTAAGGTCGGTTCGCCTACAATCGCAAAATCAATTGTGGGCAAAATAGGTTGCATATAGGCAATGCCATTTTCACCTGAAATTTCTTCTTCTGCAGTTGCAGCAATGACAAAATTGTATTTTAAATTTTCTCTTTCATAAAAATAAACAAAAGCGGCTATCAGACCTACCAAGCAGCCTCCTGCATCGTTCGAACCCAAACCAAATAGCTTGCCTTCTTCCTCTTTTGCTTCAAACGGATTCCTCGTGTAGGCGATATTGGGTTTTACCGTATCGTGGTGTGAATTCAGAAGAATGGTCGGTTTGTTGTCATCAAAATATTTGTTTACCGCCCAAACGTTGTTCAAATCTCTTTTTACAGCAATTCCTTTCTCCGCCAACCACACAGACAACAAATCCGCCGTAGGCTTTTCCTCTTTTGAAAAAGACTGCGTTTCAATCAGTGTTTTTAAAAGCTCAATAGCTTCTTTCTCTAATTTGGCTATCATGGTTTTCTGTTTTAAATTTTACTCGAATATGTTTTTGTTACTAAGGTGGCATCGAATAAACTCATGGAACGAAATGGATTCTTTTTTAAGACATCAAAGAGGCTCCAACAACAAATTACAATTTTAAAGTTGTAAATAGTTGTGCTTTGTTTTTTATAATTGCAGGACTTCCTACAAGCACTTCTGTAACTCCTTTTTTAAGAGCGTCAAAACAATTTTCCATTTTTGGCAACATGCCGTCGGCAATAATACCTTCTTTTTTCAATTGCCTGTATGTATTCAAATTGATTTCGGTTATCACAGAGTTTTCGTCTTCTATAGATCGCAACACCCCGTTTTTCTCAAAAGTATATATCAAGGAAACTTCATACAAGGCTGACATTCCAACTGCAATCGTACTCGCTATGGTATCGGCATTGGTGTTTAACAATTGACCTTGCGTGTCATGTGTAATGGCACAAAAAACAGGAGTCATTTGACCTTTGAGGAATGTAGCGATATTTTCTGCATTGATCCCGTCCACGTCTCCAGCAAAACCATAATCCACATCGGTTACTTTTCTTTTATGTGCTTGTATGGAATTTCCGTCTGCCCCAGAAAGCCCCAAAGCATTGCAATTCAATTTTTGCAAAGAAGCTGTGATATTTTTATTGAGCAAACCTGCATATACCATGACAACAATGTCTAAAGTTGCCATATCCGTCACGCGCCTCCCGTTGATCATAGTGGCCTGGAGTCCTAAATCTTTTGCCAATTTTGTAGCCCGTTTTCCTCCACCGTGCACGAGTATCTTATTTCCTTTCAAAGCAGCGAAATCAGTGAGAAATCCCTCCAATGCTGATGGGTCATTGATTACATTTCCCCCTACTTTTACAATTGTTAGCTTTTCCATTTCTCTGTGTTCAACTCTTTTTTATTCTAAATTTAAAAGCTCTTTTCTTTTTGATTGAAATCAAACTTTACTTCTTTCTTTTTTTAAAATTCAGGACAACATCTCCAAAATTTTCTTCAGAACTATTTGTGCAGAATAGGTCCTATTGTTGGCTTGTGCAATGACAATTGAGTTTTTCGAATCGATCACCTCATCTGCTACAACCACATTTCTTCGGACAGGCAAACAATGCATAAATTTCGCATCGTTTGTGAGGTCCATTTTTTCTTTGTCAACTGTCCAAGAACTGTCCTTACAGGCTACCTTTCCATAATCTTTGTAAGAAGACCAATTTTTTGTATAAATAATGTCTGCTCCTTCAAAAGCCCTCTTTTGATTGTATTCTAGGATGGCTCCTTTGGTTTTCTCTGGATCGAGTTCGTATCCTTTTGGATGGGTGATCACAAATTCAAAATCATCCTCATGTGCCAAAGCCATTTCTGCGAAAGAATTCCCAACAGCGTGTGGCAAAGCACGAGGGTGGGGTGCCCATGAGAGTACTACTTTCAGTTTCTCTTTGGAAGGCTTGTGCTCTTCAATAGTAATCGCATCCGCCAAGGCTTGCAACGGATGTCCAACAGACGATTCCATGTTTAAAATTGGCACCGATGCATGCTTGACAAAAGCAGACAAAACTTGTTCTGCTTCGTCTTTTTGTTTATCCTCCAACCCTGCAAAGGCTCTGATTGCAATAACGTCACAATATTGAGAAATAACCTGTGCAGCTTCTTTGACATGTTCGGATTTTCCTTGGTCCATGATACGTCCATCTTCAAATTCTAGCTGCCATCCTTCGGCACCAAAATTCATCACGATGGGTTCCATTCCCAAATTCAGGGCTGCTTTTTGTGTACTCAAACGGGTACGCAAACTATTGTTAAAGAAAAGCAAACCAATGGTTTTGTTTTTTCCTAAATGCTGGTACTGCAAAGGATTTTTCTTCAACTCAATTGCCTCTGATACCGTTGCTTTGATACTTGGCAGATCTTTGATGGATAAATAGTGTTTCATCTTATATTCGAATTGTAAAATACGGACAGCTTTGAGAACAGTTGGCTGTTCGTAAAAATTTTTCCTTTCCCTAAACTATTTTTTTCAATGCTTGCACAAACAAATCAATATCTTGCTGGGTTACATTTAGCGGAGGTAATATTCTTAATAATTTTTTATTCATCGCACCTCCTGTGAATATTTTTTCGTCGTAAATCAATTTTTTACGCAGGTCTCCCACTTCAAAATCAAATTCCAATCCTAGCATCAAACCTTTTCCTTTGACTTTTTTAACTCCTGGCAAGTTCGCAACTTCCTTCTTAAAATATTCAGAAATTTCAACGACATTGTCCATCAAATTCTCTTTTCGAATGACATCCAATACAGCTATTCCAGCTGCACACGCCAAATGAGAACCTCCAAAAGTTGTTCCCAACATTCCGTGCCAAGATTCAATATGTTTCGAAATGAGTACCCCACCTATTGGGAAACCATTCCCCATTCCTTTTGCCATTGGAATGATGTCTGCTTTGATTCCATGATACTGGTGCGCAAAAAACTTACCACTTCTTCCGAAGCCCGTTTGCACTTCATCTAGGATCAAACACACATTGTTCTCTTCGGTGATTTTTCTTATTTCTTTTAAAAATTCAGTAGTGGGTTCATCGAGACCTCCCACTCCTTGAATGGGCTCTACAATAACCGCCGTTACGTCTCCCTTTTCAATCTCTTTTCTTACTGCCTCCGAATCATTCAAAGGCAAAATAGTTACTGGATTGTGTGCATTGACAGGTGCAATAATTTTTTTGTTGTCTGTGACGGATACCGCAGCAGATGTACGTCCATGAAAACCATTTTTAAAAGCAATCACTCTGGATTTTTTGTTGTAAAAAGAAGCTACCTTAATTGCATTTTCATTGGCTTCTGCCCCCGTAGAACACAGAAACAACTCAAAGTCGTCTCCACATCCTGAAAGCGCACCCAATTTATCCGACAATTCTTGCTGCAAAGGATTTTGAATGGCGTTGGAATAAAATGCGATATTGCTAAGCTGTTCTTCAAGCGCTGCTTTGAAATGTGGATGTGTGTGTCCAATAGAAATCACAGCATGTCCACCGTACAAATCTAAATATTTTTCATTTTGATCATCCCAAACATAACAGCCTTCGGCCTTCACTGGAGTTACGTTGTACAAAGGGTATACGTCGAATAGTTTCATTTTCTTTGGGTATTTCGTACTGTTTCTGATTCTATTATTCTTTTAAAAACCTGTTCCTTTCAAATGCAAGCCTTCTGTTTCTTCATAACCAAACATCAAATTCATATTCTGAATTGCTTGCCCTGAGGCTCCTTTTAGCAGGTTGTCGATGGCTGAATAAATCAACAAATATTCGCCGTGTTTTACCAAAGAAATTGCACATTTGTTTGTATTGACAACTTGTTTCATGTTGACAGGTGCATCGGTAAGGTGCACAAAAGGTGATGCTGCATAAAAATTTTGATACAAAGCTTTTGCTTCTTCTAAGCTCCCTTCAAATTTCGTGTAAATTGAGGCAAATATTCCACGACTGAAATTCCCTCTATTTGGTATGAACAATAACGTTCCTGTTGCTTGTCCTTGCAAGGATTCTAAAGTTTCTCCTATTTCTCCCAAATGTTGGTGAGTAAAAGGCTTGTAGACCGAAAAATTATTATCTCTCCAAGGGAAATGTGAGGTTGCTGACGGGGAGACACCTGCTCCAGTAGCTCCCGTTGTGGCATTGATATGAATGTCATTTTCCAGTTTTTTTGCTTTTGCCAAAGGCAACAAACCAAACTGTATACAGGTCGCAAAACAACCTGGGTTGGCAATGTAATTTGCTCTTTTGATCGCTTCTTTGGAAACTTCTGGCAAACCGTACACAAACTCCTTTCCTTGAAAAATCATGTCAGCATTCAATCGGAAGTCATTGGACAAATCCACTATTTTTGTCTGCTTTGAAAAAGTATTTTTTTCTAAAAAAGCCGTCGAATTTCCATGACCCAAGCACAAAAACAATACATCTACTTCTGAATTGATGTTGCTGCTAAAAGATTGCTCAGTATCCCCTAACAAATCTGCATGTACGGCATACAACTTATTCCCTGCATTGGAAGTACTGTACACAAAATCCAAAGTGACTTTTGGGTGATTCAAAATCAACCTGATCAGCTCTCCTGCAGTATACCCTGCTCCTCCTACTATTCCTGCTTTTATCATATTTATTAACTTTTGGCCATGACCTCTTGGTTTTTGGCAATTACAAATCTCATAGCAAATAGCTACTCATTCATGACATGTTTTAGGCGTCTAACAAATCTTTATTTACGTGGTAGAAAATTTTGTTCTGCATCCCATAAATTTTTATAAACCCTTTCGCATCCTCTGCACTCCATGCATTGTTTTCTTCACCATAATCGGCAAAACCAGAAGCCATCAAATCAAATTCAGAGTCAATTCCTGTCACCATGAAATGGTAGGGACGCAACGTCACAAACACATCGCCATTTACTGTTTTTTGTGAATCTTCTAGGAATTTTTCAATATTTCGCATCAAGGGTTCTAAATATTGTCCGTCGTGAAAATAGGTTCCATAGGTATTGGCCAAAGGCTCTTTTGTCAGTTGCTGTGCTTTCGATAAGGTATGCTTTTCTAACAAATGGTGCGCTTTTATAATCACAGTAGCTGCAGCTGCTTCAAACCCTACACGTCCTTTGATTCCCACAATAGTATCCCCCACATGCGTATCTCGTCCGATCGCAAATTCAGAAGCAATTGCTTCTAGTTTTAAAATATTGTTTACAGGCGTGTCTTTTTGACCATTGAATGCCACAAATTCTCCTTTCTCAAATGTAAGACTTACTTCGGCTTCATCGTTTCTTTTCAATTGACTTGGATACGCAGTTTCTGGCAATGCCTTTTGAGAAGAAAGGGTTTCCACACCTCCTACTGAAGTCCCCCAAATACCTTTATTAATCGAATATTTGGATTTTTCCCAGTTCATGTCTACACCGTGCTTTACCAAATAATCAATTTCGGTTTGGCGTGACAATTTCAAATCACGAATTGGCGTAATGATTTCTATTTCTGGTGCAATGGTTTGAAAAATCATGTCGAAACGCACTTGGTCATTCCCTGCACCTGTACTCCCATGTGCGATATAAGTTGCATCCAGACTCTTTGCAAATTTCACAACTTCAATCGACTGAAAAACACGCTCAGCACTTACCGAAAGCGGATAAGTGTTGTTTTTCAAAACGTTTCCAAAAACCATGTACTTGATGGCTTTTGTGTAGTAATCCTCTAAAATATTTTTGCTTGTATGAGAAGTAACCCCCATCTCGTAGGCTTTTTCTTCAACGACTTTCAACTCCTCTTCAGAAAATCCGCCAGTATTGACCAAAATACTGTGCACTTCCAATTTCAATTCATTGATCAAATATTTCACACAGTACGATGTGTCCAATCCTCCGCTATAAGCTAATACTACTTTTTTCATCTTTGTTTTCTTTTCGCCCTTTCCACAATGTTCAGGGCCTTACTTGTTGTTTTTCTTTTTTAAGAACAATGCTTGTTTGATTTTCTTCAATCTTGTCAATACTTTTTTATCAAATGTACGCTCTTCCTTAACTGCTTTTGGATCGTGTAACATTCCCGTACACAAACACATTTTTCGATCGTTTCTTTCTAGAATGTCATAATTGCGACAAGCCTTACAACCGTTCCAAAAAGCATCATCATCTGTCAGTTCTGAGAATGTCACGGGCTTGTATCCCAAATCGGCATTTATTTTCATTACTGCCAAACCTGTCGTGATTCCAAATATCTTTGCATTTGGAAATTTCACTTTGGAATGTTCAAATATCTTTTTTTTGATTTTTTTTGCAAGCCCTAATTTTCTAAAATCAGGATGTACGATCAAGCCCGAATGCACAACATAAGTTTTGTTACTCCATGTCTCAATGTAGCAAAATCCTGCAAATTTATCTCGTTCTAAAGCAATGACCGCATTTCCACTCTCAATTTTGGAAACGATGTATTCTGGTGACCTTTTTGCAATCCCTGTTCCTCTATCTTTTGCGGAATCTTCAATGGTTTTGCATATGGCATCTGCATATTTATTATGCGAACTATTTGTCGTTACTATTTTCAATGTTTCAAATTTATCGTACTAATCTATTTTTGCCTTTTTTCAGGTCTCTATATTCTCAATTATTCTACCCAAAGCCCCAAAGCACGGTCTCTGAAACGAAATAGAATCACTACGAAATCAGTAGCAAAGATAGGCTGAAATTTGTTGTTAAAAAAACGAGAAAGGATCGGCATTTTGATTTGGATAAAAAAGATAAATAAAACTTGAATTGACTCTTATGCTGTCTTTATTTTGCTAAAAAAAGAAATTAGCGCACACAGCGACAGCGCTCGAAAATTCGAGTGTTGCGATCCGTTTTATTTGAAACTATTTTTACCATCACTGCAAAGATACGGATTAATTCTAAAATACGTGTTTGAAAAATACAAGAATGTCTGTTCTTGCTCTTTCCACCAGTGAGTCTCAAATGAATTTTACAACAGCACCAAACGGCGATCTTGAAAAAACACCCTACATTTGCAAAAAAACTTATGGACTTTTCGAAAATAAAATTGATTGTGAGTGACATGGACGGTACTTTGCTGGATTCAAATCATCGGGTGAGTGATCATTTTTTCAAATTGTTCCGCAAACTTCAAAAGGAAAACATTCACTTTGCAGCGGCTAGTGGCCGTCAATTCCAAAGTATTGTTGAAAAACTGGATTCCATTCAAGACGAAATTACAATCATTTCTGAAAACGGAGGTTTCGGCAAGTTTGGAAAAGAAGATTTGTTTGTTTTTAAGCTCCCAATAAATCAAATAAAGATACCCATTCAGCTCTTACGAAAATTGGAAAACCCACACATCGTACTGTGTGGTAAAAAAGCGGCCTATGTAGAATCCAAAGATGAAAAGTTTGTCTCAACTTTTAGTCAATTTTACAGCAGTTTTGAAGTGGTAGAAGATCTGACGAAAATCATGGACGATACTATTTTTAAAATTGCGGTTTACCACAAAGAATGTTCAGAAACACACATTCTACCCTTGTTAAAAGACCTTCCCAAAGATTTTCAAATATTGGTTTCAGGAAAAAACTGGCTCGATATTTCACACCACAACGCGAACAAAGGAAAAGCGGTGAAAATTCTGCAAAAAAAATTAGGTGTTTCCAAAGAAGAAACCATGGTTTTTGGAGATTACAACAACGATCTGAAAATGTTGACCGAAGCAAAATACAGTTATGCCATGGCAAACGCACATCCGAATGTAAAAAAAGCAGCGGACTTCGAAACCAAAAGTAACGATGAAAACGGTGTGGAAATAGTTTTGGAAGAGGTTTTGAATTCAAGAAGATAATTTACCTTTTCTCAAAATTCAAACTATGTAGAGACAAGCCGGAGGCAGGGGCCAATTCTTTCAACGTTTCCGGTCCAGGATTTTTCAAGCTATCTTCGATGAAATTTAGGTCAACTTCTCCCTTCCCCAATTGAAATAATACACCCATCATCAAACGAATTTGATAGCGCAAGAAACCATTGCCTTGCACTTTGAATACATAAGTTTTTTCTGGGAAAAAACTAGCCGTAAGTTCGGTGTTTTCTATAATTTCAGCGAGAAACAATTCTCTCTCAAAAACTGTTTTTTCTGAAGGTTTATAGGCATACCGCTGAAAATTGTGCTTTCCCTCAAATAATTTTGCTCCTTTCTGCATGCGTGACACCTCTAAGTTCTCTTGAACACCCAACAGAAATGGAGCACAAAAAGGATGTATTTTTTCGCCATGAGAAAACAAATAACGGTATTCTTTCCGTTTGCTATCTTGGATAATATTGAAGTGAGCACCTGCTTCTTGTATGCTCAAGGCCTTGATATCATTTGGCAGGCTTTTATTGAGCTGTCTAAGAAAAGGCTTGACCTCCAAGGCTTCTTCTAAAAACAATTCAAATGCAGCAGCATTGGCGGAAACCATCATGTCCGTTCTACTGGCTCCTAAAATTTTAAAATTAGCGTGCTTCAATACAAAGGCCAGTGTTCGCTCTACCATTTTTTGAACCGTTTTGACCTGCGGCTGAACTTGCCAACCGTGGTAACGAAATCCGAGGTATTGGATTCTAATGAGATAGGAATATTTTTTGTTCATCTTCTAAAACGTACTTGTTTTTCTATCCAAGCATCAACTACCTGTTCGGCCTCATCTTGCGCTTCACAACCTCCTCTACCGGTACACTCAAAATATTTGATTCAAGCCATGAGATGATGTCCAAATATAAAAAAGCTCTTTTCTCATAGGGATGATTCTCAAACTCTTTTAATTCCGCATGCAGTTTTCGAAAAGCTTCTTTCAGTTCGTGTGGATATAATTCTGAAAGATTTCTCAAAAACTTAATCATTTTGCGCTGCACATCGTACAAGTTGTCCATTTTTAACAGAAACTTGTAGGTCGATTTCACCAATTCATCAATGTTTTCATCCAAACCAGACTCGTAATGCGCTACTAAATTCAAAACCCGAGTATAACACAGCAAGTCTTCTCGCATTTTCAAATCTTTGTTTTGAATGATTTTATTCAGGTAAAAAATACATTTCTCGTAATCTCCAGCGCCAAAGTACAAACAACCTATTTTGTAATAAAACAGCATGACATGGTGTTGGTCTATTTTTTTTCCGAAGGCCGAAATTTGTTCTAAAATCTTCGGAACAAACAAAGTTCCTTTTTCAAACTCACCTTCCAAATAGTACAAATTTATTTTGTGCTGGTACCAATAAAGATTTGACAACAACTGGGTATTCTCATTCAAAAAAAAGCGCTGATATTCCATAGAGGCTTCTAAAGAAATGAGTGTTTCTTTGAACTTATAGGTTTGTTGTAAATAAAACAACGATTCCAAAGAATAATTGACCGCTTTGAGATAAAAAACAGGATGCAATTGCTTCATATCAGCATACTCGTCAAAAAGCGCTACCAATTTTTGAGAATAACGGTAGCAGGATAGAAAATCTTGTGTAATAAAACCGTACCAGAGTTTGGATTGAAACAAAAACATTTTTCCCGTAAATCCAAGGCTCATAAAATCATACTTTGGCAATCGAGCCTCGTAATAATCATTCACCGTATTGTAATCCTTGTCATTTCGTACATAGCCATATTTCAAAAACCAACTGTACAATTGCAAAGAAAGATTCGACAGCTTACTCAGCGTCACATTTTTTTGACTGATGTTTTTTGCCTCAACAGCCAAAACATCTGCCCGATCACTCATACTTCTTGTAATGTATTGCGATTCTATGACTTTTTCCAGTTCTATCAACTCATGTGCAAGAGTATATTCTTCTTTTTCAAAAGCCAAATATTTTGCTTTCTCGAGAACTTTCAAACTTTGTTTGTACAAACCTTTGTTGTACAAAATTGTTGCGAAATCAAATTGTTCACGCAAATGCGTACGCGTGTTTTGATGAATGGGACTCAGTCGCAAACTCACTAAAATTTGTTTGTACAAATGCGCTTTTGTATTGGATACTTGTTGCTTTTTAATATTGGTCTTTTCCAAAACCAATGATTCATTGTAAACACTTGTTTTATCTAACAAATTGAACAAGGACATAAAATTGGCATCTGCATTCCCTCCAAGTCGACCTACATACAATTTGAATTGCCGCTTTTCGGACTTCGAAAGAGATTTTATCAAAGTAAACAAGGTGTCTTTTTGCTCGACTGGCATTTTCTTTTTTTTTATTAGAAAAGGTAAAAATAGGAATTTTTATGCTCCTTTTTTGCACATTCTATGTTTAGATGCTTCCGACTTCAAAAACAAGACTTCAAAAATTTAATAAATGATATAGCCATCGTAGCATACGATACATTAAAATACTATAAACAAGCAACTTAACTCTTAATCGATCGAGTTTGATATAGTAAAACTTTTCTCAACAAGAAGAAAACAAATCAATCGAAATCTTATTTTTGATTTTCGAATGTGATAAATATACTGACAGATGAGTAA
>Ga0233438_10001875_pt1 | contig 21970 bp, 18 predicted proteins | sample SI_123_September_FD_182720 | JGI IMG/M metagenome (GOLD analysis project Ga0233438, IMG submission 182720) | Seawater microbial communities from Saanich Inlet, British Columbia, Canada - SI_123_September2016_10_MG | ecosystem: Environmental > Aquatic > Marine > Inlet | place: Canada: British...
GAAGTAGCCACCGATGGCGCCGGCGACCACACCGGCGGCCAAGCCGGCACCGAAGCCGGGTCCGCGAGGCCTGTTGTCGATGATGATCACCTCGCGGCCATGGGGGTCGCGCCGGACGCGCCGGAGCAGGCCACCATGGTCGTCGTTGATGGTGATGATCTGGGTGCCGTCCGGACGAACCACGACGGTGCGCGTGTCTCTGCCCTCGCGGGTCACGCGAACGTCGCGCGCGCCGTAGCGGAAACGATCGACATCGTTGTGACGGACGAAGGATTGCCCGTTCGGATCGCGAACGATCACGCGGCCCGGTTCGGTGATGACGGTACGTCCGCCTTCCGTCCGTTCCTGACGCTGGCCGCGGAAATCATCCATTCGTGCGGTGGGACGCGTACCGGGCTGCTGGACCGGGATCGGCGTCGCCTGAACCGCAGGTGCCGGCGGCAGCGGCGCGGCAACGGGAGCCGTCACGGGGGAGGAGGGCGTACCTGCGGGCATTCCCGGCGGTGGGCCCTGACGTTGACCGCGACGGTCGCCGAAGCCGGGTTGTCCCGGGGCAGGCGGCTGGCCCGGCGCAGGTGTTGCGCCAGGTGCTGCGGGTGGCGTCGTCGCGCCCGGTGCGGCAGGCGGTGTTGCGCCCGGTGCCGTGGGTGGTGTCGCACCCGGTGTCGCGCCCGGCGTAGCGGGTGGCGTTGCTCCCGGAGTCGCGGGAGGCGTCGCAGGCGTCGTTGTAGCCGCTGGCGGCACGGGTGTCGGCGTCGGCGCAGCGCCGCCGGGTGCTGGTGGACGCGCATCGTCACGTGGCGGCGTTACATCACGCACGCCGGGCGCAACCGGAGGCGCATTCGGCGGACGCTGCGGTGCAGGCGCGGTCGACGGCGCACCGGCTGGCGGTGTCGCAGTTGATGGTGCCGGTGCCGGTGCTGCGCCTGGCGCTGGCGGAGCCGGTGGTGCCGGGCGTGCGGCCGGAGGCGGCGGAGGTGCAGTCGTCGGCGCGGGCGCTGCTTTCGGAGCTGCCGCAGGCGGCGGAAGCGGAGGAGGAGGCGCAGCCTTGGGTGCCGCAGGAGGCGGTGGAGGTGCAGCCTTGGGCGGAGCTGGCGGAGGTGGCGGTGGTGCAGCCTTCGGCGCAGCAGGTGGCGGCGGAGCCGGGCGTGCCGCAGGCGGTTCAGGACGCGCAGCCGGCGGAGGTGGAGGAGGAGGCGCAGCCTTGGGTGCTGCAGGAGGCGGTGGAGGTGCAGCCTTGGGCGGAGCTGGCGGAGGTGGCGGTGGTGCAGCCTTCGGAGGTGCGGGCGGCGGAGGCGGAGCAGCCTTGGGCGGCGCAGGCGGTGGTGCGGGCGCAGCCTTCGGAGGCGCTGGAGGAGCGGCTTTCGGCGGTGCCTTCGGTTCTTCGGGCGCTGCGGCTTGCGCGATGACGATCGACGATGTTTCGGCGTGAGCCGGAAGCTGCGCGAGCTGAACCGCAGCGATCGCAGTCGTCGTCAGCAGAAGGAGTCGAATGTTCTTCATGAGGCCTCTGGGGTGAGAAGAAAGCAAAACAGCAGGAAAGCTGTCGCCCGTCGCAACGAAGTGAACTGCGATCAGTGGATAGTGATTAGGCGGTAATGTGGCGAAGACAAAACAGACGAAACTATTTCACGCCGCACGGCGAATCGGCGCGCCGAGAATGAATGGACGTTAAGATACGCTGCGAATGTGTAGGTGCAAACGCGTACGTGCCAACCGCAGGTGCGGTGGTGCACCACAGGAACGCCGCGGATCAGCGCCGCGGCGTTCGCACCGGCATCTCGTCCGGCGCGTTTGGCGGAAGCTCGCGCGGCGAGTCCGGCTCCACCGGATCGTGCATCGGTGGCGGCACTTCCGGGCGCGGATTTCCCGGCGGACTTTCCTGCGGGGGCTCGACGGGTATTCCCGGCGTTGCCGGTGGAATCTCTTCCGGCTCGCCGGGAATTTGCGCGAAGGTTTTCGTCACATCGCGGCCTTTCGGTTTTCGCCGAGATCAGGACGATACTCTGCTGCGGCAGCATCCCTCATCCTGATCTCCGTCAACCTGTGGAGCGGGAAGCAACGAACGGAGGAGAACTATGTTCCGTTATCGGGGGCGCGGACATGTCGGGTTCCCGCATATTGACAGCAGACCGTGAAGCCAAGGAGATAGCAGCGACAGAACATGAGGGGGAACGTCCGATGCCGCTCGCCTACTGGTGCGTCCTGATCGCCGCGCTGATGCCTTACGTGCTGAGCAAGTATTCCAAGCTCGGTGTCGCCAGCGATAACCGCTATCCGCGCGAGGACTACGACAACCTGCCGCCGAAAAACCGGCGGATCTATGCCGCGCACCAGAATGCGCTTGAAACGTTCCCGTTCTTCGCGGTCGCGGTGGTGATCGCGCTCACCCTGGGCGCGCCGGTCTATACGGTGAACGTGCTCGCGGTGCTCTACATCCTGCTGCGGATCGCCCACGCGCTGCTGTACATCTTCAACCAGTCCACCGCACGCTCGGTGGTGTTCGGCGCAGCCATGGCGGTCGGCGTCGCGATCTTCGTGCTGCCGGCATTCAAGTAAGACTTCGTCATTGCGAGCGAAGCGAAGCAATCCAGAGCCACAAGAAAGAGCTGGATTGCTTCGTCGCCGGCTCCTCACAATGAGGAAACCTGATTGATGCCGCTCTAGCCCGGCGCGTGACAGACGGCCTCGATGTTGTGGCCGTCGTGATCGAACACGAACGCACCGTAATAGTTGGCATGATAATGCGGGCGCAGGCCCGGCGCGCCATTGTCGCGTGCGCCTGCCGCCATCGCGGCTTTGTAAAACGCATCCACCGCTGCGCGCGTTTTTGCAACGACCGCAACATGCAGCGGATGCGCGAGCTTGCCTTCGCCGCCAATCCAGAAATCCGGCTTGCCATTCTCGCCGAAGCCCGCCGCGGGCGCCCCACTGGGATTGACGGCGGCCGGCACTTCCATGATCAGCTCATAACCGAGCGGCGCAAGCGCCTTGGCGTAGAAAGCCTTCGCGCGTTCGTAATCGGATACAGCGAAACCCATATGATCGATCATGCCTTGCTTCCTTTATGACCTCCGCACCAGCAGCGTGTTGCTGCGGGTCTTGCCCGCGATGCCGTAGCCGAGGCCGACCATGTCCTTGATGCAGTCGTGCAGCCAGTCTTTTCGTTCCAGATGCTCGATGGCGACGGCGCGCGGCCACAATGACTCCGGCGCTTCACGGAAAAACGGCGTCAGCACGCGGTCCTCATAACCCTCGACGTCGATCTTGAGCGCATCGATGCGCTCGATGCGGGCATCGCGCAGGATCGTCAGCAGCCGGTGCGCGGCCACCCTGGTGCCGCCGGTTTCGGAAATGTGGCTGGCTCCCAGATTGCCGCCGTCGGTTTCGATCATCAGTTCGCCTTCCGTATCGCCTGCGGCGGCCTTGATCAGCGTCAGGTTTACGAGACGGGAGGCGGCTGCATTGAAGGCGAGCCGCGCGCTCGACACCGGATGCGGCTCGATGGCGATCACGCGGCCGGTCGCGCCGACATGCTTTGCCAGCGCCACCGCATAGGTGCCGACATTGGCGCCGACATCGATGAAGGTGCCGCCGCGCGGCGCATACTCGCGCAGGAAATCCAGCTCGGGCAGATTGTAATCGGGATTGAACAGCGCGCCGCGCTCGGTCCCGCTGGCGAGGTGATGCAGCCGGAACGACGCCCCTTGATAGGTGGCGTCGATGGGGCCTGACCCCAGCAGATGGACGAGACGCGACAGCCATGGCCGGAATGCGCCGCGCTTGAGGCCGGAGCCGTGCGCGGCGGCGATCACCACGCGCTGCAAGGCGTTGGGGGCATAGCTGCCGAAAGGCTTTTGATCGTCGCTCATGTGCAAGTCATCGCGCAGCCCGCCCGCCGTTGCAAGATGCGCTCCGGCAAATTATCCGGTTGCGCTGCGTCCGATGCTGGCCGCCTCAACGGCGGCCTGCTGCATGCTCGCGGACATCTCACGGGTCACGGTGCTTTGTTCTGATGCGAAGGATTGCCGCCCGCAACGCCGTCCGCGACCAGCGCTACCGTGTGCCGCTGCGCCAGCAGCACATCGCGGACGCGGTCGGTCTGACGCCATGTCAGCCGGGTCCTCAGCCAGTTTCGCGATCGCGGCCTGATCGAATTTTCAGGCGGCATCGTGCACGTGCTTGACGTCTCCGAGCTCGAGCGCATCGGGGCGCTGAACTGACGGCGGCACGAAGACCTCATTGCTTGCGATCTTGCAGATACCGCTCGAAGCGGCTGGCGGCCTGTCCATCGGCCCTGATTTCAGGATCGAGTGTGTAGAGTTCCTCCGCCCTCCCGATTCCGCGCAGCGCATAACGCCCGGTCGAGACGAAGTGTACGCTTCCGGGTGCATTGATCCCGGCCAGAAACGCCGACGACACCAGAAGCTCGCGTTCGATGGAGCGGCACATCGAGGCGATGCGGCTGACCTCATTGACCGCCGGACCGACCACGGTGAAGTCGAGCCGCTCTTCGCTGCCGATATTGCCGTAGAACACCTCGCCGACATGCAGCCCCACATAGGCCGTGGTCGTCGGCCTGTTGCCGGAGGCGCGCCGTTCGTTGAGAGTCTGGATGTTTTTTCGGAACTGGTTTTCTGCGCGCAGCGCCGCGCGCCGCGCGGCGTCCATGTCGTCTTCATTGAAAATGGCCAGCACGCCGTCGCCCATCAGCTTGAGGACGTCGCCGCCCTCGTCATGGATCGCGCCGATGGCCGCGTCGGCATAGTCGTTGAGGAAGGGAATGATCTCGGCAGGGTCCATCGCCTCGCCGATCGCCGTCGAGCCGCGCAGGTCGGAAAACCACAGGACCGCGTTGATGCGGTCGGCGACGCCGCGGGAAATGCGCCCGCTCAGGACGCGTTCGGCGGCATCGCGGCCAAGGTACACATGCCCGAGCGTGCGGGCGATGCGGGCATGCGCGGCTGATTTCACTGCCAGTCCGAGCAGCGGCACGAGATCGCGCATCGCGCCCATGGCGGCTTCATCGAAGCCGTCCGGCCGCCGCATCGACCAGAACGAATAGCAGCAATCCATCTCGCCGATGATCCCGGCGTCACCAAACCGATGCAGGAGCACCGCGAAATCCTGGTGACCTTCGATCCCGAGGTCGGCGATCAACCGGGAATCGATCTCGTCGCGGCCGAATCTGCGCTCGCTCTGTCCGCTGACCAGCATGGCGTGGAATGGCGAGCGCTGCCAGCGTTCCGCGGCCTCGCCCTCGCTGGTGGGGCCATATTCGAACGTGTCGCTGCTGTTGGTTTCGACGTCGCTCCATCGAAAGCCGCGGCCTTCAAAAATCGGATGCAGCGTGTCCATGAAGACGACGCCGTGCGACAGTTCAAGTCCGGCGGCCCTGCTGCGTTCGCAGAACCCACGGACAAGGTCCGTTTCAGTAAGGCCGGACAGACCGGCGCCGGCCAGCCAGTTCATGATTTCAAGACGTGAGGTGAGGTCCATCCGGTTCCTTCGCGCGAGATTGGCGATGTTTCGAGGCAGTATCGGGGATAGTCTGGCTACGGGCCCTACTTTGCCGCGACCGGCCCCGGTGAGATTGATCAAAATCTTGCGCTCGTCCTTGGTATCGCGCTGCCTGCGGGCATGACCCATTGTCTATTCACCGGCGGCATCGGACACAATCCGCCGCAGAAAGCGCCGCATGCCTTCGCGCAGGCCGTGATCGACGTCGACGGATTTTGATCGGCGCTTGGCAGGGGCCGTGAAAAACATAATGGCCTGTCCGTGCGTTCGGACAGGCCATTATCAATTCGAAGGTATTGAATGCGACTCAGACCTGCCGTTCGACCATCTTCAGCTTGAGGTCGGCGATGGCTTCCGACGGGTTGAGACCCTTCGGGCAGGCCTTGGCGCAGTTCATGATGGTGTGGCAGCGATAGAGCCGGAACGGATCTTCCAGATTGTCGAGCCGTTCGCCGGTGGCCTCGTCGCGCGAGTCCTTCACCCAGCGGTCGGCAGCCAAGAGCGCGGCCGGGCCGAGGAAGCGATCGCTGTTCCACCAGTAGCTCGGGCACGAGGTCGAGCAACAGGCGCACAGGATGCACTCGTAAAGACCGTCGAGCTTGGCGCGGTCTTCCGGCGACTGCTTCCATTCCTTCTGCGGCGTGGGGCTGGTGGTGTGCAGCCACGGCTCGATCGAGGCGTACTGCGCGTAGAAGTTGGTCAGATCCGGCACGAGATCCTTGACCACCGGCTGGTGCGGCAGCGGATTGACCTTGATCGGGCCGGCCTCGACCTCGTCCATCGCGCGGGTGCAGGCCAGCGTGTTCGTGCCGTCGATGTTCATGGCGCAGGAGCCGCAGACGCCTTCGCGGCAGGAGCGGCGGAAGGTCAGCGTCGGATCGACGTTGTTCTTGATCCAGATCAGGGCGTCGAGAATCATCGGCCCGCAATCGTGGGTGTTCACGTAGTAGGTGTCGATGCCGGGGTTTTTGCCGTCGTCCGGATTCCAGCGATAGACCTTGAACTCGCGCAGTTCGGTCGCGCCGGCCGGCTTCGGCCATTCCTTGCCGCCGGTGATTTTCGAATTCTTCGGGAGGGCGAATTCAACCATGGGTCTCGAACCTTCGCTTGTTCGCGTAACTCTATGCGGCGATCAGTAAACGCGCGCTTTCGGCGGAATGTACTGAACGTCGTTGGTCATCGTGTAGTCGTGCACCGGGCGGTAATCGATGGTGGAGGTGCCCTTGCCGTCGATCCACGCCAGCGTGTGCTTCATCCAGTTCTTGTCGTCGCGCTCGGCGAAGTCCTCGCGCGCATGGGCGCCGCGGCTCTCGGTGCGGTTGGCGGCGGAGTCCATCGTCACCACGGCCTGGGAAATCAGGTTGTCGTATTCGAGGGTCTCGACGAGGTCCGAATTCCACACCAGCGAACGGTCGGACACGCCGATGTCGCCGATGCCGCCGTAAACCTTGTGGATCAGCACCTGGCCTTCCTTCAGAACGTCGCCGGTGCGGAACACCGCGCAGTTGTTCTGCATCACGTGCTGCATGTTCTCGCGCAGCTTCGCGGTCGGCGTGCCGCCCGCGGCATGACGGAAATGATCGAGGCGTCCGAGCGCGAGATCCGAGGAACTGGCGGGCAGGTCCGGCTGCGAGGCGTTGGGGATGAGCTTCTCGGCGCAGCGCAGCGCCGCGGCGCGGCCGAACACCACGAGATCGATCAGCGAGTTCGAACCGAGACGGTTGGCGCCATGCACCGATACGCAGGCGGCTTCGCCGACCGCCATCAGGCCCGGGACCACTGCGTTGTCGTCGCCGTTCTTCTTGGTGACGACTTCGCCGTGGAAGTTGGTTGGAATGCCGCCCATGTTGTAGTGCACGGTCGGGATCATCGGGATCGGCTCGCGTGTCACATCGACGCCGGCAAAGATTCGCGCCGACTCCGAGATGCCAGGCAGGCGTTCGTGCAGGATCTTCGGATCGAGGTGGTCGAGATGAAGATAGATGTGATCCTTCTTCTTGCCGACGCCGCGGCCCTCGCGGATTTCGATGGTCATCGCGCGCGAGACCACGTCGCGTGACGCGAGGTCCTTCGCCGACGGTGCATAGCGCTCCATGAAGCGCTCGCCTTCCGAATTGACCAGATAGCCGCCTTCGCCGCGCGCGCCTTCCGTGACAAGGCAGCCCGAGCCGTAAATGCCGGTCGGGTGGAACTGGACGAACTCCATGTCCTGCAACGGCAGACCTGCGCGCAGCGCCATCGCGCCGCCGTCGCCGGTGCAGGTGTGCGCCGAGGTGCATGACGCATAGGCGCGGCCATAGCCGCCGGTGGCGAGAATCGTGGTCTGGGCGCGGAAGCGATGGATCGTGCCGTCGTCGAGCTTGAGCGCGATGACGCCGCGGCAGACGCCCTGATCGTCCATGATCAGGTCGATGGCGAAGAATTCGATGAAGAACTCCGCCGAATGGCGCAGCGCCTGGCCGTACATGGTGTGCAGCATGGCGTGGCCGGTGCGGTCGGCGGCGGCGCAGGTGCGCTGCGCCTGGCCCTTGCCGTAGTCCATGGTCATGCCGCCGAACGGACGCTGATAAATCCTGCCGTCCTCGGTGCGCGAAAACGGCACGCCCCAGTGCTCGAGTTCGTAGACCGCCTCCGGCGCGTTGCGCACCATGTATTCGATCGAATCCTGATCACCCAGCCAGTCCGACCCCTTGACGGTGTCGTACATGTGCCAGCGCCAGTCGTCCTTGTGCATGTTGCCGAGCGAGGCGGAGATGCCGCCCTGCGCCGCGACGGTGTGCGAACGTGTCGGGAAAACCTTGGTGATGCAGGCCGTGCGCAGGCCCGCTTCCGAGCAGCCGACCACCGCGCGCAGACCCGCGCCGCCGGCGCCGACGACAATCACGTCATAGGTGTGATCTTCAACTGCGTAGGCTTGCCCGTTCGCGGCGGGCGCGCTCTGGCCATTCGATGCCATCAATTAAACTCCCGACGACAGTTTGATAATGGCGTAGATCGATGCGAGACCGACCGCCGCAGAAAAGAAGTTGTTCGCGATGATCGCGGCGAGCTTGGTTTTCTCGTCGGTGACGTAATCTTCCAGCACGACCTGCATGCCGATCTTCATGTGCCAGATGCTGGCGATGATGAAGAGGATCATGATGACGGCGACCAGCGGCGAGCCGAGGATCTGGGCGGCGCCGGCCTGGTTGCGGCCGAGCAGCGACATGATGATCACGATGACCGGCACGAACAGCAGCACCATCGCGATCGCAGTGACGCGCTGGCGGAAGAAGTCCGATGTGCCTGACTTTGCAGAACCAAGCCCGCGGACGCGGGACAGCGGGGTGCGGATCGAGGTCGATGGCTTGGCGTTGTTGGCGCTCATCGTCCGCCTCCCACAACGAAAGCGACGACCCACACAAGGATCGTCAGGGTGATGGAGCCGATCAGGGCGGCGCGGGTGAGCCATTCGCGCTCGGAGGGGCCGAAGCCGTAACCGAGATCCCAGATGAAATGCCGGATGCCGCTGAGCATGTGGTGCAGCAGCGCCCACGTGTAACCGAACACGACGATGCGGCCGATCCAGCTCGAGGTGAAGCCCTGGATATTGGCATAGGCGCCGGGCCCGGAGGCGGTGGCGATCAGCCACCACGCCATCAGCAGCGTGCCGACATAAAGGGCGATACCGGTGATCCGATGGACGATGGACATCGCCATCGTCAGCGTCCAGCGGTAGGTCATGAAAGGTGAAAGCGGACGGTCGATCCTGGGTGCCATGCGCGACTTTAATGGTTGGCGGCAGAACAAAGCTGCCGACTTTATTATGCGGGATCGGGCTATTAGAGGGCTTCTATTTACGGAGAAGGCGGAACGAGCGCAACGCAGAATTGACCTAGTATTGAATCTAAAATCAATACTTCGTCCATGCTTTAGTCCTTCTGGCATACCTGTTTTTCGTATACCACGAATAGCGCAAATCACATGTGAAGCGGGATTCATCTCGCGCTCTGGAAATGGATTGAAATGCTTGGGCATCTCGGCAACACCGCCGCATGATCGCCGGTCTGACCAGCCCCCAACTGCTTGAACTTGTTCTGCTGCTGCTGGTGACCGGCGCGCTGGCAGGGTTCCTGGCCGGGATTTTCGGCATCGGCGGCGGCGCCGTGCTGGTGCCGGTGCTGTACGAATGCTTCCGCATCGCCGGCGTGCCGCTGGACGCGCGCATGCCGCTCTGCATCGGCACGTCGCTGGCCATCATCATTCCAACCGCGATCCGCTCATGGCAGGCCTACCACAAGCGCGGCAGTGTCGACATGGACATCCTCAAGAGGTGGGCGCTGCCGGTGCTCGGCGGCGTCATCCTGGGCAGCGTGATCGCGCGCTACGCGCCGGAGAAACTGTTCAAATACGTGTTCGTCGGCGTGGCGTGGTCCGCCGCGGCGCGGCTGCTGCTCGGCAAGGAGAACTGGCGGCTCGGCGCGGAGATGCCGAAAGGCATTTTCATGAAGGTGTACGGCTTTTTCATCGGCCTGCTTTCGACGCTGATGGGGATCGGCGGCGGGCTGTTCTCGAATCTCCTGATGACTTTCTACGGCCGCCCGATCCATCAGGCGATCGGCACCTCGGCGGGTCTTGCGGTGCTGATCTCGATCCCCGGCGCGCTCGGCTACATCTATGCGGGCTGGCCCGCCGCGTCGCGCTTCCCCGAAGTGGCGGCGCTGCAGTTGCCGTTTGCGGTCGGCTACATTTCGATCATCGGCGCATTGCTGGTGATGCCGACAAGCTTGCTTGTCGCGCCGCTCGGCGTGCGCGTCGCGCATTTCCTCACCAAGCGGAAACTCGAAATCGCGTTCGGCTGTTATCTCCTGATCGTGTCGTCGCGGTTCGTCGTGAGTCTCGCGACAGGGTATTGAGGGCTCTCACCTCTCCCCGCAAGCGGGGAGAGGGAGAGATTACTTCTTGTAAATCCCCGCATAGGTGTCGCGCAGCACGTTCTTCTGCACCTTGCCCATGGTGTTGCGCGGCAGGTCGTCGACGAAGATCACCCGCTTGGGCATTTTGAATTTCGCCAGCCGCCCATCGAGCGCATGCAGCACCGCGGATTCATCGAGCGTTGTCGCCTTGTCGCCGACCACGACCGCGGTGACGCCTTCGCCAAAATCCGCATGCGGCACGCCGATCACCGCCGACTCAGTGACGCCGGGAATGGCGTCGATCTCGTTTTCCACTTCCTTCGGGTAGACGTTGAACCCTCCGGAGATCACCAGATCCTTGCCGCGGCCGATGATGTGGACGTAGCCGCGATCATCGATCTTGCCGAGATCGCCGGTGATGAAAAAGCCATCGGCGCGGAATTCCGCGGCGGTCTTCTCCGGCATCCGCCAGTAGCCCTTGAACACATTCGGGCCCTTGACCTCGATCATGCCGATCTCGTCACGCGCGAATTCTGTTCCGGTGTCCGGATCGGTGACGCGCACCGAGACGCCCGGCAGCGGAAAGCCCACCGCACCCGGCACGCGCTCGCCGTCGTAGGGGTTCGACGTGTTCATGTTGGTTTCGGTCATGCCGTAGCGCTCCAGCACCGCATGCCCCGTGCGTGCCGACCATTCGCGATGGGTCTCGGCCAGCAGCGGCGCGGAGCCCGAGATGAACAGCCGCATATGCGACGTGGAGTCTTTCGTCAGATTCGGCGACTGCAGCAGCCGCGTATAGAAGGTCGGTACGCCCATCAGCACGGTGGCGCGCGTCATCAGCCTGATGATCAGTTCGGGATCGAGCTTCGGCAGGAAGATCATCGACGCACGCGCGAACAGCGTGACGTTGCTCGCCACGAACAACCCGTGCGTATGATAGATCGGCAGTGCGTGGATCAGCACGTCGTCCTGCGTGAAGCGCCAGTACTCAACGAGGCTGTGCGAGTTCGACGCCAGATTGTCGTGGGTCAGCATCGCGCCCTTGGAGCGGCCGGTGGTGCCCGACGTGTAGAGAATGGCGGCGAGATCGTCGCCCGCGCGCGCGACGGTGGCGAAATCGGACGCGGCCCTGGCCGCGCCATCGCTCAGCGATCCCTTGCCATTGGCGTCGAGCGTCTCGACTGTTGCGCCGCTCTTCGCTGCGAGCGCCTTGATGCCGTCCGCCTTCGACGGGTCGCACACGATCAGCGACGGCTCGGCGTCGCCGATGAAGTATTCAAGCTCATTGAGCGTGTAGGCGGTGTTGAGCGGCAGATAGACCGCGCCGGCGCGGACCGTCGCCAGATACAGCACCAGCGCTTCGACCGATTTTTCGGTTTGCGCTGCAACACGGTCGCCCGGCTTGACGCCGCGCGAGGTGATGAAATTCGCAGCGCGTCCGGATTGCGCGATCAGATCGGCATAGCTGATGCGTGTTCCGTCCATGGTCTCGATCGCAAGCCTGCCGGTGTCGGCAAGCCCATCAAACAGGCGTGAAAACAGGTTGGCGTTCGCGGCGGCGTTCATGCAACATTCCAAAGTTGGGCGGGGTCGATAACGTCATGAATGCCGTCATTGCGAGCGAAGCGAAGCAATCCAGAGCTGCAAGAAAGGACTGGATTGCTTCGTCGCTTTGCTCCTCGCAATGACGAAAGGAACTCTCACGTTTGTTGCCGGCACTTTCGGCACGACTCTTAGCAAAACCATCCTTCACAAGGCAACGGAGACAACCGGCATGAGCAATAACAAGAAACGTGTGGCCTGGATCACAGGCGGGGGAAGCGGCATTGGCCTTGCGGGTGCGCAGGAACTGGCCAGGGAAGGATGGACCGTCGTGATCTCGGGTCGCCGCAAGGATGTGCTCGACGAGGCGGTTGCGAGCATCGCGAAGTCTGGCGGCAAGGTCGAGGCGATGGCGCTCGATGTCAGCAGCGCTGCGGATGCGGAGAAGGTGGCGAAGGAGATCGTCGCCAAACACGGCCGCATCGATCTTCTGGTCAACAGCGCCGGCGTTAACGTGCCGAAGCGGAGCTGGGACGACATCACCACCGAGAGCTGGGACAAGCTGGTCGATATCAATCTCTCTGGCGTGATGTACTGCATGCGCGCTGTGCTGCCGGCGATGCGCGCGCAGAAGGACGGCGTCATCATCAACGTCGCCTCATGGGCGGGACGTCACGTCTCGAAAATGACCGGGCCTGCCTACACCACCACCAAGCATGCGGTGCTGGCGCTGACCCATTCGTTCAACATGGATGAATTCAAGAACGGCCTGCGCGCCTGCTGTCTGTCTCCGGGCGAAGTCGCAACGCCGATCCTGAAACTGCGCCCGGTGCCGCCATCCGCCGAGGACATGGCGAAGATGCTGCAGCCGGAAGATCTCGGCCGCACCATCGCATTCGTCGCGAGCATGCCGCCGCATGCCTGCATCAATGAGATCTTGATCTCGCCGACGTACAACCGCGGCTTTGTGACGCCGACGCTGTTGTGAATTTTTCTCCCTCCCCCGTAAACGGGGGAGGGTTGGGGAGGGGGCTTGCAATGGGTCCCCCTCCCGGCGCCATAGCGCGTCGAAGACGCGCGTAAACGCGCTTATGGCGCCGACCTCCCCCGCAAGCGGGAGAGGTGAAGAGCCCATCATCGCTCCTGCACGAATCCCATCTCCAAAAGTTTCAAACTCCCGAAAATTTATTTCCTGAAACGCACCGCGAGGGCTGCCGTAGTTCAGCCAACGACGGCGCAATGATCTGCAATCCCTGACGATCAGCTCTGTCGTTCGTTCCGCCGGATGACCGGCGAAACTTTCCAATTCATCGGGAGACGACACATGCTCAAGATCAACTCAACCCGCATCGCCCTGTTGTCCGCCGCCGCAATCGGCGCACTGGCCCTGACGGCCGTCGTGACTGCGCCAGTCCAGGCGCAGGACAAGATGATGAAAAGCGAAATGTCCGGCGAGAAGACCGTGATGGTCGGCGGCGCCGCGATGTTCCCCTCCAAGAACATCGTTCAGAACGCGGTCAACTCGAAGGATCACACCACGCTGGTCGCCGCAGTGAAGGCCGCGGGTCTGGTCGATACGCTGTCGAGCAAGGGCCCGTTCACCGTGTTCGCACCAACCAACGCCGCATTCGGCAAGCTGCCGGCGGGCACCGTCGATACGCTGGTGAAGCCTGAGAACAAGGCGACGCTGACCAAGATCCTCACCTACCACGTGGTGCCCGGCAAGCTGAACGCCGCCGACCTGACCGACGGCAAGAAGCTGACCACGGTGGAAGGCGAAACCCTCGCCGTGAAACTCGACGGCAAGAAGGTCTGGATCGTCGATGCCAAGGGCGGCACGTCTGCCGTCACCATCGCCGACGTCAATCAGTCGAACGGCGTGATCCATGTCGTCGATACGGTGCTGATGCCGAAGTCGTAAGTGCGGCGCGGCCTTCCTCTCCCCGCAAGCGGGGAGAGGGAGCGCATCGCAGCAAGCTCCGCGCTGCAGCGTAGTCCTTTCGAGCTATGGAACAGGCGCGATCGGCATCGCGTTGATTCCCTGGCCACATCCACCGGGCGCAGACGCTGGGCGCGACCGGTCTGACGGCAGTCAGGCGACGAACCAGAATCCTGCGCGGATTTCGGCGAGAACGAAGCCGCACATGAGCGAACAGCTGGAGGTTCTTGGAAAGATCCTCGCGCGATTGATCCGGGAGAAGGAACAATTCGAGAAGCTGCTTGAGAATCCGGTTGATGCTCACTCGGACGAGTGCGTCCGTCGGGCGATCGCCGGAACGGAGCTGTTGATCGCAGACGTGCATGTGAAAATTTATAAACTATCGGCAGATGACGCCGAAGCTGCGGCCGACAGCGGACAGGACAGCCGGCCACTGGCCAGTTGGTTCCGCATCATCGAATAGCACTGTCGGTGTTGTCGGGCCGTACGGGCTCCGCCTCGCGGTTTTGTGAACCTGTCCTGGTATTCACCACTGTTCTGAATAGGGAATTTTACGACGCGGGGCGTAACACGGACTAGAATGTCCCGTATGGTGTTTGTGACATCATGAAACCGGAAACGCTCATGTCCAGCATCGCAGCCGATCATTCGCAGGCAGCAGCACAGGCCGCCGGCGCGGCCAAGGTCATTCAGCCCGCCTGGGTCCGGATCGTGCACTGGATCAACGCGCTGGCGATGATCCTCATGATTATGTCCGGCTGGCAGATCTACAACGCCTCGCCGCTGTTCAATTTCACCTTCTCGCGTTCGATCACGCTGGGCGGCTGGATCGGCGGTGCGCTGCAATGGCACTTCGCAGCGATGTGGCTGCTGATGGTCAACGGTCTTGTTTATCTGACGCTGGGTCTGATCACCGGACGCTTTCGCAGAAAGCTGCTGCCGATCACCGTCGATGGCGTGGTCGGCGACACCAGGGCCGCGCTGACCGGCAAGCTCTCGCATGCCGACCTCTCCACCTACAACTATGTGCAGAAGCTGCTGTATGCCGGCATCATCGCCGTCGGCATCGTCATCGTGCTGTCGGGTCTCGCGATCTGGAAGCCGGTGCAACTGCAATGGCTGACCGCGTTGTTCGGCGGCTATGACGTGGCGCGTTACGTGCATTTCTTCTGTATGGCCGCGATTGTCGGATTCCTGGTGATCCATGTCGCGCTGGCGCTCTTGGTGCCGAAAAGCCTGCGCGCCATGATTATCGGACGCTAGGAGCAAGTTATGGGACGCATGCGCAAACTTCTGATTCCCGGCGTCGACAAGCAGTTGCTGGTCAGGGACGCCTTGAAGGTGATGCCGGACCTGTCGCGCCGACGTTTCATCGCCGGCGGCGCAAGCCTCGGCGCCCTGACGCTGCTGACCGGCTGCGACGTCATCGACAGCTTCTCGGCCGAATCGATGCTGACGCAAATCTCCAAGTTCAACGACGCGGTGCAGGCCAAGCTGTTCAATCCGAACACACTGGCGCCGACGTTCCCGGAAAGCGCGATCACGCGGCCGTTTCCATTCAATGCCTACTACGCGCTCGACGATGCGCCTGATATCGACGGCAAGGCGTGGAAGCTCGAGGTGCGCGGTCTGGTCGAGAACAGGAAATCGTGGACGCTCGATGAGCTTTATAAATTGCCGCAGGAAAACCAGATCACGCGGCACATCTGCGTCGAGGGCTGGAGCGCGATCGGAAGCTGGACCGGCGTGCGGCTCAGTCACTTTCTGCAACTGATCGGCGCCGACACCAAGGCGAAATACGTCTGGTTCAACTGCGCCGACGTGGACGGCTACAACTCGCCGCTGGATATGCCGAGCGCGCTGCATCCGCAGACCCAGATGACGTTCAGGTTCGACAACGAAATCCTGCCGCGCGCCTACGGCTATCCGATGAAAATCCGGGTGCCGACCAAGCTCGGGTTCAAGAACCCGAAATATGTGGTCTCGATGGAAGTCACCAACGACTACAAGGGCGGCTACTGGGAAGACCAGGGCTACAACTCGTTCAGCGGCAGCTAGCGCGGGATGTTCCCTCACCTCTCCCCGTTCACGGGGAGAGGGAGCAAAACGCAGCCCCGCGCCCGGCAAAGGTGCCACTGCGCCGCTACAGCCTCCTATGCATGTTCGCCTTCCATCCCGACCCATGCGCAGAACGCGGGCGTGATTCGCCGCTGCCGTCAAAATAGGCAATTGCCATACCTGCATACTTTTGCCTCAAAAGCAGTCGGGGTCTCACAATTTGCTGACGCAATTGTGAGCAATCTTAATGTGCATTAACTTTAGTAAAAACAGTCACTTAGTGTTGGCGCGACATCCGGTCGCCCTGTGGTGTTGTTGCAATGCACACCGGCACGATTCATGCTGAGACCTATCAGCAAGGTCGTGAATTCAGGTCGCGCGAGGGGTTTTATCCCGATCGCTCTGGTTCCCGGCCATGCGAAAATAAGAAGGATACGAAATGCTAGCGCGTTCCCACGCGATTCCGTCACTGGCCCTGCTTTTTGGGGCTGCAGTCCTGCTTTCCGGCTGCAACGACCAGAGCGTCGCGTCGGCCCAGCCTCCTGAGCCGCCCGAAGTCAGCATCGTCACCGTCAAGGCCGCACCGCAGGCCATCTTCCGGGAGCTTCCCGGACGCATCGCGCCGCTGCGGGTCGCTGACGTTCGTCCGCGGGTGTCCGGTATCATCGTCGCGCGCCTGTTCGAGCAGGGCAAAGAGGTGAAGGCCGGCGATCCGCTGTACCAGATCGATCCGAAGCCGTTCGAAGTTGAATTGCAGGCGGCGGAAGCCGCGCTCGCCAAGGCAGAAGCTGCCATGCAGCAGGCGTCGCAGCATGCCGTGCGCATCGAGACGCTGACCAAGAGCCAGGCGGCCTCGCCGGCCTCCAACGAAGTCGCGATCGCGACCCTGGCGCAGGCCAAGGCGGAAGTCGCCGCGCGCACCGCCGACGTGTCGCGTGCGCGCCTCAACCTCGGCTACGCCACGATCCGCGCGCCGATCGACGGCATCATCGGTGCAGCGTTGCTGAGCGAAGGGGTGCTCGTCGTGCAGAACGAAGCTCATGCGCTGGCGACGATCCAGCAGCTGAATTCCGTCTATGCCGACTTCACCCAGTCGGTGAACGACCTCAACCGGCTGCGCCGCGATTTCGAGCGCGGCGATCTGGACCGCATCTCGGAAGACGCGGCCAAGGTTCGTCTCGTGCTCGACGACGGCGCATCCTATCCGCTGGCCGGCAAGCTGCTGTTCTCCGATGCCAAGGTCGATGCCGGCACGGGACAGGTCACGTTGCGCGGCGAGTTCAAGAATCCGAGCCGCGAATTGCTGCCCGGCATGTTTGTCCGTGTTCAGATCGAACAGGGCCGCGACCCCGACGCCATCGTGGTGCCGCCGCAGGCGATCCAGCGCAATTCGTCCGGCGCTAGCGAAGTCTTTCTGGTGAAGGACGACAACCGCATCGTGGCGCAGCCGGTTCGCACCGGCGGCCTCGTCGACGGCCAGTGGCTGATCACCGAAGGTCTCAAGCCCGGCCAACGCGTGGTGGTCGAGGGTTTCCAGAAGTTCGTCGCCGGCGATGCCGTCAAGACGAGCAACTGGCGGGTGTCCGGAGAGACAGGCCATCCGCTCGACAAGTCGGCGGCCGCAACTGGTCCTGCAAAATCGCAAGTGCAGTGAACGCGACCTGAGAAATACGCCCTCTCCTTGCCGGGAGAGGGTTGGGGTGAGGGGCGTGTGAAATGCCCGGATTGAAAGTCGGATCCCCCTCACCGCGAGCTGTGCTCGCTGCCTTCTCCCATTTGGAGAGGTGAAGACAACAAACACTGATGTGTCTGCGCCGGTCCGAAGCAGAATCTCAGAACCAGATTCGAGAAAGCGACGTCCATGCCCGCCTTTTTTATCGACCGCCCGATTTTCGCTTGGGTGGTTGCACTCTTCATTTGTCTGATCGGACTGATCTCGATTCCGTTCCTGGGGATTGCGCAGTATCCGATCATCGCGCCGCCCTCGATCTCGATCTCGACCAGCTATCCCGGCTCGTCGCCAGAAGAGCTGTACAACTCGACCACGCGGCTGATCGAGGAAGAACTGAACGGCGCGTCCGGCATTCTCAATTTCGAATCCACCAGCGACTCGCTCGGCCAGGTCGAAATCATCGCCAACTTCGTTCCGGGCACCGATTCCAATCTCGCCTCCGTCGAAGTGCAGAACCGCATCAAGCGCGTCGAGGCGCGCCTACCGCGCGCCGTGATCCAGCAGGGCATCCTGGTGGAAGAAGCCTCCAGCGCGGTGCTGCAGATCATCACGCTGCAATCGACCGACGGCAGCCTCGACGAGGTCGGCCTCGGCGACTTCATGATCCGCAACGTGCTCGGCGAAGTCCGCCGTATTCCCGGCGTCGGCCGCGCCACGCTGTATTCGACCGAGCGCTCGCTGCGCATCTGGGTCGATCCGGTCAAGCTGGTCGGCTACAACCTCACCGCCGACGACGTCACCAAGGCGATTCAGGCGCAGAACGCGCAGGTCGCCTCCGGCAGTGTCGGCTCGGAACCGAGCCGCAAGGACCAGTCGATTTCCGCGCTGATCCTGGTCAAGGGACAGCTCGGCTCGGCCGACGAGTTCGGCGCCATCGTGCTGCGCGCCAATCCCGACGGCTCGACGGTGCGCCTGCGCGACGTCGCGCGCATCGAGATCGGCGGCATGGGCTATCAGTTCACCACGCGCCTGAACGGCAAGCCGAGCGCCGGCCTGTCGGTTCTGCTGTCGCCGACCGGCAACGCGCTGGCGACCGCGAGCGCGGTCGAAGCCAAGATGAAGGAACTGTCGAAGTACTTCCCGGCCAATATCACCTACGACATTCCCTACAACATCACGCCGGTGGTCGAGGCGTCGATCTCCAAGGTGGTGACGACGCTGATCGAAGCGGTCGTCCTCGTCTTCATCGTGATGTTCCTGTTCCTGCAGAATTTCCGCTACACGCTGATCCCGACCATCGTGGTGCCGATCGCGCTGCTCGGCACCTGCGCGACGCTCTATCTGTTCGGCTACTCGATCAACATGCTGACCATGTTCGGCATGGTGCTGGCGATCGGCATTCTGGTCGACGACGCCATCGTCGTGGTCGAGAACGTCGAACGCATCATGTCGGAGGAGGGACTCTCTCCGAAGGAGGCCACCCGCAAGGCGATGACGCAGATCACCAGCGCCATCATCGGCATCACGCTGGTGCTGATCGCGGTGTTCGTGCCGATGGCGTTCTTCCCGGGTTCGGTCGGCATCATCTACCGCCAGTTCTCGGTGACCATCGTCGCCGCGATTTCCTTCTCGGCGCTGATGGCGCTGTCGCTGACGCCGGCGCTGTGCGCGACGCTGCTCAAGCCGGTGAAGGCGGGGCATGCCCATGCCAAGACCGGCGTGTTCGGCTGGTTCAACACACGGCTCGACCGGGCGAAGGACGGCTACGGCCGCGTCGTCGGCTGGTCGATCCAGCGCACCGGACGGCTGCTGATTCTGTACGCGGTGCTGCTGGGCGGCCTTGTGTTCGGCTTCTCGCGGCTGCCCGGCGGCTTCCTGCCGGTCGACGATCAGGGCTTCATCACGGTGGACGTGCAGACGCCCCCGGAATCGTCGTTCAATCGTACGCAGGCCGCAGTCGAGAAGGTCGAGCAGTTCCTGAAGAACCGCTCGGGCATCGATGAGGTGACCTTCCTCACCGGCTTCAGCTTCTTAGGGCAAGGCCAGAACACGGCGCAGGCCTTCGTGACGCTCAAGGACTGGTCCGAGCGCGGACCGAACGATTCTGCCGCAGCTATTGTCGCGGACATCAACAATTCGCTGAAGTCGATCAAGGATGCCAAGATTTCCGCGTTGCAGCCGCCGCCGATCGACAACCTCGGCAACTCGTCGGGCTTCTCGTTCCGTCTTCAGGATCGCGGCCAGAAGGGCTACGCCGCATTGATGAAGGCGAAGGACGACCTGCTCGCAGAGGCCAGGCAGAGCCGCGTGCTGCAGAATGTCTACGCCGAAGGCTTGCCCGAAGCGCCGCAGGTGCAGCTCATCATCGACCGCGAACAGGCGGCCGCGCAGGGCGTCACCTTCGCCGACATCAACAGCACGATCTCGACCAATCTCGGCTCGGCCTATGTCAACGACTTCCCGAACCGGGGCCGCATGCAGCGCGTGATCGTGCAGGCCGACAGCATCGGCCGCATGAACGCGCAGGACATCCTGTCGTACAACGTTAAGAACAGCCGCGGCAATCTGGTGCCGCTGTCGTCGTTCGCGGCGATCAAGTGGACCGTCGGCCCGACGCAGATCGTCGGCTTCAACTACTATCCGTCGGTGCGTATCTCGGGCGAGGCAAAGCCCGGCTTCACCTCCGGCGACGCGATTGCGGAGATGGAGCGTTTGACCGCGAAACTGCCGCGGGGCTTCGGCTTCGAGTGGACCGGACAATCGCTGCAGGAAAAGCTGTCGGGCTCGCAGGCGCCGTTCCTGCTCGCGCTCTCGGCCCTGATCGTGTTCCTGTGTCTGGCCGCGCTCTATGAAAGCTGGACGATTCCGATCGCCGTGCTGATGACGGTGCCGCTCGGCATTCTCGGCGCGGTCATTGCGGCGATGTCGCGCAGCCTGTCGAACGACGTCTATTTCACGGTGGCGCTGATCACGATCATCGGTCTGGCGGCGAAGGACGCCATTCTGATCATCGAGTTCGCCAAGGACCTGCGGGCCAAGGGCACGCCGCTGATGCAGGCGACGATGGAAGCGTGCCATCTGCGCTTCCGGCCGATCCTGATGACGGGTCTGGCATTCGTCTGCGGCGTGTTGCCGATGGTGATCGCCAGCGGTGCCGGCGCGAAGAGCCAGCACGCGCTCGGCACCACGGTGATGGGCGGCATGATCGCGGTCGTGGTTCTGGCGCTGCTGTTCGTACCGGTGTTCTTCGTCGCGGTGACGAAGTTCTTCTCGAGAAACCAGCGCGACGGCGAGATCACGCCGGCATCGGGATCGAAGTGGGAGCGGCTGACCGGCATGTTCCGGCGTCGACGTCCGGCGCAGACCCCGGCGTCGTAAAGTTTACGCATTTCTTCGTCATTGCGAGCGTAGCGAAGCAATCCAGAAAAAACTGGATTGCTTCGTCGCTTCGCTCCTCGCAATGACGGGCATTACGCCTTCAGCGGCCGCTGAAACGCGCACAGCACCGCGCCCAGCGCCAGCGCGGCGGTGGAAACCCGAAGCGCATACGACAGCCCCATCACGTCGGTGATCGCGCCGGTGACGAACGGGCCCAGCGTCTGGCCAAGACCGAAAGTGATGGTCATGACGCCGATCACTTTCGCCCATGCCTCCGGCGGATAGTTCAACCGCGTGAACACGGTGGTGGCAGCCACCACCGGAAAGAACGACAGGCCGAACACGAAGGCCGACGCCACCAGCAGCATCGGCGATGTGCCGAGCAGCGCGATGAATGTGCCAAGACAGGTGACCGCGATCATGATCGCGATGGTCGTGCCGCTGTTGCCGCGCGCCATCAGCCCGCGCCACAGCCACGAGCCTGCGAACGACATCAATCCGATCAGGCACCAGAACGCGCTCTGGGCTCCAGCGCCGCCGCCGCCGTCGCGGACATAGGCGATCATGAAGGTCATGTAGGCGATGTAGCCCGCGCCGAACAGAAAATAGCCGGCGAGATAGAACGCGATCGGGCGCAATGCGACCGGAGTTGTGCTGACCGACGTTTCGTTTGCGGCAACGTCGATTGGATTCAGCATCAGCGGAATCATCATCAGCGCCGAGATGATCGTCAGCGCCACCCACACGATCCACCACGAGCCGGGACCGAAATATTGCAGCAGAAACGGAGCGGCGAGGCCCGAGACGATCAGGCCGGTGCCGGGGCCGGTGTAGAACAGGTTGAGCAGCAGCGCGGATTTCATCGGCCGCGATTGTGCGATGGTCGCGGCCAGCGTCCCGCCGCCGACGAAGGTGGTCGCCGCGCCGAGGCCCGACAGCAGTCTTCCGAAACCGAAGATGATGGCG
>Ga0233438_10001881_pt1 | contig 21940 bp, 22 predicted proteins | sample SI_123_September_FD_182720 | JGI IMG/M metagenome (GOLD analysis project Ga0233438, IMG submission 182720) | Seawater microbial communities from Saanich Inlet, British Columbia, Canada - SI_123_September2016_10_MG | ecosystem: Environmental > Aquatic > Marine > Inlet | place: Canada: British...
ATAATCAGTTGACCTCTCTTGTAGCTGCCGTAACCAAAGCCAATCTTGCTGCCACATTAAGTGGACCAGGACCTTTTACAGTATTGGCTCCAACAAATGAGGCCTTTGACGAATTTTTAAGTTCCAATAATTTCAATTCTTTAGATGAGGTACCAACAGACTTACTTACGCAAGTTTTATTAAATCATGTTATCGATGGAAGCCTTCAATCGACTGATTTATCTACCGGATACGCAAACACCAAAGCAACAAGTGTTGCCTCGGGAAGCGCCATGTCAATTTACATAAACACAGATGGTGGTGTTAAATTTAATGGAGTATCTTCTGTAGCAATCCCAAATGTAGCAGCAGATAATGGTACCGTTCATGTTGTAGACAGAGTTATCGGTTTACCAACTGTTGTAACCTTTGCAGCTGCAGATCCAAACTTCTCAATTTTAGTTCAAGCATTAACCCGCGAGGATTCCTTCATGTACGTTGCGACCTTAAATGCATCAACAACTCCTGCTCCTTTTACAGTGTTTGCACCTATCAATGCAGCTTTTGTAGATTTATTAGCAGAATTAAGTTTGAATGGTTTGGGAGATGTTCCAACAGAAGTTCTTGCATCTACTCTTAATACCCATGTTGTTGCCGGAGCAAATGTTTTAGATACAGATTTGACAGATAATATGAATATCTCTACCCTTGGAGGATCCTTAATTGGAAACGTATCCAGTGGCGCTACTTTAACTGATTCAAAATCTAGAGTGAGTAACATCATCGCTACAAATGTTCAAGCAAATAATGGAGTCATTCATGCAATAGATAAAGTTTTACTAGAGTAATTTGTTCTTTTTACCAAAAAAAACAATGCCTGTGAAAATTCACAGGCATTGTTTTTTGTATTTTTGAAATCATGAAGAAATTGATCCTGTTTTTAAGCATTCTAACCTACGCTTCTCTTTCTGCTCAAAAACTTCACAAAGACTTTGTCTTTTTATCTGATATCGATGAAACAATTCAATTTGAATTGCGCTATCTAGGAAACAATAACTTTATTGGAAAACCGATAGATGGCTATGGCAGAGACTGCATTGTAATGACTAAAAAAACTGCTTTTGCCCTAAAAAACGTACAACAAATTCTTTTAAAAGAAGGATTGAGTCTCAAAATATTTGATGCATATAGACCTCAGCAAGCAGTTGACCATTTTGTGCGTTGGGCAAAACAAACAAATGATACTTTAATGAAAAAAGAATACTACCCAGATGTGCCAAAATCTGAATTATTTACACAAGGGTATATCGCAGGAAAATCTGGACATTCCAGAGGTAGTACTGTCGATCTAACCATCATAAACAGCATTACAGGTAGCGAATTAGACATGGGGAGTCCCTATGATTTTTTTGGAAAAAAATCTCATCCTTTTTCTAAAAACATAAAGAAGAACCAACAAGAAAACAGGCTTTATTTACGAAGAATAATGCTGGCTAATGGTTTTATACCCATTGAAAGCGAATGGTGGCATTTTACACTTAAAAAAGAGCCTTTTCCAACTACTTATTTTAATTTTCCAATACAATAGTAATTTTTAACAAAACCGCAACAAGTTCCCTTAAAATCAGTAGTATATTTGTAAACGTTATCTTGAAAGTTTTTATACCTATGAATTCAAAAATCACACTTCTTTTTTTCTCAATGATTTTAGTATCAAGTTATCAATTGTCTGCTCAATTAGACAATAGCTCTAGAAATTCAGAGAAGGGTTCGATGAATATACTTTCCTTGAAAACTACTAAAAAAGCAAAAAAAACAAGCTCCATAGAATTGAATGGAAACAATGGTTTTAAAAATGCTTTTGATAAGGAAAAAGAAAAATTAAAAAGAAAAAAGAGCGAAAGTGATTTCAATAATAAAGGCATCTTAACCACGGCCAAACTTAATGAAGAACGTTTTTTAAAAGCTTTCAAAAAAATAAATGGACAGTATATTTATCCAAAGATTGATCAAGATTTAGGAAGCTTTAGAACCAATTCTAAAAGTGTGAATATTATTTGTAGAGACTTTCAATATCCAGATGGAGATCGTGTTACTATTCTGATCAATGATATTCCCGTCATTCAAAACATCGTGCTTCAGCAAAATTATCAAAAATTCAACATCCCTATAGATATTGGTATTAATAGAATTGCTTTTAAAGCATTGAATCAGGGAAGTTCAGGACCAAATACGGCTGCTTTTAAAGTTTATAACGATGCGGGGATGCTTATATCGTCTAATGAGTGGAATTTAGCAACAGGAGCTAAAGCTACTCTAGTCATTGCCAAAGACAAATAAACAGCCTGCGAAAACGATTGAGTTAAATGTCTAAAATCATTTTTTTTTATTCTATTTAAAACAGTTATTTTTGTTCTTATTTTGTAAAAAAAAACGATCGCTATTTAGTAGCAAAAACAAGAATTATAAAGAATGAAAAAAATCACCAAACAAACCTACTTAGATTGGTATAAAGACATGCTCTTTTGGCGTAAATTTGAAGACAAACTAGCTTCTGTTTATATTCAACAAAAAGTAAGAGGTTTCTTACATTTATATAACGGTCAAGAAGCAATTTTAGCAGGAGCACTCCATGCTATGGATCTGTCTAAAGACAAAATGATTACCGCCTACAGAAACCACGTACAACCAATCGGAATGGGTGAAGACCCTAAGCGTGTAATGGCTGAATTGTTTGGAAAAGCGACAGGTACCTCTAAAGGAATGGGGGGATCGATGCATATATTTTCTAAAGAATTTCGTTTTTATGGTGGACATGGTATTGTTGGAGGGCAAATTCCTTTAGGTGCAGGACTGGCTTTTGGCGATAAATACAATGGTACTGGTGGCGTTACCTTAACCTGTTTTGGGGATGGAGCAGCGAGACAAGGTTCTTTACACGAAGCATTTAACTTAGCGATGTTATGGAAATTACCTGTCATCTTTATTTGTGAAAATAATGGGTATGCGATGGGGACTTCTGTAGATCGAACTGCAAACCATTCAGACATCTGGAAACTTGGATTGGGGTATGAAATGCCTTGTGGTCCAGTAGACGCGATGAATCCTATCAAAGTTGCTGAAGCAGTTGATGAAGCTTTACAAAGAGCAAGACGTGGTGACGGCCCAACATTTTTAGAAATGAAAACATACCGATACAGAGGGCACTCGATGTCTGATGCTCAAAAATACAGAACCAAAGACGAAGTTGAAGAATACAAAAAAATAGACCCGATAACTCAGGTTCTAGATATCATAAAAGAAAAGAAGTATGCTTCTTCAGACGAAATCGCTGCGATCGACAAAGAAGTAAAAAGTTTGGTAAAAGAATGTGAGCAATTCGCAGAAGATTCTCCCTATCCAGATCCACAACAAATGTATGACATGGTGTATGAACAAGAAGATTATCCTTTTATAAGTTAAGATATGGCTACAATTATAAACATGCCTAGATTAAGTGACACCATGGAAGAAGGTGTTGTGGCAAAATGGTTAAAAAATGTTGGTGATAAAATTGAAGAAGGCGATATTTTAGCTGAAATTGAAACTGACAAAGCAACTATGGAGTTTGAGTCTTTCTATGAAGGTACTTTATTACACATCGGTATTCAAGAAGGGGAAACCTCTCCTGTTGATGTGTTGCTTGCTGTAATTGGTGAAGAAGGAGAAGATATCTCTGAGATCATCAACGGCGGTTCAGAACCAACCCAAAAAGAAGAGACTTTAGAAGAAGTAAAAGAAGAAACGAGTTCTGAAGAAGTTAGTAGTCCGTCTAGTGCGACCACAATACCCGAGGGAGTTCAAGTAATTACGATGCCTCGTTTGAGTGATACCATGACCGATGGAACTGTTGCTACTTGGTTAAAGAAAGTTGGAGACAGTGTTGAAGAAGGAGATATGCTTGCTGAAATTGAAACCGACAAAGCAACCATGGAATTTGAGTGTTTCTATGAGGGTACCATCCTATACATAGGAGTTCAAGAAGGAGAAACAGCACCTGTAGATAGCTTATTAACGATCATAGGCCCAGCCGGTACGGACGTTACTGCAATTGTTGCCAATGGTGGAGCTAGTGCTCCAGCTGAGAGTACAACTTCTGAAAAGAAAGAAACCAAAGCAAACACCAAAGTAGAAGAAACTGAAACTACTGTGGTAATAAATAACACCTCAAACGGACGTATTTTTGCATCTCCACTGGCAAAGAAAATCGCCACTGACAAGGGAATAAACTTAGCAGATGTGAAGGGTACTGGTGAAAACGGTAGAATCATCAAAAAAGATGTCGTTAACTATACCCCTTCTTCGAAAGTTGAAGAACATAAAAATACTGCTGTTCATGTTGCTTCAAGTTTTGTTGCTGTTGGTGAAGAAAATTCTGAAGAAACTAAAAATTCTCAAATGCGTAAAGCAATTGCAAAATCTTTGGGGAATTCGAAATTTACAGCTCCTCACTTCTATTTAAATGTAGAAGTAGATATGGACAATGCCATGGCTTCTAGAAAAACAATCAATGGAATTCCAGATGTGAAAGTATCGTTTAACGATATGGTCGTAAAGGCGTGTGCAATGGCATTGAAAAAACACCCACAGGTAAATACTTCATGGACAGAAGCGAATACCATCACGCACAAACATATTCATGTAGGAGTTGCGGTTGCAGTTACTGACGGGTTATTAGTTCCTGTTATAAAACATACAGATCAATTAAGCTTGACCCAAATTGGTGCAACTGTGAGAGATTTGGCTGGAAAAGCAAGAGATAAAAAAATCAAAGTAGATGAAATGCAAGGAAGTACTTTTACGGTTTCTAACTTGGGAATGTTTGGTATAGAAAGTTTTACTTCTATCATTAACCAACCAAACTCTGCTATTTTATCTGTTGGAGCCATTGTTGAAAAACCAGTTGTTAAAAATGGACAAATAGTGGTTGGAAACACCATGAAGTTGACCTTAGCTTGTGATCACAGAACGGTTGACGGTGCAGTTGGAGCTCAATTTTTACAAACATTGAAAACGTTTATTGAAAATCCTGTGACCATGCTGGCTTAATACAAGCTTCTTAAATAATTAGATTAAAACTCGCATTTATTGCGGGTTTTTTTTATATTTATTTTTTATGAAATCTTTAGAAAAAAAATTAAAAAATCCTGTTTGGTACTCATTAAAAGAAACGCACAATAGATTTCTGATAGCCTATGATTCCGTTCAATTTTACCAGCCGGAAGTGTGTACTTTTGGAGCTTTTGAAGACTACTCAAAAACAGCCGACGCATTGGATGCTTATGCTACTATCGCGGAACGGTTCTTTGTAGTTTCTGAAATCGAACCCACAATCAATCCAAAAAAAATCGTTTTGGAAAAAAAGATCGTTGGATGTCAAATGGTCCTGAGAGGTCAAGCAAAACTTGAAGTAGAAATCTCAGAAAAAATTGTATTGTTAACTGAAGAGTATGTCGATGAAATCTATGACTTAATCTGGTTGGTAATGCCTGGATATTACCAAAAGAGAACTTTTGAAATGGGCAAATACTTTGGTGTTTTTAAGGAGGGTAAATTAATCTCGATAACAGGACAGCGCTTGCAAACGAACGATTTCATAGAAGTAAGTGCGGTGGTGACACATCCAGATTACAGAAAAAAAGGCTATGGAAAGCAATTGGTAGCCCACACGACAAATGAAATTTTGAAAGAAGGGAAAATCCCAATTTTACACACCGATAAAGGAAACTCAGCAATTCCGCTTTATAAAAATCTAGGATATCAGGTAACCCGAGATATGAATTGGTGGCTATACCAAAGGAAATAATAGCTATATTAATTTATTACACGGTTTATCTAAATTTATAAACGCCATTAAAATGCCGAAAAAAGGAAAAGGAAAAGCGAAAAACACCGCAAACAAAGCAAAACACAGCAAATTGATGGCGAGAAAAACAAACAAAGTAGCGTTGGAAAAAGTCAAACATAAGGAACGTTTAAAAGCGATTATCAAACAGGTAAACGACCTCAAAAAGTCAGAAAATATTTTATGAATTTTAGGTATTTTTTAGGGGCCATCATTTCAATTCCATTGCTCCCTTTGTTGTATTTTCAAGGGAAAAATATTAGGAAGAGAATTCCCAAGCTTTCCGAAGCAAAAAATCCAGAAGGATCTGTAAATACACATTTCAATGAAACGTTGCACCTTCTAACTATCGGCGAAAGTACCATTGCAGGTGTGGGCGTAGATTTCCATCAAAATGGCTTTACAGGGGCATTGGCAGAAACTCTTTCCAATCGTTTAAAAAAACACATCCAATGGAAGGTATATGCAAAAAGTGGCTATACTGTAAAACACCTATGCACAAAAATAATTCCCAAAATTAAAGAACGTTCTTTTGATATGATCGTTATTGGCATGGGAGGAAATGACGCGTTTACATTAAATTCTCCAAAGAAGTGGATTTCAGACATAGACCGTCTTGTTCATTTACTTCAAATAAACTACCCAGCAACTCCAATTTTTTTCACCAACATGCCCCCTATCAAAGAGTTCCCTGCTTTTACAAAAAGCATACAATTTGTCATTGGTAATTTGGTAGAAATCTTAGGAAAAGAACTGCAGACCTTCACAAAAAACAAAGAAGCTGTTTTTTATTTTAATGAAATCATTACCCTAGAAAAATGGAGTAAAAAAAATTCTCTAAGTTCCGATAATGCTTCCATTTATTTCAGTGACGGCATGCACCCCTCTGAATTGACCTATCGTATTTGGGGAGAAGAAATGGGAAATTTTATTTATGAGAAATTTGTTAGAAAAGAGCGCAAACAAAAAATCCCAAGCTAAAGCCTGGGATTTACAATTTAAATTGTTTTGTCTATTGATCTATTGACCCTAAAACACGTTTCATAAAGGCATTTAATGCTTCTTTTTTAGAAACGCCTTCCTTAATCATTTTATCTACTTCAATAGCCCCATATAAATTAGAGATTAATTCTCCAATTACATCCAGTTCCTCGTCTTTTAAAGAGGCAACTTCTGTAATCGATTCTAAGGTTTCTATTGCTTCCAGCACATAATCTTGATCGTTTTCTTCGATAAAATTGGTTAAATGCTTTATAATAGGTAGTTTCATAATTAAATCACTTCGTTTACCAAGTCTTTTAAAACTTCAAACTTATTTGTTTGCGTTTGATTGATCATTTTTCCATCGACAAAAGCTGCAAATGTTGGCAAATTACTAACATCTGCTAATTTTCTACTCTCTGGAAATTTTTCAGCATCTGCAATGACAAAAACAACCGCTTCATTTTCTGAAGAAAGCTTTTTAAATTTCGGCTTCATTATTCTACAATTCCCACACCATCCGGCAGAATATTGAACAACAACCGTTTTATTACCTGCTACTATTTCAGCTAAATTATCTTGACTTAGTTCTTGCACCATGATTGACTATGAATTAATGAGAAGCTAAATATGCTGCAGTTCCTTTTGCATTTGGAGACATGGCATCTTTCCCTTCTTCCCAGTTTGCAGGACATACCTCACCGTTTGTTTGTACATGCGAATACGCATCGATCAATCGTAAAAACTCATTTACATTTCTACCAACTGGCATGTGATTGATTCCTTCATGAAACACAGTTCCTTCTTCGTCAATTAAGTAGGTTGCTCTATAAGTAACATTGTCTCCTTCTACTTGAACAGATCCTGTTGCTTCGTCATAAGTTTCATTCGTAATGTCTAAAATCCCTAAAATTGAGGATAAGTTTCGGTTGCTATCTGCTAAAATTGGATAGGTCACTCCTTCAATACCTCCGTTATCTTTAGAAGTACTCAACCAAGCAAAATGAACTTCTGGAGTATCACAAGAAGCACCAATTACAACGGTATTTCTTTTTTCAAATTCTCCTAAAGCAGCTTGAAAAGCATGTAATTCTGTAGGACACACGAAGGTAAAATCTTTTGGATACCAGAATAATAATACCTTCTTTTTGTTTTGAATTGCCTCTTCCAATACATTTACTTTAAATGTATCTCCCATTTCATTCATTGCGTCTACACTTAAATTTGGGAATTTTTTTCCAACTGCTGTTGCCATTATTTATTTATTTTTTTATTAATAGTTATATTCTATTACAAAGATAAATAAGGTACAGATGCTAACTGTAAAAAGTTAATGCGAACTTTTTATATTTGCATCAAGTTTTTTTATAGCTTTAAAGAGGGGTTCTAATTGCTGTTTTTTGAAGGGTAGGTTTTAATCAAAGTAAGGACAAATGCTATAAATGAAACGAACAATCCAGCCATTATTTTATACAACTCAACCCACTCATAGTCTTCCAAATTAAGGGCATCCATTCTCCAAGCAAATGCCCTGTACATGATACAAAAAGTATATCCCCATGCTCCACTTAACAAACCAATTCCTTTTGAAGTTTTTAAATGAACTGACCCTGCAAATAACAATAAGAAAATAGCGATGTAATCGGCAATCAATTGAATGGTAGATTGATTGTAGGTCATGTGATACCATGTTTCTGAAAGAAAATAAACCACCGCAAATAGCATGGCTAGATAACTGAGATACTTTGTTGGAAAAGTTTTCATTTTTTTATTTGGAAGTAAAGAGCGCCACATCGTTTTTAGAAACTGTTTTTTCTCCCAAAATAATTAACCGCTCTACAATATTCCGCAATTCGCGAATATTACCAGTCCAGTCATACTCCTGTAATAACTGAATGGATTCTGTTGAAAATTCTTTTTTGGGAGTACCCTGTTCTTCCGCTATTTTTTTTGTAAAAAAGTCTACTAGCAATGGAATATCTTCTCTTCTGTCATTTAATGCAGGAACTTTGATAAGGATTACCGCTAATCGATGATACAAGTCTTCTCTAAACCTTCCTTCGGAAATTTCTTCCTTTAGATTTTTATTGGTCGCAGCAAGAACTCTCACATTGACCTTGATGTCTTTGTCAGAACCAACTCTAGAAATCCTGCTTTCTTGTAAAGCTCTCAAAACTTTTGCTTGCGCAGACAAACTCATATCGCCAATTTCATCGAGAAAAATAGTTCCTCCATTGGCAGACTCGAACTTTCCTGCCCTGTCTTTATTAGCCCCTGTAAAAGAACCTTTTACATGTCCAAACAATTCACTTTCAATCAGTTCTGAAGGAATTGCGGCACAATTTACTTCAATCATGGGAGCCTTTACTCTGTCCGATTTTTCATGCAACCAATGCGCCACTAATTCTTTCCCTGTTCCGTTCCCTCCTGTGATTAACACTCTTGCATCTGTAGCAGCGACCTTATCAATGATATTTTTTATCTGAACAATTGCCTTACTTTGACCAATCATTTGGTAGGTTTCACGCACCTTTTTCTTCAATCTTTTATTTTCTACCAGCAATACCTTTTTATCCAAAGCATTTCTTACCGTATTTAAAAGTCTGTTTAAGTCGGGTGGTTTGGATATATAATCAAAAGCCCCCAAACGCATCGTTTGAATAGCAGTATCGATGTCTCCATGACCAGAAATCATCACAATGGGAACTTCAGGCTTTATTTTCTTCGTTTTTTCTAAGACCTCAACACCGTCCATTTTTGGCATTTTAATATCACATAAAACCAAATCGTAGTCATTATTTTTAATCATTTCTAATCCAGCCAATCCGTCTGCAGCTTCTTCTACATGGTACGATTCGTTTTCTTCTGAAATAATTTTATTTAAAACTCTTCTGATCGCAGCTTCATCTTCTATGATTAATATTTTAGACATATTTATTTTGTTGGATTTATAAGATGAATATTCTTCTGTGGGAAAGGAATTGTAATGTTATGTTCTCTAAATTTTTTATCTATAGCAAAACGCAAATCACTTTTTATAGATAAATGCTCATAACTATTATTGATCATAAACAACAGTTTAAATTGTAATGAACTCTCTCCAAAATCTGTTAGCAGTACTTTTGGAGTCATGGATTTTAACACCTTGGGATGTGCTTCTGCAACCCCAATTAATACAGATTTTACCAACTCTAAATCAGCACCATAAGAAACACTTAATTGAATTCCTTCGGTGGTCTGGGTTCCGTTTTGAGTCCAATTAAACAAACTACTTGTTAAAAACTTATGATTTGGGATGATTAAAACCTTGTTATCTATGGTAACTGTTCTAGTCGTTCTTAATCTAATCTCCTCTACTTTTCCAACCTTACCCTCTATTTCAATAATATCATTTACATGGAGTGATTTATCAACCAAAATAAAAATACCAGACATGATGTCTTGAAATAAGGTTTGCAAACCCAATCCAATCCCCACTAATAAAGCAGCTGACCCCGCCAACAATACACTGAGTTTTATCCCTGAAGACTCAAGCGCGATAATGAACACAATTGAATAAACAAAGTATTTTATAAATGAAAATACTGCTTTGAACTTCCCTTTATTTTCTTCATCTAATTTTCTATTGACAATCTTTTTGAAAAGTTTTAAAAACAACCCTGTAAAGAAAAAAACAAGGATTACAAACAAAATTGTTTTTACATCAAGATGTATGTCATCTGTGATGTTTATGGAGTAACTTAAAATATCTTTTAATTTTTTCATGGATACTAGCTTTTATATTTTAACCATCTGTACAAATCTTTATAAGTGGGTTTTTTACCATACATTAGTATTCCCACTCTGTAAATTTTAGCAGCCAACCACACCATACAGACAAATGTGATCAGTAAGGACGCCATAGAAATAGCGATTTCATACCAAGAAACTCCAAAGGGAACCCTCATCAACATAACGATTGGCGATGTAAATGGAATGTGAGAAAACAAGACGGCTATAGATCCGTGTGGATCATTAATAACTGTTGTAAAACCAACATACACTCCTAAAATTAAAGGCAGCATTATCGGCAACATAAACTGCTGCGTATCTGTTTCATTATCTACTGCGGCTCCAATTGCAGCATATAAAGAACTGTAAAGCATAAAACCTCCCAAGAAATAAAAAATAAACAATACAAACATTTTTAAAATAGGAAGCTGTAAAATTTCCTGAATAATAAGCATGCTTTTGTCTCCTGTAGCTGAATCTTTTATCGATTCCATTTGTTCTGATGAAATTCCTGCTGATTGCATTTCTAGAACATCTACTCCAAAAATAGTGGAAGCAAGGGTTAAGATTGCAAAAATTAAGACGCCCCAAATAAAGAATTGTAACAATCCTGCAGCAGCATTTCCTAAGATTTTACCCATCATAAGTTGAAAAGGCTTTACAGAAGAAACAATAATCTCAATAATCCTACTTGTCTTTTCTTCAATAACACTTCTCATTACCGATGTTCCGTAAATTATTACAAACATCATTAATAAATAGCCCGCAAGAAAACCAAAACCTATTTTTAATAAATTGATTAATTTTGAGGACTCTTCCCCTGAAAAATCCAACATTTTTATCGATGTTTTAATTTTAGAGGCTTTAATTTTTGCCAGGTCAATGCCAAAATTATTGAGCTTTTCGTTTCTGATTTTAAAGGATATCTTATTTTCCAGGGAATTCATTAATGACATTCCTGGAGAATCTTTGGAATAAAATTCAATCGATTGTGCTAACAATTCTAAACTGTCTTGCTTCGGAATAAATAGGGCTCCATAATAACTCCCCGCTTCAACTTTTTTCTTTGTTTCTTCAATTCCCAAGGCGGTGTAATCTGTATAATGAATTGTTTTAGTGTCCTTAAAATCTTCCGTAGAAAATAACCCAGAATGATCAACAAATACTATTTTTTTTACTTTTTCATCATTCTTTTGCATTAAAAAATAAATCAAAGCACCCATGCCCACCATAATTAACGGACTTAGAAAGGTCATGACAATAAATGACTTGTTGCGAACCTTCGCAATAAATTCTCTATGAATAATTAGTTTTAATTTGTTCATCATTTAACTGTTTTTTTGGACTGCCTGAATAAAAATATCGTTCGCGGTTGGAATTAATTCTACGAAATGCTGCACCTCTCCTCTTCTTGTTAAAAAAGACAGTAAATCGTTTGCAGTGTTTCCTTTCGGCAATTTTACGTTTAAAGTTAAACTATCATTTAGTAATTTAAAATTTGAGGGAGATACCTCAAAATTCTGTTTCAATTCAGATGTTACCTCTTTTGCATTACTTGTTTTTAATCCAATTTGAAACGTATTGGTTTTAAAGGTCCGTTTTATATCATCTAACTTTCCATCTAAAATTTTATTTGATTTATCGATCAACGCAATTTCATCGCACATTTCCTCTACAGATTCCATTCGATGTGTTGAAAAAATAATGGTGGCTCCTTCATGACGTAATTGTAAAATTTCTTTGGCAATTAACTGGGCATTTATAGGATCAAAACCCGAAAATGGTTCATCAAATATTAATAATTTTGGTTGGTGTAATACAGTTACAATGAATTGTACTTTTTGTGCCATCCCTTTAGATAATTCTTCAATTTTTTTATCCCACCATGCAGCGATATCAAATTTTTCAAACCAATATTTTAAGCGTTTTTTTGCTTCGTGTTTACTCATTCCTTTCAGTTGTGCCAAATACAAGGCTTGCTCACCAACTTTCATAGATTTATACAAACCACGCTCCTCCGGTAAATAGCCAATATGTGCAATGTGTTTTGGAGCTAGCGCCTCTCCATCCAACAGTATCAAACCACTGTCTGGCAATGTAATTTGATTAATTATTCTGATTAAAGATGTTTTTCCTGCTCCGTTTGGTCCCAACAACCCAAAAACACTTTCTTTTGGTATGTTTAATGAAACATTATTTAATGCAGTAAAATCTCCATACGTTTTTACAACATTCTTTACTTCTAATAAATTCCTCATTAAGTTTGATCTTTACACTTCTATCTAATCTAGTTTCAAATCTACATAATTTATGATACATTAAAATTAAAAAAAGCACAAAGCTTCAGGGATTGTTGTGTTAAATTTACTATGCATGCATAACTTTTTTGTTATTTATTATGCATGCATAATAAATTTACCTATATTTGATCCAATGGAGAAATACAAATCGATCGATCATGAACTGAGAGCAACCTGGCAAGCGGTTGCAAAGATGTATAATGAGCAAGCAGCAAAGCACGATAGCACCATGGCTACAGCTTTTGTTTTGCTTAACATTGACACAAAAAAAGGAACACAATCCACAGCACTGGGACCTTCAATGGGAATGGAACCCACCAGTCTTTCAAGAATATTAAAAACAATGGAAGATAAAGGTGCTATTTGCAGAGAGAAAAACCCCAATGATGGGAGAAGTGTTATCATTAAATTGACCGACTATGGTAAAGAAATGCGAAAAATTTCCAAAGGCCATGTAATTCAATTTAATGAAACTATTAAAAACCATCTTTCTGAAAAAGAACTAGAGAATTTTTTTAAAGTGACATCAATAATAAATAAAATGATTTCAGACAAAGACATCTATGAAAATAGGGTTACTGAATCAGTAAAAACAAACTAAACGAATGACAAGAAGAATTAAAAAAGTAGCAATCGTTGGCTCTGGAATTATGGGAAGTGGAATTGCATGTCATTTTGCAAATATCGGAGTTGAAGTGCTTTTATTGGATATTGTTCCAAGAGCACTGAATGATAAAGAAAAAGCAAAAGGACTTACCCTAGAAAGTAGTATCGTTAGAAATAGATTGGTCAATGAAGCATTAATGACTTCATTAAAATCAAAACCCTCTCCTATTTACTCTCAAAAATTTGCTGATAGAATTACCACAGGAAATATTGAGGATGATCTGCATAAGATTAAAGAAGTAGATTGGGTAATGGAAGTTGTTGTAGAGCGTTTAGACATCAAACAACAAGTTTTTGAGAAAATTGAAAAATATAGAACTCCAGGAACTTTAATTACTTCAAATACCTCTGGAATTCCTATTAAATTTATGAATGAAGGAAGAAGCGAAGATTTTCAAAAAAACTTTGCAGTCACTCACTTTTTCAATCCACCGAGATATTTAAAATTATTTGAAGTGGTCCCTGGTCCAAAATGTACGCAAGAGGTTACCGACTTCTTAATGATGTATGGGGATAAATTTTTAGGAAAAACAACTGTTTTAGCCAAAGACACCCCTGCATTTATTGGAAATAGAATTGGAATTTTTGGAATCATGAGTCTGTTTCATGTAGTAAAAGAAATGGGGTTAACTATTGAAGAAGTTGATAAATTAACAGGTCCCGTTATCGGCAGACCCAAATCGGCTACCTTTAGAACTATTGATGTGGTGGGGTTAGACACGTTGGTTCATACCGCCAATGGAGTGAAAGACAACTGTCCAAATGATGAAATGAGAGATCAATTTGTGATTCCAGATTTTGTCACCACCATGATGGAGAACAATTGGTTAGGAAGTAAAACCAAACAAGGTTTTTATAAAATGACTAAAAATGCCAAGGGTAAAAAAGAAATTTTATCACTGGACTTAAATACCCTAGAATACAGAGCGAAAAAATCAGCAAAATTCGAAACCTTAGAACAAACAAAAAAGATTGATCACGTTGCTGATCGGTTTAAAGTATTGGTTGCAGGAAAAGATAAAGCGGGTGAATTTTACAGAAAAAGTTTTGCAGCGATGTTTGCGTATGTTCAAAATAGAATTCCAGAAATTTCTGATGAACTCTATCGAATTGACGATGGGCTAAGAGCTGGTTTTGGATGGGAACATGGTCCTTTTCAAATCTGGGATGCCATTGGTGTTGCCAAAGGAGTTGAGATGATGAAAGCTGAAGGGAAAGAACCTGCAACTTGGGTAACAGAAATGTTAGCAAACGGAGAAACTTCTTTTTATTCTGTTAAAGAAGGTGCTACTTTCTATTACGACATACCTGCGAAATCACATCTTAAAAAACCAGGACAAGATTCCTTTATTATTTTAGATAACATCAGAAAAACCAATGAAGTTTGGAAAAATTCTGGTGCTGTGATTCAAGATATTGGAGATGGTATTTTAAATTTAGAATTTCAATCTAAAATGAATACTATTGGAGCAGATGTTTTAACTGCGATCAATAAAGCAATAGATTTAGCCGAAACAAATTACCAAGGACTCGTTGTTGGAAATCAAGCCGCTAACTTTTCGGTAGGAGCCAACATAGGAATGATTTTCATGATGGCTGTTGAACAAGAATATGATGAGCTAAATTATGCCATCAAATATTTCCAAGACACGATGATGCGCATGCGTTATTCTTCAATTCCAACCATCGCTGCTCCTCACGGAATGGCCCTAGGAGGAGGTTGTGAAATTTCATTACATGCAGACAAAGTGGTGGCAGCTGCTGAAACTTACATGGGATTGGTAGAATTTGGAGTTGGTGTGATTCCTGGTGGTGGTGGCTCTAAAGAGATGGCTCTTAGAGCATCTGATTTATTCCATAAAGGAGATGTTCAGTTAAATGTCTTACAAGAACACTTCTTAACCATTGGAATGGCAAAAGTAGCAACTTCAGGTTATGAAGCGTTCGATTTAGGATTGCTTCAAAAAGGCAAAGATGTAATTGTTATCAATAAAGAAAGACAAATTGCGCAAGCAAAACAACACGCTTTACTCATGGCAGAAGCAGGATATACACAACCAGCAGCTCGTAAAGATGTATTGGTATTAGGGAAACAAGCTTTGGGAATGTTCTTAGTAGGAACAGACTCTATGGAAGCAAGTCATTACATTTCGGAACACGACAAAAAAATCGCTAACAAACTTGCTTATGTGATGGCAGGAGGAGATTTATCAGAACCTACCAAAGTTACTGAACAGTATCTTTTAGATATAGAACGTGAAGCATTTTTAAGTTTAACAACAGAACGTAAAACTTTAGAACGTATTCAGCACATGTTAAAAACTGGTAAACCATTAAGAAACTAACAAAATGAAAACAGCATATATAGTAAAAGGATATAGAACAGCCGTGGGGAAAGCTCCAAAGGGATTGTTTAGATTTAAAAGAACCGATGAATTGGCTGCTGAAACCATTCAGCATATGATGAAAGAGATTCCTCAATTAGACGTAAAACGCATTGATGATGTCATTGTAGGAAATGCGATGCCAGAAGGATCTCAAGGGCTAAACATGGCACGTTTAATCTCTTTAATGGGGTTGAACAGTGTAGATGTTCCTGGGGTTACCGTTAACAGGTTTTGTTCCTCTGGGGTGGAGACTATTGCCATGGCAACTGCTAAAATACAAGCCGGAATGGCAGAATGTATCATTGCTGGTGGAGCGGAAAGCATGAGTGCAGTTCCTATGACAGGGTACAAACCAGAATTAAATTACAATACTGTCAAGGCAGGACATGAAGATTATTACTGGGGAATGGGAAATACTGCAGAAGCAGTAGCTAACCAATTTAAAGTATCGAGAGAAGATCAAGATGAGTTTGCCTATCATTCTCATATGAAAGCCCTAAAAGCTCAAGCTGAAAATCGTTTTCAAGACCAAATTGCACCCATTACTGTAGAGCAAACCTACTTAGATGCAAATGGAAAGAAGGCTACCAAAAGCTACACCGTTAAAAAAGATGAAGGACCAAGAGCCGGAACCAGTAAAGAAGCTTTGGCTAAATTACGTGCAGTTTTTGCTGCTGGCGGAAGCGTTACTGCTGGAAACTCCTCTCAAATGAGTGATGGAGCAGCTTTTGTAATGGTCATGAGTGAAGACATGGTCAAAGAATTAAACATTGAGCCTATCGCTAGGATGGTGAACTATGCTGCTGCTGGAGTAGAACCAAGGATTATGGGAATAGGTCCTGTTGCCGCAATTCCAAAAGCGCTAAAACAAGCTGGTTTGAAACAAAATGACATCGATCTAATTGAATTAAACGAAGCATTTGCCTCTCAATCTCTGGCGGTAATTCGTGAATTGGGTTTAAACCAAGATATTGTAAATGTAAATGGTGGAGCCATCGCACTTGGTCATCCATTGGGGTGTACTGGAGCCAAACTTTCTGTTCAATTATTTGATGAAATGAGAAAGAGAAATATGAAAAACAAATATGGTTTGGTAACCATGTGTGTTGGAACAGGGCAAGGAGCTGCAGGTATATTCGAGTTTTTAAAATAGACAGAAAAATTAAAAAGACAGAAAATGAAAACAATAGAAAAAGACATTTTAAGAGGAGGACAATTCTTAGTAAAAGAATCTAAATGTGAGGATGTATTTACTCCAGAAGACTTTTCTGAAGAACAAATCATGATGAGAGATGCCGTTAAAGAATTTAACGACAGAGAAATTGTAGCTCATAGAGAACGTTTTGAAGCAAAAGATTACAAGCTTACCGAGGAAGTAATGAAGAAAGCCGGTGAACTTGGTTTTCTTGGTGTAGCAGTTCCTGAAGAATATGGTGGGATGGGAATGGGTTTTGTTTCTACGATGATCACTTGTGAATATATTTCTAGTGGAAATGGATCATTAAGCACTGCTTTTGGAGCTCATACCGGTATTGGAACAATGCCTATAACCTTGTATGGAACAGATGCGCAAAAGCAAAAATATGTTCCAAAATTAGCAAGTGGAGAATGGATGGGTGCTTATTGTTTAACAGAACCAGGTGCTGGTTCTGATGCAAACTCCGGAAAAACAGCAGCTACACTCTCTGAAGATGGAAAGTCTTATAAGATCAATGGTCAAAAAATGTGGATTTCAAATGCAGGGTTTTGTAATTTGATGATTGTTTTTGCTCGCATTGAAGACGATAAAAACATTACAGGTTTTATTGTTGAATACGACGGAGCTAACCCTAATGGAATCACCTTGGGGGAAGAAGAACACAAATTAGGAATTCGTGCAAGTTCTACACGTCAAGTATTTTTTAATGATACGGTTGTTCCGATAGAAAATATGCTATCAGTGCGTGGTGGTGGTTTCAAAATTGCTGTAAACGCATTAAATGTTGGTCGTATTAAACTAGCTGCAGCCTGTATTGACTCTCAAAGAAGAGTTACTGAAACTGCTTTAAAATACGCAACAGAACGCAGACAATTCAAAACTCCTATTGCAGATTTTGGAGCCATTAAATCAAAATTAGCAGAAATGGCAACCAACACTTATGCTGGAGAAGCAGCCAGTTATAGAGCTGCTAAAGACATAGAAGACCGAATTAATCAACGTCTTGCTAATGGAAATTCTCATAGTGAAGCAGAATTAAAAGGAGTTGAAGAATATGCTATAGAATGTTCTATTTTAAAAGTAACCGTGTCGGAAGATATTCAGGCCTGTGCTGATGAAGGGATTCAAATCTTTGGAGGGATGGGGTTTTCAGAAGAAACACCGATGGAAGCTGCATGGAGAGATTCTAGAATTTCTAGAATTTACGAGGGAACCAATGAAATTAATAAAATGCTTTCCGTTGGAATGTTGATAAAAAAAGCAATGAAAGGTCATGTAGATTTACTTGGGCCTGCAACGGCAGTGGGAGAAGAGTTAATGGGAATTCCTTCCTTTGACACCCCTGATTATTCTGAATTATTTGCCGAAGAAAAAGAAATGATTTCGAAATTAAAAAAGGTTTTCTTAATGGTTGCAGGAGCTGCAATTCAAAAATTTGGACCTGATTTAGAAAAACACCAACAATTATTATTAGCAGCTGCTAATATTTTAAATGAGGTGTATATGGCAGAATCTACCCTATTGCGTGCAGAAAAAAATACAAAACGTTTTGGAGAAGATGCACAAGAAGGACAAATCGCTATGGCAAGACTGTATTTATACAATGCTGTTGATATCGTTATAAAAAACGGTAGAGAAGGTATTGTCTCTTTTTCAGAGGGTGATGAACAACGCATGCTATTAATGGGTCTAAAGCGTTTTACCAAGTATGCTAATTATCCTAATGTAATAGAATTGCGAAATCTAATTGCTGAGAAATTAAAAGCAGAAAACAGATACTGCTTTTAAAAAATAAAAAATTTACAACCTATTGTAAATTTAAAATTTAGTTAGTTGAATGTTTAAAAGAGATCATTCTCAGGATGGTCTCTTTTTTATTGAGGAGGCATCTACTGTTATAAGATCCCTTTTTATAAAATTATCCTAATTTAGTAAGTAAAATAGATCTTATGAAATCCGTTTATTATATTCTGATGAGTTTTTTATTCCTTTTTTGCAACAAGCCAGAACAGAAAACAACATATCCAATAGAAAAAAAAGACACTACTGTAAGTGTTCAAAAACATCCAAAATTTAGTACCTACTGGAATACCGGTAAGGCAGAAATTACTTCGTATGCATTAACTCAAAGCAGGTATGGACAAATTCACCAAGGAACTGCTGTCAATATTTTTGTCACTGAAGAATTTTTACCAAATAAACAAGTAAAAGCAGATTATCTAGATGAGGATAACATTTCAATTTTAAAACTCAATAGTACTAAAAAATTTGTTACCGGAATCTATCCATATTCACTAATGACAAGTACCTTCACACCTATTTACACTTCACAAAAAGCAATTAAAATATCTTTTTCATCGCAAGAATGGTGTGGTAACACTTTTGTACAGTTAAATAACAGAGCACAATTTGAAATTGATTTTCGCTCCTATTTTGAAACGAATGCAGATAAAAAAATCGTGTTGAAAAAAAACATCTTAGAAAATGATCTTTGGAACTTACTCCGCATCAATCCAAAAAAATTACCCACAGGAAATTTCAATAGCATTCCGTCTTTTGAATTTTTAGCATTAAATCATCAAAAGATAGCGACATATCAAGCAAATGCAAGCCTAAAAGAAGAAGGTGATTTTATCACGTATTCTATTTACTATCCATCACTAAAAAGAGAACTAATTATAAAGGCAACCAAAGAATTTCCTTTTACAATTGAGAGCTGGAAAGAGACATTTACCAAAAATGGAAAAGAAAATACTTCAGAAGCGACTAAAATTAAAACAATACAAACTGCGTATTGGAATAAAAAAAGAGTTACGGATACGAAAGAAAGGACGTTATTGGGATTGTAACATATAATTGATTTTTATATCACAATTCATTTAATATCAATACTTTTGCACGCAATTTGAAAACAATCTAAATGAAGCGTATAAAACAGTACAAAAAACTTTTTAAAGTGGAAGGCCCTATTAATTTAAAAGAATTAAAAAAGACCTACAGAGGCTTGGTAAAAGAATGGCATCCCGATAAATTTCAAGACCAAGAGAAAAAGGATGAAGCAGATGTTATGAGTACTCAAATTATAGACGGGTATCACTTTTTAGTTAGCATTGCTCCAGAAACTAAAGAAGCTAATTTAGAAGCTTACAAAACTACTATTTCAGAATTTCAAGTGGCAGATTGGCATCATAAAAGCATGTTACTAGAAGTAACTTTTACAGACGGTAATACATATGAATACTTTGGGGTTAGTAAAATACTTTTTGGGAAATTTATAAATGCAAAATCTATGAATAATTTTGGGAAAAGAAATATTTTCAACTCTTTTACGTACAGAAAATCAATGAAAGCTGCTACTGAAGTCTAAGTTTTCATTACTATTAATATTAAAAAAGAGCGTACAAAAATGTACGCTCTTTTTTAATGCAAGTAGGCCATGTAATATTTTACGCTAAAGCACCTAAATATCGCTCAGCATCTAAGGCTGCCATACAACCAGTTCCCGCAGCAGTTACCGCTTGTCTGTATTCTTTATCTTGGATATCACCGGCAGCAAAAACACCAGGTAAATTTGTTTTAGTGGTCTTTCCTTCTGTGATTAAATACCCTGTTTCATCCATCTCTAAAACACCTTTAAATAAATTTGAGTTTGGTGTATGCCCAATCGCAATAAATACTCCAGTTACAGGAATATCATGTGTCTCTTTTGTTTGGTTATTGATCGCTCTCACGCCTTCAACAACATTACTTCCTAAAACTTCTTCAATCTCTGTATTGTATAATACTTCAATATTTGGTGTTTTATTGACTCTGTGTTGCATTGCTTTAGAAGCTCTCATAAAATCTTTTCGAACCAATACCGTAACTTTACTACAAATATTAGACAAATACGTTGCTTCTTCTGCTGCAGTATCTCCTGCTCCTACAACAACAACATCTTGGCCTTTATAGAAAAAACCATCACAGGTTGCACAGGCAGAAACTCCTCCACCAATCAAACGCTGTTCACTTTCTAAGCCTAAATATTTTGCAGTTGCTCCTGTAGAAATGATTATAGTCTCAGCCTCAATATGCTTCGATTCATCAACAATAACTTTATGTATTCCACCTATTTGATCACTTAGATCCACCTTGGTAACCAAACCAAAACGAACTTCAGTTCCAAAACGCTCTGCTTGTTTTTTCAAATCTTCCATCATTGCAGTTCCATCAGTACCCTCTGCATATCCTGGAAAATTATCTACTTCTGTAGTAGTTGTTAATTGACCTCCCATTTGCATTCCTGTATACATCACAGGTTTCATATCTGCTCTTGCGGCATAGATTGCAGCGGTATAACCCGCAGGCCCGGAACCAATGATGAGACATTTTATTTTTTCTATATTTTCAGACATAATATCATTCTTTTTAATGGCGTAAATGTATCAATTTTTAGACCCAAGTAAAACCAATGTTTATAAGTTTTAATAATGAAAATATAATTCAAATCAATGAACTTGAAACATTCGATAATAACAAGTGATTTGATTGTTATTCTACAAAAAGAATGTATATTTGCAGTCCTTAAATGAGTAATCATTTTCGGGGTGTAGCGTAGCCCGGTCATCGCGCCTCGTTTGGGACGAGGAGGTCGCAGGTTCGAATCCTGCCACCCCGACTAAAAAGCTAAAATCTTATGATTTTAGCTTTTCTTATTTTATAAAAATGTGTACTGTTTATATTCTTTTTTCTGAGCGTTTACAAAAGTATTATGTCGGGTACTCAAGTAAAAATA
>Ga0233438_10001886_pt1 | contig 21923 bp, 23 predicted proteins | sample SI_123_September_FD_182720 | JGI IMG/M metagenome (GOLD analysis project Ga0233438, IMG submission 182720) | Seawater microbial communities from Saanich Inlet, British Columbia, Canada - SI_123_September2016_10_MG | ecosystem: Environmental > Aquatic > Marine > Inlet | place: Canada: British...
TTTTTTAAAACGACGATTTCTTTTCATTATTGTTACAAATAAAAAAAACGGCTACACTATAAAAGTATAACCGTTTTATCATTATAAGTAGCTCCCCCTCTTGGACTCGAACCAAGGACCCTCTGATTAACAGTCAGATGCTCTAACCAACTGAGCTAAGGAGGAAAAAATCAGTGTGCAATATTAGCACAATGCTAATAATTATGCAATACATTTGCAAAAATAAAATTTTTAAAAGTTATGAGTTTATTAGTTGTAGGAACAGTTGCTTTTGATGCCATTGAAACACCATTTGGTAAAACAGATAAAATTATAGGGGGGGCAGCCACCTACATAGGTTTGTCTGCTTCAAAGTTTCACGAAGACATTAATTTAGTTTCTGTAGTTGGTGGCGACTTTCCGCAGTCTGCTATAGATATGCTACACAACCACAAGGTTGACACAAAAGGGCTTCAAATCAAGAAAGATGAAAAAACATTCTTTTGGTCTGGAAGGTATCATAATGATATGAATACTAGAGACACAATGGACACACAACTTAATGTATTAGAAACATTTAATCCTGTTGTTCCTGCCGAATACCAAAACTGTGAACTCTTAATGTTAGGAAACCTAATGCCTAGCATTCAGCAAAAAGTATTAGATCAACTAGAGGAAAGACCAAAACTTATAGTCTTAGATACTATGAATTTTTGGATGGATAATTTTCTTGACGACCTTATGGTCGCTCTTAAAAACGTTGATGTACTTACTATTAATGATGAAGAAGCGCGTCAATTGTCAGGCGAGTATTCATTAGTTAAAGCAGCAAAAAAGATATTGTCATTTGGACCAAAGTTTCTCATTATTAAAAAAGGTGAACACGGTGCGCTTTTATTTAATTCAGAAGAAGTCTTCTTTGCTCCAGCCTTACCATTAGAGGATGTGTTTGACCCAACAGGAGCAGGTGACACCTTTGCAGGAGGCTTTGTAGGACACCTTTGTGCTACTAAAGATTATTCTTTTGAGAATATGAAAAGAGCGGTGATAATAGGTTCAGCAATGGCATCTTTTTGTGTAGAAAAGTTTGGAACAGAACGAATGGACGGTCTTTCTAAGGATGAGGTTAATCGCCGAATTTCGGAGTTTGTGGACTTAGTACAGTTCGATATACAACTCGTTTAGGGCTTATTCAAATACAATTAGGACAGAGTTTTTTTCAACACTACTGCTTTTTTTAGCAAGCACATCTTGTATTACACCATCTCTTGTAGATTTGATGATGTTCTCCATTTTCATGGCTTCTAGCACGATAAGTCCATCACCCTCATTGATAGTGTCTCCGGTCTTTACCAAGATGTCTAATACTTGACCTGGCATTGGAGCTTTTACCTCATTATCTTTTTTATTAGAAGCGGTATCCAAACCCAGTTGATTTAGTAAATCATCGTATTTATCTTTTAGCACAACATTATAATGCCTATTATTAATAAGTAGGCTGACCTCTTTTTTAGAGGTATTTAAATTTACAATATCAGCGAGGTAGGATTTGTTTTTGTAAATAATATGAAACTGACCGTCTTTTACTTCGATACAATCCCAATGAATCTCATCGTCTAGAGAAAATTCAAGGTCTTTATTTATTAGTGCTTTCACACCACAAATTTAACAAAGAAATGTTGTTACTTTTACACCCTCACAAAATTATATTATGGAAACACTTATAGCAATTGCCCTAGCACTACTAGTAAGCACAAATACAACTAAAGTAGAATATGCAGAAAAACTAGAGGAAAAAGAAATATATAACGCCTCAAGAACACGACTAAACGACCTTATTCACACAGACTTATCAGTTCGTTTTAATTGGGAAAAACAATACTTATTAGGAACGGCCGAACTGACCCTAAAACCCTATTTTCACTCAACAGATGAACTAATACTTGATGCTAAAGGCTTTGACGTCCACTCTGTAAGTATGAACGGAGAGGAGTTGCTATACGACTACGATAACCTATTATTAGATATTCAGCTTGATAGGGTTTATGATAGAACCGAAGACTATACCATTATCATAAAATATACTGCAAAACCCAATGAACTTGCTGTTGAAGGTAGCAACGCCATTACAGACGCTAAAGGCTTGTACTTCATCAACCCCTTAGGAGAGGATAAAAATAAGCCCATGCAAATATGGACTCAGGGAGAAACGGAAGCTAGTTCATGTTGGTTTCCAACAATAGACTCACCCAACGAAAGAACAACACAAAACATAGACATTACTGTAAAGAAAAACCTCACAACACTATCAAACGGCTTATTAGTAAAAAGTGTTGAAAACGAAGACGGTACTAGAACAGACTATTGGGAGCAAAAACTAGGACATACCCCTTACTTAGCAATGATGGCTGTTGGAGAATTTAACATTACCTATGATAAATGGGAAGACAAAGATGTCACCTACTATTTAGAAGACGATTACCATAAAAATGCCAGAGCTATTTTTGGTAGAACACCAGATATGATTGATTACTTTTCAGACCTGTTAGGTGTTGATTACCCTTGGGAAAAATACGCTCAAGTTGTGGTCAGAGATTTTGTTTCTGGAGCAATGGAAAATACAACGGCAGTTATTCACGGTGAATTTGTGCAGATGACGGATAGAGAGCTTGTGGATAGACACGAAGATGATATTATTGCACATGAACTATTTCACCATTGGTTTGGAAACCTGGTGACTTGTGAATCATGGGCAAACCTTCCTTTGAACGAATCTTTTGCAACATATGGCGAGTACATTTGGAGAGAAAAATGGCTCGGCAGACTAGGGGCAGATATGCACCTAGAAAACGACCTTCAAAACTATTTGAACGAATCAAGGGTCGAGCAAAAAGATATGATTCGCTTTAATTACGAAGATAAAGAAGACATGTTTGATAGCCATTCTTATGCCAAAGGCGGAAGAATACTACACATGTTACGCTACCATCTTGGCGACGACGCCTTTTATAGTGGACTACAAAAATACCTTAAAGACAATGCCTTTAATACAGTAGAAATTCACCAGTTGAGGCTGGCTATGGAAGAGGTTTCTGGCGAAGATTTAAACTGGTTTTTTAATCAGTGGTTTTTAGCCTCTGGACACCCAATTTTAGCGGTTGACTACAAATACAATGAAGCAAAGAAACAACAAACAGTAATTATTGAGCAGATTCAAGACCAAGGCACGACACCGGTTTATAAACTACCATTCAATATAGATGTTTATGAAGAAGGTCAAACAAAAAGACATGCCGTAACCATGACGGAGTCAAAGCACGAATTTGTTTTTGATGTGAACAGCAAACCGATAAATGTTATTGTTGACTCAGAACACGTTTTACTAGCTGAAATATTTGAAGAAAAACCTGACGATTGGTGGATAGAACAAATGCACGCGCCTCTATATATGGATATGGTATTTGCTCTCAGAAATGTTAGCGAAAAAGGCAAAGAGAATGCCATACTACACGCTTTAAACAACAACAATTGGCCCATTCAACTTGCGGGAATCGAAGAGGCAGAATCCTTCAAAAACAAAGAAGACCTTTCGGGTATTATAGAGCAACAAGCCAAATACAATACGAATACAGAAGTAAGGTCTCAGGCTATACTCTTTTTGTCAGAACTTGAAAATAATTCAGAATATGAGGAGCTTTTCGAAGCGTCAATTAATGAAAAATCACTTTATGTTGCAGGAGCTGGCTTAAAGGGGTTGTCTGTTTTAAATTCGGAAAAAGCACTAGAGTTGGCCACGAGCTTGGAAAAAGATTTGCCAAGAGTTGTTTCGAGCCTGTATTCCGAATACGGCGGACTTGACAAAATGGACTACCTTAAAAACCAATTATTAGGCTCTAGTGGGTATGAGCAGTACTACGCCTCTATGTATTACTCATCCTTTTTGAAAAGACAAGACCTAAATGCTTTACTTGATGGCATTCCTGCCCTAGAAAGCTCTTTAGAAAACGCTCAATCGTGGATGAAAAGAGTAAAAACATACTTATACAACGACCTCAAAAAAGCCATTGACACAAAGCTTAAAACAGAAAAAGACAAAGAACTTAATGAAAAAGGCAAAGCAACAATAGACAGGCTGAAAATCGCAAAAACAATGGGCTTACAATAGGGAAGGGTTTTGATTTTGAGAATTCTCATAACCCCTATCGATTTCGTGGTGCTTTTCAGCTTCAGCAGCGGCAACAGCTAGCTTATCACAACGTTCGTTCTCCACATTGTTATTGTGGCCTTTTACCCAGATAAACTTAACGTTGTGTTTGTTGTATATTTTTAAGAATCGCTTCCAGAGATCGGCATTCTTTTTCTTATCAAAAAACTTCTTTTCCCAAGCAAAAACCCACCGTTTTTCAACCGCATCAACCACATATTTGGAGTCTGAAAAAACAAGCACATCCATAGGTCTAGCCTTTAGCATTTCCAGAGCGACAATAACACTTAATAGCTCCATTCTGTTATTGGTGGTTTTTCTAAAGCCACTAGCGACCTCTTTTCGGTGCCCTTCATCGGAAAGAAGAACAATGCCGTAGCCACCAGGACCAGGATTTCCTTTAGATGAACCGTCGGTGTATATTTTAATACTCATTAGTTAAACAGCACTTTAATATTACTACTAAATAATTTGATGGCTATAGCCAAAAGTACAATTCCAAAAACCTTTCTAAGGACAGCAATCCCACCCGCACCCAAAAGGCGTTCAATTTTACCAGTAAGCTTCAAAATGACAAATACCACTACAATATTCAAGAAGATAGCAACGGCTATATTTACCGCTTCAAATTCTGCCCGAAGAGAAAGTATAGTAGTCATTGAGCCCGCCCCAGCAATGATGGGAAAAGCCAAAGGCACAATGGAGGCTGTTTTTGCAGTAGAGCCATCATCCTTAAAGAGGTTAACATTTAATACCATTTCCAAGGCCATTATAAATATAATTATGGAACCAGCAACAGCGAAGGAGTTAACATCAATTCCAATAAAACCTATCAATCGTTCACCTAAGAATAAAAAGCCAAGCATAATCAGTAAAGAGACAAAACTTGCTCTTAAAGAAGATATTTTACCCGCTTTCCGCTTGATGTCTAAAATGATTGGAATAGAACCGAGGATATCTATTACAGCAAAAAGAACCATAAAAGCAGTAGCGATCTCATTAAGCGTTAAATTCATGGCGAATGGTTTTTTCGATTATTACAGGGAAATAGGCGTGTTCTAAATCCTGTATTTTAGCCGTTAAGCTATTTACGGTTTCACCCTTTTCAATAGCAATTGACTTCTGAAAAATGATTTTACCCTCATCATACTCATTAGAAACATAATGAATGCTAATTCCACTTTCTGTCTCATCACTATCTAATACAGCTTTGTGAACGTGCTTACCAAACATGCCCTTACCACCAAACTTTGGTAAAAGCGAGGGGTGAATATTTATAATTCTGTTTTTGAAAGAATCAACTAAATCAGCGGGGATTTGTCGCAAAAAACCAGCTAAAACAATAAAATTTATACCCAATGAACTCAAATAGGTGTCAATTTCTCCACTCTTTTTGAACGTTTCATTGTTAAAAACAACGGTATTAACCCTCAATTTTTGAGCATTTTCAAGCCCTTGAGCGTCTGTTTTGTTGCTCAAGACTAAGGCCACTTCAATAGTATCATTTCTTTCGAAGTACTTGATAATATTCAAAGCGTTTGACCCTTTGCCCGAAATAAATATTGCTAGTTTTATTTTACTCATCTTAAAAAGTCAAAAATAGAACTATTTTAAGACCAATTATTTTAAATAAACAATAAATACAAACGTCTTCTCTTGTTTTATATTTAAAAAGTATATTTATTTGCAACTTGTTTAATAAAAAAACTTTCATTCATGTCTGATACTGCAACAAAAGTAAAAGCAATTATAGTAGATAAATTAGGTGTTGACGAAGCAGAGGTTTCACCAGAAGCAAGTTTCACTAACGATTTAGGTGCTGATTCTTTAGACACTGTTGAATTAATAATGGAATTCGAAAAAGAATTCGATATTCAAATTCCAGACGATCAAGCAGAGGCTATTGTCACTGTTGGAGACGCCATTTCGTTTATCGAAAAGGCTTAATAAAACTCTTTTCTCATGTCAAGGCGAGTCGTAGTTACAGGATTAGGGGCTCTCACGCCAATAGGTAATAATGTTTCAGATTATTGGGACAACTTACTGAAAGGTGTTAGTGGAGCCGGACCAATCACACGATTTGACGCAACCCACTTTAAAACCCGTTTTGCGTGCGAAGTGAAAGACTTCGTACCAACAGATTTTTTAGATAGAAAGGAAGCGCGTAAACTAGATATGTATGCCATATATGCAATGGTAGCTGTATCTGAGGCTATGGAAGACGCATCTTTCGATTTAGAAAATATGAACCTCGATAGAGCAGGTGTTATATGGGGCTCTGGAATTGGAGGTCTAGACACCTTCTTGAAGGAGTGTGGCGATTTTGCTACTGGCTCAGGCGTTCCACGATTCAATCCGTTTTTTATTCCAAAAATGATAGCCGACATTGCTGCCGGCCACATTTCTATTAAGTACGGTTTTAGAGGGCCAAACTACGCTACGTTATCTGCTTGTGCTTCTTCTACTCATGCTTTAATAGACGCTTTCAACTATATAAAGTGGGGCAAAGCAGATGTGTTTATCTCTGGAGGCTCTGAGGCATCAATTAACGAAGCTGGTGTAGGCGGATTTAACGCTATGCACGCCCTTTCAACACGAAATGACTCACCAGAAACAGCCTCTCGTCCTTTTGATAAAGAGAGAGATGGGTTTGTTTTAGGAGAAGGAGCAGGAGCAATAATTTTAGAGGAGTACGAACACGCTAAGGCTAGAGGTGCTAAAATCTATGCTGAGGTCGTAGGTGGTGCAATGACCGCTGACGCACACCACATTACTGCCCCTCACCCTGAAGGGATAGGCGCTATGAATGTTATGCGATTAGCTATTGAGGATGCTGGCATGCAACCACAAGATGTAGACTACATAAATGTTCACGGAACATCTACACCACTAGGAGACGTTGCTGAGGTAAAAGCCATAAATGGTGTCTTTGGCGAGCATGCTCAAAACCTAAACATTAGTTCAACGAAATCAATGACTGGACACCTTTTAGGTGCTGCCGGAGCTGTTGAAACAATAGCCTCAATTTTAGCTGTAAAAAACAACGTTGTTCCCCCAACAATTAACCACTCAACAGATGACCCAGATGTTGACTCATCTTTAAACCTCACCTTCAATAAAGCAGAAGAAAGAGAGGTAAATGTGGCGATTTCAAATACATTTGGCTTTGGTGGTCACAACGCCTGTGTAATGGTTAAAAAAGTTTGATGAAGTTTCTTGACTACATCAAAAACCAATTAAAACCCAAAACCACATACGAAAAGAAACTATTTAATATCATCGGATACTATCCGAACGATGTTAGTCTATTTAATGAAGCCCTTACACATAGGTCTATAAAGAAACGCCAAAAGCATAATGAGCGATTGGAATATCTTGGAGACGCTATTTTTGGATCGGTCATAGCAGAAATGCTTTACACCACATTTCCTAAGCAAGACGAGGGGTTTTTAACGCAAACACGCGCCAAAATAGTCAGTAGAAAAACACTGAATAAATTAGCTCTTGACATAGGGTTAAACAAATTACTAAAACACCAAGTAAGCTCTAACCGTTCTATTTATGGTAATGCTCTTGAAGCATTAATTGGGGCAATATTTCTGGACAAAGGCTATGACTTTACCGCCAAATTCATAGAAGAAAGACTTATAGAGCCATTTATTAGTTTACAAGAATTGGTAAAAAAAGTAGTCAGTTACAAAGGAAAAATACTAGAGTGGGGTCAGGCAAATAAAAAACAAATTGAGTTCAAATTAGTAGGCTCTTATGGTAAAGACCATGAAAAAACCTATGAAGTAATGATTTTAGTTGAAAACGAAAACAAAGGACAAGCCATAGGAACATCCATTAAAAGAGCAGAAGAGCTGGCTTCAACCGAAGCGTTCAAAGAATTAATACATTCATAAAATTAAATCCAAGATAAAGGGTTATTTTAGCAACTATTATGGGAAAACAATTGTTAAAGATAGAGTTGGATGTAAGTTTTTCTTTACTAGGGGTTAGTTGTCACCTCAAGGATTATCGCTTTGCTTGGACGCTTAACCACAGCCTAAGAACAAACTTCTTCAAAACCACACCTTATATTTCCCATAATACAAATGCAGAGTTTGCCAGGTATCAACATCAGTCAGACTCAGAAGAAATAATGATATTTTCAAATAAATCGCAAGATGGCTTTTTGGTGCCTAAGAAAAAGCAGGTGGATTATTGGCTATTATTACAAAAAGATGTAGATGAACAAGACGTGCAACAATATGCACGTTTAATTCGTCAATCTGATTTCATACTAGTCGTATTTGAGGAGAATGATAGAAAAATAAAAGAACAATTTGTATTTTAAATTATGATAAACAACAACACCAAAATAGTAGCAACAATGGGTCCGGCCTGCTTAAGCAAAGACACCTTAACAGAAATGATTAAGGCTGGCGTGAACGTATGCAGACTAAACTTTTCACATGCGGATCATAAAACGCATCTTGAAACCATTCGTTTGATAAAAGAAATTAATCAAGAGCTAAACGTCCATACCGCTATTTTAGCAGACCTTCAGGGACCTAAAATTAGAATTGGTAAAATAGCTGAGGGCTCAATGCTTAAGGACAATACTGAGTTTGTGATTACCACAAAAGAATGTGATGGAGATGGAAGTAAAGCATATATCAATTACCAACAGTTTCCTAAGGATGTGAAAGTAGGCGAAAAAATTCTAATAAACGATGGGAAACTGCAAATAGAGGTTGTTAATACAAACAAAAAAGATACCGTTGTTACTAAGGTTATTCATGGAGGAGAACTAAGCTCAAATAAAGGAGTTAACCTTCCAAATACAGCTATTTCTCAGCCTTGTCTTACCCCAAAAGACCTCAAAGATCTTGAGTTCATTTTAACTCAGCCTATCGAATGGATTGGTCTTTCTTTTGTACGATCAGCTCAAGATATTCTTGAACTGAAAAGGCATATTGAGAAGGAAAACCATAACGCAAGGGTAATTGCAAAAATTGAAAAACCACAAGCAATAAAGAACCTCAACAGTATTATCGATGTAACTGATGCAGTAATGATTGCCAGAGGAGATTTGGGAGTAGAAATTCCAATGCAAAAAGTGCCTGTTATTCAGAAAAAGATAGCAAAACAATGTTTAGAAAAAGCCAAGCCGGTTATTGTGGCTACGCAGATGTTGGAGAGTATGACGGAAAGCGTTACACCAACACGAGCTGAGGTGAATGACGTTGCAAACTCTGTAATGGACGGAGCCGATGCAGTTATGCTTAGCGGCGAAACCTCAGTAGGAGCTTTTCCACTGCAAGCTGTTGAAACCATGAGTAAGATAATCACGAATGTAGAGCAAGAATTTTCATCTACACGTTCTTACGAATTAAAAGAAACACATGGAGAGCGATTCATTTCAGATGCCATTTGCTACCATTCCTGTAAACTAGCAGAGCAGGTGAGCGCTAAGGCGATAATCACTATGACGCATTCAGGCTATAATGCGATTGAGATTTCAAGCCACCGACCACCGTGTAAGATTTACGCCTTTACAAACAACCACGCGATACTCAATACGCTTAGTTTAGTTTGGGGAGTAACAGGCTTTTATTATGATAACGAAACGGGTACTGACGAAACCGTTGCAGATACAAAACGAATACTTAAAGGCATTGGCCTGTTAAAGAAAGACGATTTAGTCTTAAACGTAGCCAGTATGCCTATTAAGGAAAAAGGAATGACTAACATGATGAGGTTGAGTTATCTAAAATAAAAAACAATTTAAAGATGTCGATAAACGTAAAATTACTCGCTGAAATATGCGAAGCAGCCGGAGCTCCTGGACACGAACAACGAATTCGCGAAATAGTACTCAGAGAAGTTACCCCTTTAGTAGACGAGATAAAGCTTGATAATATGGGTAACGTTACCGCTATTAAAAAAGGTAGCCACGATAAAAAAGTTATGATAGGCGCTCATATGGATGAGATTGGATTCATAGTTACACACATTGATGACAATGGATTTTTACGCTTTCATACACTAGGTGGATTTGATCCTAAAACCTTAACAGCCCAAAGGGTAATTGTTCACGGAAAAAAAGATTTAATAGGCGTAATGGGCAGCAAACCCATACATGTAATGACTCCTGAAGAAAGAAACAAATCACCAAAGACTACCGATTACTTTATTGATATGGGAATGCCCAAAGAAGAGGTTGAGAAATACATTGGTGTAGGAAACCCAATTACTCGTGAGCGACAACTCATAGAAATGGGGAACTGCGTAAACTGTAAGTCGATTGACAACAGGGTTTCTGTATTTATCTTAATTGAAATGCTAAGGGAGATAAAAGACAATCCGTATGATATTTATGGTGTGTTTACTGTCCAAGAAGAAGTGGGCATTAGAGGGGCAAATGTAGCCACTCAAGAGGTGCAGCCAGACTTTGGTTTTGGTCTGGACACTACTATTGCTTATGACGTTCCTGGAGCGGCACCACACGAAAAAATTACTGAGCTTGGTAAAGGAGCAGCAATTAAAGTAATGGACTCTTCAACGATATGTGATTATAGAATGGTGAGCTATATGAAAGAGGTTGCGACTAGGCACAAAATTCCTCATCAGTTGGAGATACTCACTGGAGGTGGAACAGACACCGCTGGAATACAGCGATTTACTCCTGGAGGATCTATTGCAGGAGCCGTGTCCATTCCAACACGACACATTCATCAAGTTATAGAAATGGCGGATAAAACAGATATCAGAAACGCCATTGATTTATTACTCCATTCGGTCAAAGAGCTTGACCAATACGACTGGAGTTTTAAGTAAACAAAAAAACCCTCAATTGAGGGCTTTTTTATGTTTAGACGCTGTTATTGCTTAATTCAAAATCAATTCAACTCGTCTATTTTTAGCCTTACCTTCTTCAGTATTATTGTCGGCAATAGGGTTTTGTTCGCCAAAGCCTTTTGTGAACAAGCGTTTGTCAGAAATTCCACGTTTCGTTAGGTACTTCTTAACAATTTTAGCTCTTGAGTCGGATAATCGTAAGTTCATATTTTCATCGCCATCAGTATCCGTATACCCCTTGATATCTAATTTGTAATTTGGGTTTTTCTTCAAAACATCAACAATGGAATTTAATATAGACTTGGACGTTTTGTTGATATTGCTATTACCACTTTCAAAGTTTACCACATATAAAGACACTTTCGGTGCCGACGTTTTCACCTTATCAGTAGTTGGGTCTTGTTTTTTAACCTCTTCAGGGCAGCCTTTATTCTTCTTAGTTCCTTTTACCTTAGGGCATTTGTCGTCTTTATCTGCAACACCATCATTATCAGAGTCAGGGCAGCCGCTAAGGCTTATCAAACCAGCTTCATTAGGGCAGTTATCTTCAGAATCCTTTACACCATCGCTGTCAGAGTCTGGACAGCCTTCAAACTGTTTTAAACCAAACACCTCAGGGCAAGCATCATTTCTATCGCTAATACCGTCATTGTCAGTATCCTGAGATTTACCAAGATTAAACGAAACCCCCACCGCATGTTGTAAATAACGTTCCAACTTATTATTTGAGTTTCTATCTCTATCAATGAACAGTAGTGTTTCGTCAAACGTAATATTTACGGTAGGAGATACTTTTATATTAAGACCCAAACCTAAATCAGGGTATTGAAATTGGTCTAAAATATTCTCAGCCTCAAAGTCTTCGTCATCATATACCAACAAGCCAAAGCCTGCAAACACAAACGGTCGCACTAATACATCATCGTATTTGAATAAATGGAATTTTGCGTTTAAGTTAAAGAGGGTTAAATCTCGCACTAAAGCCATGTCTTCACAATAATACTCATCGTAGTAATGACCTTCATATTCGCCCCATAGTGCGCTTAGTCCAAGATCAAAGTGACTGCTAATCCTTCTAGAGAGGGTCAGCCCGTTAATAAAATGGGAGTCTTCAGGACCACTAAAGTCTTCACCTACATATCCAGCAAATTGTTCAGAGCCTAGCTTATAACCGATGCTCCATTTTTTATCTGGAGATTGTGCAAATAAACTGACCGACAGTAATAGTGTGAGAATTAAGGGTAATTGTTTTTTCATGTTTTTTCGACTTAGTCATTAAATTTTTTAATTCAAAAATTCATAAATGACGCTTTAAGGATACGTCCACAAATATATAAAATAAGGAGAACTTAGTGTAAAATTACTTTTTCAATAACACTTTCTTTTTCAGCTTCTAAACGCAACAGGTACACCCCTTTAGCTTGAGATGAAAAATCTACAGATAATTCCAACTGCTTTTCTGCTTCAATTTTAAGTATTTCTTCTCCAATAGGGCTGAGAAGAGTTATCGTTTTCAGTCCTCCGCTTTTTGAATTAGACATTATGTTAACAATTCCAGTGGATGGATTAGGATATGCTTTAATAGATTTTAAGCCTACAATGTCCATAATCCCAACGGTTGGCTCTACAAAAAACTCATCGGAAGTTATTGAGCAGTTTCCGGAGTTTACAACTAATTGATATAAACCACTAGTTGGAGAGAACAGGATGCTATCGCTTGATAGTGCATTGCCATTTAGAAACCATTGCAGTTCATAATCGCCAGTAGTCGAAGACACTTCTGCAAAAATAGAGCTGTCGTTTTCGCTTATATAGGCATCTAGAATATCGTCACACTTATCAAATACCGCCACAAACGACTCTTCTTCACCTATGTTAACCTCTATTGATTCCTCTTCAGAAATAATATAATCCAAACCACTATTCCAATGTGAAAAAGTGAATCCGCTATCAGCAAAAGCGGTCAAAGTAACGGAACAGCCGTTAAAGTAAACGCCGCTCCAAGGTAATTCTTCAGGCGTAATAGTGTTTATTTGCACCTTGCCAGTATTTATAGGAAACACATTTAGTGAAACATCATAATACCCCCCTAAGTCTAATGTATAGTCTACAAAGTATCGAGCACCTTCCAAGCGTTCTTCGTTGTAATCGACAATATTATCAATATCATTTTGCCACTGCTCTACAGAGTTAATAGTTCCATTCCATTCATTTCCATATCCCTGCCATCTTTCAATGTGGTCTGGCATTGCGGCAATTAAATTGTTTTTTATTTCATTGGCTTTTTCGGAGAAGTTTTCTGGCATAAAAACAGTATTCATCAAGTCGGCATAACGATTGGCAAATTCACATTTGAAGGTTTCATTCTGCAAGGCTTTATTAAAAATCTCTGAGTGGTTGTTTGGGTAACCAGGGTTTGCAGCTAGGTATAAAAAGTTGTCCCAAGGGTTGCCCCAGAAGTAACCAAAAGAACCGTCAGTATCATATAGCACATAGCTCCATTTTCCTTCATCACTTTGTGGTCTCCACAGTTTTATGTTATTAGCCCCCCATGAAATACCCATCCAGTCAACATTTTGAATGTATGTCTGAATTATAAAATAATCCATGTAATTATCTAAGTTATACCGACTATCCATAAGTGCAAAAAAGCCAGGGCTATTTACCTCGGTTTCCATTATCTCTAAATACACATTATACGCTTGGTCCATACTTCCTGCTAATGCCCCCCAAGAGTTTAGGAGGTCTAAGCTGTCGGAAGAATAGCCAAAATTATCTGATATATAATGTTCATCAATTTTTTCTCTAATACCGTATACCCCCCAATATTCGCCGTTTAAATACACAATGCAGCCCTCGTAACCCATATTATGGACATTGGTTTCACTAACTACATTTGAGAATAAGGCGTCTTGAATTTTATCACTCCAAGTGTGTTGTCCACCATTCCTAAGGTTAACGTTATTATAGCTTTCTATATGGCTTTTTGTATTAATAATTGGATGTTCAAGCCTACCCGTATATTTTGATTTAAAGTCTAAACGAAAAGACTTTTGAGGCTCAGCCCTAGACCATCCGCCATGAATTTCTAAGTCAAGCGATTCTTCAGCTTGTTTAACCTTATTGGCATCAAAATATTCCAAGCGAGAAAACTTAGACCATGCTTGCCAAAAATTACTTCCATAATAGGGGTAGTCTGCCTCTGGGTTTGGTCCTGATACGTAAATGCCTGTATACTCATCCCATAGATGCTCAGGGTTTGTGTGTATTGAAAAAACAGCCAACCCGTGATTGTCTTCTTCAAAAATATATGTTCTGTCTACTATTTTTGAAGGTAATTTATTGAGTGAAAATGAACGTGCAGAGACAATGGTGTTCGAACTCATATTAATTGCCTGATCGAACGTTAAATCGTTTGTAGTTGGAACATTACCATTGGTTGTATAAAATGTTATAGCCCCTTCGGTATCATTTATGCAACTTACTGATTCATTGCCGGAATACCAGCCAGACTCTAAGGTCAGTGAGGGGGATGGAGTAATCCCTTCATAGCAATAACTTAAATTATTACTGCTGTATGGTGATGGCTCATTAAATAAGCACCAGTCGTTGCCACCATCAGTTGATCGCCCTTCACTAATACCAAAATAAATAGCAGGGTCTATTTGGTTACTGTCTAGAACAAGAGCACCATCTGTAAGCAATACGGTCTCACCAGCTGATAGCCTAAAGTTTGTGTGGTGATAATCCGTTCCGTCACTAGAAATGCTAATATTTTTTCCAGAACAATGAAAAAGCACCATTCCATAAGGACCAACAAATAACTCTGGCAACGCCCACTTTGTTAAATCATTTTGGTTATCACTTAAAAAGTAGGTAGACAGATCTATCGTGTTTGCTGAAGAGTTATAGAGTTCAATCCAGTCGCTTTCAATCCATTCACCATCAAAAGTCCAAGACCCTTTGTTGGCAGAAAATTCATTGATAACAACTTGGGCGTTTAGCACATTACAAATAAGCAATAGAAAAAATATAATTCTCATACTAATAGAACTTGTTGGTTGTTGTAAATATAAGCATTATAAAGATTACTACTTAAGGCTCTTTTTTACAGAAGGTCTTACGTGTATTCTGAGTAATTTTTTAGACTCTTCTTTTACCAAAGGGTCTTTGCGAAGACTCCAAAGTTGACTTCTGCTTGTTTTTACGGCTTTAATCGGCTCTACTATTGGTGCGGGGTAATCCAGTTTTATTCCTTTAGAAAGTAAATCTATTGGAGTCATTTCCCATGGGCGATGAATAAATGGAGCGTCTAATTCGCGGAGTTCAGGGACCCATTTTTTTATAAACTCTCCATCAGGGTCTTTTTCAATAGATTGTTTTACAGGATTGTATATACGGATTGAATTAATACCCGTAACTCCTGCCTGCATCTGAAATTGGGTAAAGTGAATACCAGGCTCATAATCCAAAAACAATTGAGCAATGTGATATACTCCTCTTCGCCAATCTTGGTTGAGGTGGTGGCATAGAAAAGACACTAGCATCGCTCTCATCCTGAAGTTTATCCAGCCATTATTAATTAGACACCGCATGCTTGCGTCAACAAGAGGAAAGCCTGTTTTTCCTTCTTTCCATTTTTGTAAAAAAGAGTCGTTATTATCGTACACCATCTTTTCATAACCCTTGTTGATACAGACTAATTCATAGTTACAGTCTGTTTCAAACTTTTGAATAAAATGAGAACGCCATTTTAATCGAGCCAAACACGCGTCAAAAGAGCGTTTATGTGATTTGTAGTTTGGGGCATTTTTGACTTTTTGAAACACTTCTCGAACACTAATATTTCCCCAAGCTAAATAAGTTGACAGTCGGCTACATGATACTCTACTTTTTTGAGGGCTTGAAATGTGCCTAGAATAATTCTTGCCCCTTTCATCAAGAAAAGAGTTAAGGTATTTTACAGCAAAAGACTGACCTGCGGGCTGATAGTTTTTGGGATAGTACTGCAAGTCGGGGTGTTTTTTTATATCAAAGTCAAAAGGACTCTTTTCAATTGATAGTTGGCTTTTGCTAAAAGTATTTTGTATACACTTAGAATGAGCGTATAAGTACCAGTCTTTATCCCATCCTACTCTATGATTAACTCCTCTTTTCACAGATTGATTTTCAAACTCAGACCACTCAACACCATTGTTTTTTAAAACTTCAGCTACCTGCTTATCCCTTTCCCAACTGACTTTAATTCCGCTTTCTTGGTATGAAAATACCTTTGTAACAAAATGCATTTTTGTTAGGTATGAAAACACCTCATCGGCATTAGCATAGAAAACATGTATATGTCTATTAAAAGGCTGAAGCGAGGTATTCATATCCAAAATAGAGTGATAAATAAACTGCTGATGCCTCAGGCTACTTTCAGGATGAGAAAGGAGTTTGGGTTCAAAAATGTAAATAGCAATATAATCGTTCTCATGATTTTCAGCATGAAAAAATGGCTCATGGTCTGAGGTTCTTAGGTCTCTTTTGAGCCAAACGATATTTAATTTTTTTGTCAAGGTTGAAAAGAGGTACAAAGATACGGAAGTGACAACAATCCGTAAACCTCAATAGACTAAAAAGCGGGCTTTATTTTCTGTTTATCAAATAGTAACCGAAGCAAATTGATAAAATAGAAACACTAAAAAATAAGACATCCTCAGCAGTCGTAAAATTAGGAGTTAGCTTCAGAACTTTCTCAAAAAACTTAACGATTAAAACAATGATAATCACCTTTATAATTTTGTTTTTAAGCTGGTCTAGGCTACTAATTTTTAATGTGGACTCAGAAAATTTACCTTTCGCAAAATCAATTTCACTGATGAAAAGCTCGTATACACCAAAACCAAAAATGAGCAATACAATACCGATTAAGAATAAATCTATTGACGAAATAATTTTGAACAGCAAATCATTGTTGTTGTTTACTTCTGCATTTAACAATGGGTTTTGATAAATGACAGAGTACAGAATGTCCCAACTCCCTATTACAAACAAGGTAATTGAAGCTACTATTGATAGTATCACCGCAAGGATTACTACAAATCGCAAGTTCCAAAGTGCTTTTTCAAATTTATTCTCAAACATTGACATCTGGTAAAAGGTTTAGCGTTAAACGGAAGTTCAAAAATATAAAAAAGACAGTTCAGCCGACTTCTCAAGAAAAAAGATTAAATAATTTTTGCTTTATTTGAAAAACCTTAACAACTAAAAACGATGAAATTAAAAACAATTTTTTGGCTTTCAGCTGTACTTATGCTGTTACAACTTTTACCTTTATTTGGAGCGATGATTTCAGAAGACGTTAAAACAATGCTTATTGTCGACGCTTTTGGATACGAAACACTATCTGAAGATGCCATGACTATTTTTGACACATTTGCTCTTGTATTAGGCTGTGTGGGTCTTGGATTTTTCTTTTTAATGGTAGGGGCTACTTCAATTTTAGATTTAGATGCGTTAAAAAGGCTATCCTTTTTATTCTTTGTTGTGATGGGCTTCTTTGCTCTTCCTGATTTAGTTAACGCATTTTCAGGAAAACCAACGGCTCCACTGCCAGTAATAATACTGAATTTAGTGGCTTTAGGGCTGCTGTATTACGGCAGCAAAAAAGGAACTGCATAAGTTTTGACTTTAAAAAACCCGCTTTAACGAGCGGGTTTTTACAACTCCACCTTAATGAACTACCAGATTTTTCAAGTTGACGCTTTTACCAACAAAACTTTTGGAGGAAACCCCGCCTGTGTTGTACCCTTGTTTGAATGGCTTCCAGACGACGTGCTTTTAAAAATAGCTAAAGAAAATGCTGTTGCCGAAACAGCTTTCTTTGTAGAGAATGAAAAGGATATTCACCTTAGGTGGTTTACGCCTGACCTTGAAATTGATTTATGCGGCCATGCTACATTAGCAGCAGCACATACGTTAAAAGCCTGTTTAAATTACCCGTCTGACGAGATGACCTTTACTACACTTAGCGGCACACTAAAGGCGACGTATAAAAACAATTTTTATTACCTAGATTTTCCATCCAGAAGAGCGGTAAAAGCAACTTTACCCAAAGAAATAAAGGCGTCACTAAACATTCAGCCCAAAGAGGTGTACAAAGCGAGAGACTATATGTTGGTTTATGAGCACGAGGAAGACATAAAAGACATTACCATAAACAGACACCTTTTTGACCAGATTAATTTAGGGTGTGGCGGAGTTATTGTTACTGCTAAAGGAAATTCGGTAGATTTTGTATCAAGATTTTTCACACCTCAAGCAACAATTTTAGAAGACCCAGTAACTGGCTCAGCGCATTGTACATTGACACCCTACTGGTCATCTAGACTGTTTAAAAAAGAACTCATAGCACATCAGCTTTCAGAAAGAAAAGGGGAGTTAATTTGTTTAGACAATAAAGATAGGGTAAGTCTCGGCGGACAAGCAATAGTTTATTCTAAAGGATACTTTATGTATTGATAATTGAACTTTATTTTTGCCCCTTATTTCAGGTAAGAACTAAGCATCCATAATGTCTTTTCGGTTTGTGATATATAATCACTCATTAAACTTACTGTTCCCTCATCATCAGCTTCAGCGGCGAAACCTAAAACTTTTCTTTCAAGAGTAATAATTGTGGAGAAATTTTCAACAATCACTTTAACCCCTTCTACACCATTAACTATGCTTTTCTCTTCTTTAATTTTTGAATATTTTATATAATCTGAAAACGTATGTAAAGGTTCACTCTCTAGGGTTAAAATTCGCTCTGCTATTTCATCAATTTTGATAACTGCATCATCATAAAATTCCTCAAATTTTAAATGCAATTCAAAAAACTCTTTCCCTTTAACATTCCAATGTAGACCTCTTAAATTTTGGTAAAACACTTGATAATCTGCTAAAAGCTGATTTAACATGCCGCTAAGCTCATATGCTTTAGCCTTATCCAATCCTATTAAGTTTTTCATATTTTAAGTTTTAAATTTATAATTTACAAAAGTACAAAAATCAAAAAGCAGAATCCCCAAAAATTATCACGATGGAGTCATTATTTTGACACTAACTAATACATAAGGTAACCATAGCTTTTAACATAGATTAATTTTAAAGAGGATATTAAAAATTAAATTTGATCAAATTTTATCGGTTCAACCTCCTAGAAAATTGACTAGTTTTACAAAGTGAAACCATTATTTGACTACATATCTAATAAAACCAACATAAGTCAGAGGGCTAAAGACTACATCACTTCAATTTCAGAGATAAAGAAGTTTGACAAAAACACTGTACTCATTGAGCAACACAAAACAGTAAACAAAATGTATTTTGTTGTTGACGGCTGTCTTAGGTCGTTTAGCAATGATAAAAAAGGCAAAGAACACACTTTGCAGTTTGCCGTAAAAGACTGGTGGATTAGTGATTTTATCTCTATTTACACCAATGGAACTTCCACACTAACTCTTGAGTGTCTTATGGACTCTACCGTTATTGAGGTTGACATTACAGGAATAGAGGAACTGTATTCGCGTTTTCCTGAGTTAGAAGTCTTTCAGCGTAAAAATCTTGAGTTACACGTGGCGAGCTTACACAAAAGAATTTTAAATCAGCTACAATTAACTGCCTCTGAGAGGTATGCTGTTTTTCTGAATCAGTATCCCGAAATAGAAAAGCACGCTTTAAATTACCACATAGCCTCATATTTGGGCATTACACAACAAAGTCTAAGCCGCATTAGGTCAGAGAAGGCGAAAAAATAAAACGTTTTACCCTAGGTTAATTATTTTTTCACACCTCTATCATATTTTTGCCTTAATTAATCGCAACTAAAATAGCAATGCTTAAAAAATTATTGGGACTAGCCCCACAACTAGAATCAGACGGATCTTTCCGTCCTTCAAAACTTGCAATGAAGTTGGCTACTGCTGACAAAACTGATTTTGAAAATATCACCTATTCGAAATACAAGGGTCAAAAATCTAAGGTTTTGGTAATTCTCACCGAACAAAAAAATATGAAAATGCAAAACGGCAAATTGTTTTCTACTGGAAACCACCCTGTAGAAGCCTTATTGCCAATGCTTCACCTTAGAAATGCAGGATTTGAATTTGATATAGCCACTCCAACAGGCAAGCCAGCCATTTTTGAAATGTGGGCGTTTCCTCAAAAAGATGAGCATGTAAACGAGATTTACACCGCACTAAAATCGAGTTTTGAGAAACCTATTAATCTCAAAGAGTTTGTTGAAAATTCAATGGAAAAAGCAGATGCTTATGCTGCTGTATTTGTGCCTGGCGGACATGGTGTTATGTTGGGCATTCCAGAAGATGAAAATGTAGGAAAAGCCTTAAGGTGGGCAAAGGACAACGATTTGTTTACCATTACACTTTGCCATGGACCTGGAGCTTTGCTGTCAACTTCACTTAAAAAGAATGAGTTTATTTATGATGGTTATAAAATGGCAGTATTTCCCGACTCTGTAGACAAAATGACGCCAAAAATAGGCTATTTGCCAGGGCATATGCCATCCACTTTATGTGACAAACTCCAAGATAAAGGTATTACTATCGTAAACAAGAAAGCGGACAATACCGTTTGTTTAGATAGAAAGCTCATCACAGGTGCCAGTCCTCTAGCTTCTAATGAATTAGGCAAGCTGGCTGCCAACACCATGCTGAAAGAACTTTAACAACTAAAAACTAAGACATAAGATTTCCCTATGGTAAAGCATACGTTTTATCATAGGGTTTTCTAGTTTATAGGATATCTTTTAGAAGATTTAAAAAAAGAATACTACCATTGTTTAACCAGCGATAAATTTTTTAGATTTGGAAAAACAATTTCATTATGAAGAAGATAACCTTATTATTACCATTATTTTTATGTCTTTTCGTTTTCTCTTCTTGCAAGAAGTGCAAAGACTGTAGTTGTTCACAAGTTGTTTCTCAAACAGGAATGCCAGACATTAACCAAACGGTTGAAATCACCGATGTGTGTGATGAAGATTTGGAAGAGATTGAAGGTACAACAACCATCACTCAAGTTGTTGATGGCTTTACTCAAAACATAGAGCAAACGTGTGACTGTAACTAATTAGGAGCCCCCTACTTAGCTTTAATCATTTAACCTTAACAAAAAATGAAACATTTAACATTTATTTTTATTCTATTTCTTTCATTAGGACTAAGTGCCCAAAACGGCTCTACTTCTATAAATATGAACATTAATATGAATATTGAAGAGAACACGCAAAGTCAGCCAGAACCAGTTCATAATTCAAATATGAACGTTAACTTTAATATTCAGGAATCGAATACAGCTCAACCTCAAGCGGCACCAACTCAAAGTACTAGACCAGAGCCTGTATATGTTTCTGGTTATACTGGTAAAGTAGGATGTACTCCGCCAACCAGTAAAGAGAGGGTTGAGGATATGGCCAAAACTGTTGAAAAACAAACTTTTAATGACGATAAGGTTCGTGTGACAAAACAAATTATCAGAACTAACTGCATGACCCTTGACCAATTGGTTGTATTGTTAAACAACTTTGATTGGGACGACGGTAAGCTAGAAATAGCAAAGTTTGCATACGATTATGTGTACGATTTAGAGAACTATTACAAAATTTATGACCTCTTTACTTTCAGTAGCAGCGGGAAGGAATTAGAAGAGTTTCTAGATAGTAAATACTAAATTTCTGCAAATACTACCATCAAAAAGCCCACTTAATTGAGTGGGTTTTTTTGGTGGAGAAGATGGGACTCGAACCCACGACCTCTTGACTGCCAGTCAAGCGCTCTAGCCAGCTGAGCTACATCCCCGAATTACCTTACAAATGTATTTATTTTTGAGCTAATTTTATTAGATTGCT
>Ga0233438_10001888_pt1 | contig 21899 bp, 14 predicted proteins | sample SI_123_September_FD_182720 | JGI IMG/M metagenome (GOLD analysis project Ga0233438, IMG submission 182720) | Seawater microbial communities from Saanich Inlet, British Columbia, Canada - SI_123_September2016_10_MG | ecosystem: Environmental > Aquatic > Marine > Inlet | place: Canada: British...
GTTTTATCTTGTTTAATGCTTCCTAAATTATCTACAGATGCAAAATTAAATTTCTCCTCTTCGGCAATTGCGAGAATTTTCTCCCCAGCTTTTGCATTCAAAAACTCACCATTTGAATCCAATAGTTTAAGTGCATTCCATTGTTTAGGGTTGTGACTTGCGGTTAAAATAATCCCACCTTGAGCTTTTAATTTTGGAACCATTATTTCTACTGTAGGTGTAGTTGCCATATTTAAATCAACAACATCAATCCCTAATCCAACTAAGGTATTTGACACCAGAGCTTGAACCATTTCACCAGAAATACGAGCGTCACGTCCTATTACTACCTTACATTTTTCAAATTTAGCTTGAGATTTAATGTATTCACCGTAGGCAGCTGAAAATCGAACAACATCAAGTGGAGTAAGATTACTTGAGGGTTTTCCTCCAATTGTTCCTCGAATTCCGGAAATAGATTTAATTAATGTCATGAAGTTATTTTTTTCAAAGATAATCTAGTTCTAAAAATTTTTTCTTGTTTTTGAATTAAATAAAGTGTGTTTGAAAAAAGAAAACTAGTTTTAACAAATGAATTATTTAGCACATATCTATTTATCTGGTGTAAATCGTGAATTGAAGTTTGGTAATTTTATTGCTGATTCAGTAGCTGGAAAGCAATATAAAAACTATTCGGAAACAATTCAAAAGGGAATCTTATTGCACCGAGCGATTGATGATTTCACAGATAACCATAACATATTTAGAAAACACACCAAATTGTTGTTTAAAGACTATCGGCATTACAGCAGGGTAATTGTTGATTTGTTTTACGATCATTTTTTAGCTTCCCTGTGGTCTCAGTATAATTCCCAAAAACTTGAAGACTTTACCAAAGAATTTTATGATCAAATTGAGAAAGAATTCGAGCTACTTCCTGACAAAATGAAAAGAGCTTTTCCATATATGAAATCACAGAATTGGTTATTACAGTACGAAACAATCAGTGGTTTAGAACTTATTTTAGAGCAGATGGAAAACCGTACAAAATTTGATTCAAATCTAAAAAAATCAATCTCAAATCTAGTGGAAAATTATGATGTTTTCAAAAATGGATTCGTTCTATTTTTTCAGGACTTACAAATATTTGTATCTTCCAAAATTCAATCAATTTAACCTAATCATACTCATGAAAAACATTCAAAGATTAATAAAAACATGCTTCTTTGTTTTATCCTTTGTTTTTATTGGTTGTAAACCTTCAACCAAAATAAAAGGTGGAGTTGTATCTGCAATGCCGTATGCCTCAGAAGTAGGTGTTAAAATTCTAAAAGCTGGTGGAAATGCATATGATGCGATGGTGGCTACAAATTTTGCTCTTGCTGTTGTTTATCCCGTTGCAGGAAACATTACAGGAGGTGGTTTTTTTGTCTATCGAAATGCTGATGGGAGTTCTGGAACACTGGATTATAGAGAGCAAGCTCCAGAAAAAGCCTTCAAAGACTTGTATTTAGATGAAGTAGGGAATGTTATTCCAAAAAAAAGCACAGTGGGTGGCTTGGCTGTTGGTGTTCCCGGAACGGTTGCAGGGACCATAGAAATTCATAAAAAATTAGGAACCCTTCCCCTTAGTGTGTTAATTCAACCCGCTATTGATTTAGCAGAAAATGGGTATGCAGTTACTGAAAAACAAGTAAGTAGTCTTAATGGATACAGAGAGGTGTTTATTGAAGTAAATGGACCTGACACTTTTTATGCCAAGGATTTCAAAGCTGGAGATATTATTAAAAATCCAGCTCTCGCCAAAGTCCTGAGAGAGATTGCAACTAATGGTATTGAAGGTTTTAACTCCGGATGGGTAGCTGAAGCTGTTGTTTCTGGTGTTCAAAGATCTGGTGGTATTTTAACTCAAAAAGACTTGGTCAATTACAAACCAAAATGGAGAGATCCTCTAACTTTTTTCTACAAAGATTTAAAAGTAATTTCTATGGGACTTCCGTCAAGTGGAGGCATTTGCTTAAATCAAATGATGAAAATGATTGAGCCTTACAATATCAAAGACATGGGACATAACACACAAAAAAGCATTCAGCTTATGGTTGAAGCTGAAAAAAGATCATACGCTGATAGAAGTGAGTTTTTAGGTGATCCTGATTTTGTACAAGTTCCGTTAAACATTTTATTGGATTCTGTATATATAAAAACAAAAATGAGCGGTTTTGACTGGACAAAGGCAACACCTTCATCTGAAATAAAACCAGGAGATTCGTATTATTTTGAGAGTGATGAAACCACTCATTTTTCTATTCTTGATGATCATGGAAATGCTGTTTCAGTTACAACCACACTCAATGGTGCATATGGTTCAAAAGTATTTATTGATGAAATCGGAGTGTTCATGAACAATGAAATGGACGATTTTAGTAGCAAACCCGGGGTTCCAAATATGTTTGGATTAATTGGAAATCTAGCCAATGCAATTGAACCAAAAAAACGTATGTTAAGTTCAATGACTCCAACGATTGTTGAGAAAAAAGGAGAATTATACCTGATTTTGGGTAGTCCAGGAGGCTCTACCATAATTACCTCTGTATTTCAAACGATACTGAATGTTTATGAACATAACTTCCCTATTCAGAAATCTGTTAATGCCTCTCGATTCCATCACCAATGGTTACCCGACAGCATAACTTTTGAACCCAATAAATTTGACCCAAGGCTTCTTCAAAATTTGAAAAATATAGGCTATAATGCTGAAGAAAAAAAATCTAAAATTATTGGGAAAGTTGACGCCATTCTTGTAAATGATGGAATAATAACTTTAGGAGCAGATTATCGAGGAGACGATACAGCAGTAGCTTACTAGGTTTTGTTTATTACAATTTTAAATATTTTATTTTTTAGTCAGCAGGAAATATAGTCCATCCTAAAGTTGTATTTTTACATCTTATTTTTGATATGAAAAAAAAATCAAATGTCATCGAGGTTCAAGGAGCTCGTGTTCATAACCTAAAAAATATTGATGTTCGTATTCCCAGAGACCAACTGGTTGTAATTACTGGACTTTCTGGTAGTGGAAAATCATCCCTTGCATTTGACACCATTTACGCCGAAGGACAACGTCGGTACATGGAAACTTTTTCTGCATATGTTCGTCAGTTTTTAGGCAATTTAGAACGTCCAGAAGTTGATAAAATAGATGGGTTATCCCCAGTAATTGCTATTGAGCAAAAAACAACATCAAAAAGTCCACGCTCGACTGTAGGAACGATTACAGAAGTTTATGATTTTCTAAGACTAATGTTTGCTCGCATTGGAACTGCTTATAGTCATCAAACACATGAAAAGATGGTCAGTTATACTGATGATCAAATCCTAGAGCTTATACTAAAAGATTATGCTGATCAAAGTGTTGTTATTTTAGCTCCAATAATCAAATCTAGAAAAGGGCATTATCGAGACCTTTTTGAAAATCTAGCTCGTCAAGGGTTTTTAAAAGTAAGAATTGATGGAGTTATTGTAGAACTCACCAATGGTATGAAATTAGATCGGTATAAAACTCATGACATTGAGTTGGTTATTGATCGACTTCGAATTAGTAACAGTGTTTCAGGTTTTAAGAGGCTTCAAGAATCCTTAATTACTGCAATGTACCAAGGAGATGAAACCTTGCTTATATTTAATGAAGGTAGCCGTAAAATTAGATACTTTAGTAGAAATTTGATGTGTCCGAGTTCAGGAATTGCTTATCCAAAGCCTGAACCCAACACTTTCTCATTTAACTCTCCAAAAGGAATGTGTCCAGATTGCAAAGGACTTGGGAATCAGCAAATTGTCAATCGAAATAAAATTATCCCCGATGATTCTATTTCTATTAATTCAGGTGGAATCATACCTCTAGGAACTCAAAAAAAGTCATGGAGTTTCAAGCAGATGGAAGTCATTGCCCAGCGTTACAATTTTAATTTATCTGATCCCATAAACAAAATCCCTGCTGCTGCATTGGAGGTTATTCTAAAAGGTGGTGCAGAATCTTTTTCTGTTGAGTCAAAAACTCTTGGAATTACACGTAATTATAAAATCGATTATGAAGGAATTGAAAACTTCATAAAAAACCAATATGAAGATGCAAATTCAACCAATATAAAACGATGGGCAAATGATTTTATGGATCAAAACGAATGTTTATTTTGTAATAGCTCTCGCTTAAGAAAAGAAGCTCGTTTTTTTAAAATCAACGGCCTTAACATTGCTGAATTAGCAGAGTTGGATTTGGATGAACTTTATTCTTGGTTCGAAAATCTCCCAAAATTTTTGTCTGAAAATGAAATGATTATTGGAGAGGAAATTATTAAAGAAATAAAATCACGGCTTCAATTTTTGTTGAATGTTGGTTTAAATTATTTGACTCTCAATCGCTCTTCAAAATCATTATCGGGTGGTGAGGCACAAAGAATACGTTTAGCTACTCAAATAGGATCCCAGCTGGTCGGTGTGCTGTATATTTTAGACGAACCAAGTATTGGTCTTCATCAACGTGATAATGCGCGTTTAATCGATTCTCTCTTCTCACTCAGAGACATTGGAAACTCTGTCTTGGTTGTAGAACACGACAAAGAAATGATTGTAAAAGCTGATTATGTTATTGATATCGGTCCATTTGCAGGAAAAAATGGAGGGGAAATTATTTCTGAAGGTAAACTAAAAGATATTTTAAATCGAAACTCTCTAACTTCTCAATACTTAACTGGAATTAAAAAAATTGAAGTTCCCGAAAAAAGAAGGCTTGGAAATGGCAAATCTCTAGTGTTATCAAATTGTACGGGTAATAACTTAAAAAATGTTACCCTAACCCTCCCCTTGGGAATGATGGTTGGTATCACAGGTGTTTCTGGAAGTGGTAAATCTTCTTTAATTAATGGAACTTTATATCCAATCTTAAACGCATATTTTTTTAATGGAGTAAAAAAACCATTAGCTCATAAAAGTATTTCGGGATTAGAACATTTAGACAAAGTTGTTGATGTAAATCAAAGCCCAATCGGTCGAACTCCCAGAAGTAATCCAGCAACTTACACCGGAGTATTTAGTGAAATAAGATCTTTATTCACACTAACTCCAGAGGCTCAAATCAGAGGGTACAAGCCAGGTCGATTTAGTTTTAATGTCAGCGGAGGGAGATGTGAAACTTGTAAAGGTGGTGGGATGAAAGTAATTGAAATGAACTTTCTACCTGATGTATTGGTTGAATGTGAATCCTGTCAAGGAAAAAGATTCAACAGGGAAACTCTTGAAATAAGATACAAAGGAAAATCAATTTCGGATGTATTGAAAATGACCATTGATCGAGCTTGTATGTTTTTTGAGTCTATACCAAAAATTTACAGAAAACTAAAAACTTTGCAGGATGTAGGTTTAGGTTATGTTACTCTTGGACAATCATCAACTACACTTTCTGGAGGAGAGGCTCAAAGAATCAAACTAGCCACTGAGTTATCAAAACGAGACACAGGAAATACACTATTCATACTAGATGAACCTACCACAGGTTTACATTTTGAAGACATAAGAGTACTTTTAGAAGTATTAAATCACTTAGTTAACAAAGGAAATACTGTTGTAATTATAGAGCATAATTTGGATGTAATAAAGCAAGTTGACCACATCATTGACATAGGTTATGAAGGGGGTAAAAATGGAGGTCAAATCATAGCTGAAGGAAGCCCAGAGGAACTTATCAAGATAGCAAAAAGCCATACAGCTCATTATTTGGCAAAAGAATTGTAACTTAATTAATGAAAAAAGTAAAGAATAAAAGCTGGAATACTACTAAAACAAACGATTCATGGTCTCTTTTCAAGATCATGGGCGAATTTGTTCATGGCTATGAAAAAATGGATAGTATTGGACCTTGTATTTCAATTTTTGGTTCGGCTAGAACACAACCTGATCATCCTTTTTATAAATTAGCTACAAGTATTGCTAATTCAATAGCAATGGCAGGATACGGAATTATTACAGGGGCTGGTCCAGGAATCATGGAGGCTGCCAATAAAGGATCTCAAGAAGTAAATGGAATTTCGGTAGGTCTAAATATTGTGCTCCCCTTCGAACAAACGTCAAACCCATATATAGACAAGGATAAAAACTTATCCTTTGAGTATTTTTTTATTCGCAAAGTAATGTTCGTTAAATACGCCCAAGCTTTTGTTGTATTGCCAGGTGGACTGGGAACATTAGATGAATTATTTGAATCGCTTACGCTTATTCAAACAAAAAAAATAAAACGGGTACCTATTATTCTTGTTGGAACAAATTTTTGGGAAGGACTTGTAGATTGGATAAAATCTGTTCTTATAAAAAATCAAATGATAAGTAAAGAAGATCTTGATTTATTTTCAGTTGTTGACACCCAAGAAGATGTACTTAATTGTTTAGAAAAATTTCATATTAAAGGTGTATATAACCCAAATTTTTAAAACCATTGAATTTTTATTGGAAGATTTCGTTATTATTAATCCTTAACCTCCCTAAACTAGTTTTGAGTCAGGGTTTGAATGTTAAAAATCAATTTTCAGTAAATCTGAAAACTGATAAAAAAACATTAGTAGTTTCTCAAAAAATCAAACTAACAAACAACTCTTCTGAGGATTTAATTGATTTTTTTTTTAACGACTGGTCACATGCATACAGTTCCTCAAAATCGCCCTTATCACAAAGGCTTGCAGAGGAATATGATCGAAGATTTTACTTAGGAATTAAATCCAAAAGAGGAAAAACATTCGGACTGAAAATTTTAATTAACCGAAAAGAGATTGAATGGAAAAGGATTGATAATCAAATTGATATTATAAAAATTAGTTTAGATAAAACACTTGAAATCGGAGAAACCATTGAAATCTTTCTTCAATACAGTTTAGAACTTCCAGATGCTCGTTACACTGGATATGGTAAAATTTCAGAAAATGAATATTTTTTAAAAAACTGTTTTATTCAATTGGCTCCTTACATAAATGGAGAATGGATAAAAAACAGCAATTTAGATCTCGAAGAAACCAGTAATTTAATTTCTGATTATTTAATGGAATGGAATATTCCAATAAATTTATTTTTAAATTCTAATTTGACTCAGCTTAAAGAAATAAAAAAAGGAAATAGAAAAATATTATCCCTATCAGCTGCAGACACCAGAGCTATTCAATTTCATATCCATGAGCAAAAGCATCAATCATTCATTATTAATGAACTTATCATTGAAACTGACTTAAAAGGGGCTGTTGACAGCCTATTTAATCCTATTCCAAGTCTAATTCAAATTAAATCTTTTGTCGATGAATATCTAGGTAAATATCCTCACAGAAAAATGCAAATTTCAAAGTATAATTATAAAAAGAGACCTTATTATAGTCTTTCTATTTTTCCCTCAGTTTTTTCTGTCTTTTCAAACCAATTTAAATTTGAAATAAAAGCCTTAAGTGTTTATCTAAATCACCATTTAAATGAAATGTTTTTAATGAACCCAAGAGAGGTTCATTGGCTTACAGGTGGGCTTCACGCCATGATGTTAATGGAATACGTAGATCGTTATTATCCCAATCAAAAATTATTGGGTAAAATTTCAGAAAAACGTTTTATAAAGCCTCTCATAAAAAAATACAGCTTAGGTAGTGTAGCTTTTAATCACGGTTATTTATATTCTTCTGAATACATCATTAGAAATAACATTCAACAAGCTGCCCTTACCCCTAAAGATAAATTAATTAAATTTAATGAGCGTGTTGCCACTCCAAGTCAAGTAGCTCATGGAATTCGATATGCCTATTGGTTTCATGGTAAAGAAAAAATTAATCGTGCAATAAAAAATCAAATTGGAATCATTCAATCTCAAGATCAATTGATTCATTCACTAGAAAAAGAATTAGAAATCCCATGGTTTTTTGGAGATTATTTAAAAAGTAGAGATTTTATTGATCTTAAAATCAGTAATTTAAACGTCAAACCAGATTCCCTGACTTTCAAGGTAACCCAAAAACAAAAAGGATTAATTCCATTTACCATAGCACAAATAAAAGAAGATTCGATTATTCAATCTATCGCTATTAAAGACTACAAAAAAACACATCACTTTAAGTTAAAAAACTTGCAGTCGGATTATTTAGTAATTAATCCTAAAGTTAAAATACCGGAATTTAATCAACTCAACAATTACAAAAGAGTAAGTAAAACATCCATAAAACCTTTGAAGTTTACTTTTATAAAAGATTTTGAAGATCCAAAAAGAAATCAAATTTTCTTCAACCCAATAACCGATTTTAACGCATATGAAGGTCTAACTTTTGGAACTAGACTTTCCAACAAATCATTTGAGCGTAAACCAATTATTTATGAAATAACTCCTATGTATAGCTTAAAGCTCAATGAAATTGTCGGTTCGGTTAAATTTAATTATTTGATTTACAAAGAAAAATCATCTTTTTATCTGACCAATATAGGGTTTTATGGAAGTAATTACCATTACGATGAAAATTTGAGATATCAAACTTTTATTCCTTCAATAACTTTTGCAAAACGCCCAAGTGATTTTAGATTAAATAAAAGAGAATTTTTCTCAATAAATCTGGTTCAAGTGAATCAAGAATACGGAACAAATATCAACATAACTCCAAATTACAGTATTGGAAATCTTCGGTATTTGTATTCGAACAAAGAAGCAATTAGAGTGTTCAGTACAGGAGGTAGATTAGAATTTTCTGATTTATTGGGTAAACTCAGTATAAACCTAGATTTTCGACATCTTTTTCATAACGGCAGAACATTTTCATTTCGTTTTTATGGAGGTAAGTTTCTTTGGAACAACACACAAAACACTACTTATTTTGATTTCAGTTTGAATCGTTCATCCGATTATCTTTTTAATTATAATTATTTAGGACGTTCAGACGATACTGGGATTTATAGTCAACAGTTTATTATGTCAGAAGGTGGTTTTAAATCTAAGTTTGCAAATCCTAATGCAAATGACTACATCCTAGCTACAAACCTGGGGTATAGTCTATGGAAATGGATTGAAGTTTATACTGATTTTGGTATTGCAAAAAATAAAAACATGAAAGAAAATTATTTTTATGATACCGGTTTAAGATTAAATTTAGTTCCTGATTATTTAGAATTTTACTTTCCAATTCAAAATTCAGAAAATTATGTACTCAATGATCAAAATTATTTTTCTAATGTCCGATTTGTATTGACAATCGACATCAATAACCTTAAACAACTATTTACTCGAAAATGGTTTTAGGTTATTGTGTTTTAGAGAATTGATAGAGGAATTATTACATTGAGTTACTCTGCTTAAAATTTTGTAAATTTGCAAAGCTAAATTCAAAGAATGTCTCAAAAAAACCTTGTTGAAGAAACTCCTATTTCTTTTAAAGATTTCAAAGCGGAAATCCTTTCAGATTACAGGTTACTGTGCATCAGTAGAGCCTGCTCTGAACTTGGAAGAAGAGAGGTTTTAACAGGAAAGGCTAAATTTGGTATTTTTGGTGATGGAAAAGAACTTCCTCAACTGATACTGAGTAAATTTTTTAAAAAAGGAGATTTTCGATCGGGCTATTATCGAGATCAGACCATTCTTATGGAACAAGGGTTTTTGAGTCCTCAAGAAATCTTTGCTGCTTTGTACGCGCATCCCGATATAGATATAGAACCTATGTCTGGTGGTCGTCAAATGGGAGGACATTTTGTGACTGAAAGTCATAATTCAAATGGGGCTTGGAAAACATTAATGGACCAAAAAAACCACAGCTCGGATATCTCCCCTACTGCGGGTCAAATACCAAGGCTTGTTGGGCTAGCCCAAGCTTCAAAAGTATACAGAGCATTAAACATAGAAGGAAGCGAACGCTTTTCTAATAAAGGACATGAAATCGCATGGGGTACTATTGGAAATGCAAGTACTAGTGAGGGTCTTTTCCTTGAAGCAATTAACGCAGCAGGAGTATTACAAATCCCAATGGTAATTAGCGTTTGGGATGATGATTATGGAATATCCGTTCATAATGATCAACAAACTACCAAAGGAAGCATTTCAAAGGCACTAGAAGGGTTGCAAAGAAACGAGCAAGAAAAAGGTTTTGAAATTATAACTGTAAAAGGCTGGGATTATACTGCATTAGTAGAAACTTATCAATATGCCGAAAAATTAGCGAGAAACGAACATGTTCCTGTGTTAATTCATGTTCAAGAACTAACACAACCTCTTGGTCATTCAAGTTCAGGATCTCATCAAAGATACAAATCTGAAGACCGTCTAAATTGGGAAAAAGAATTTGATTGTAATCTAAAAACACGAAACTGGATTTTGAGTAATGGTTTTGCTGATGAAGATGAACTCCAAAATATTGAAGAAAAATCTAAAAAAGAAGTCCGCCAAGCTAAAATTGATGCATGGAATACTTATCAAAACCCAATAACAGAAGAAAAAAAAGAACTTCAAAGACTCATAAAAAAAGCAATTTTAGCTACAAACAATGATTCTAATTTTCAAATAATTTCTACCCAAATTAATCAGATTGAAGAACCGACTTATAAAGACTTACTGCATAATTCTCGTAAGGCATTAAGAATTTTAACTCAATTTAATCACCCTGTTAAAGATGAAATCAGAAACTGGAAAGAGGAATTAACTAAAAAACTCAATCCAAAATTTAGTTCTCATCTTTATAGCGAATCCCAATATCGCTTAGATAAAATTGTTCCTATTCCTGCCAAATACTCTGATCATGCAGAATTAGTAGATGGTAGAATAATTATAAGAGATAATTTTGATGCATTACTTGAAAGTAACGACAAACTTCTAATCTTCGGAGAAGATGTAGGAGTTATTGGAGATGTTAATCAAGGTCTTGAAGGCATGCAATCCAAATATGGGAAAATTCGAGTTGCTGATACTGGAATAAGAGAGACAACTATTATTGGTCAAGGAATTGGAATGTCACTTAGGGGTTTACGTCCAATTGCAGAAATTCAATATTTAGATTACATACTCTATTGCCTTCAAACTTTAAGTGATGATTTAGCTTCATATCATTACAGAACAGTTGGTAAACAATCTGTTCCCTTGATCATTCGTACCCGAGGGCATCGTCTAGAGGGTATTTGGCACAGTGGATCACCAATGGGAGGTATTGTAAGTTTATTAAGAGGTATCAACGTTGCCGTTCCTAGAAACATGACTCAAGCGGCAGGGATGTACAACACCTTACTCGAAGGTGATGAACCTGCAATCGTAATAGAATCTTTAAACGGATATAGATTAAAAGAAAAAAAACCATCTAATCTTGGGAAATTTAGAGTTCCTCTTGGAAAAGTAGAAGTTTTAATAGAAGGCTCAGATATTACTTTAGTGTCTTATGGATCTACTTTGCGGATGGTTAAGTCAATAGCTAAAGAACTTTCTCAATATAATATTGATGCAGAAGTAATTGATATTCAAACTTTATTGCCTTTTGATTTGAATCAAGATATTTTAATAAGCATAAAAAAAACAAATCGATTATTAATTATTGATGAAGATGTTCCAGGGGGCGCTAGTGCATACATTTTACAGCAATTAATTGATATTCAAGATGTATATCCCTTTTTAGATAGTAGTCCGCAAACATTGACTGCAAAAGCTCATCGTCCAGCATATGGAAGTGATGGGGATTATTTTTCTAAGCCCTCGGAAGATGATATTTTTGAAAAAGTATATGGAATTATGCATGAATCAAACCCAGTAGCATTTCCAAAAATCTAGCTAGAAATAATTTTAATAATTAATTCTTTTAAAAGTTCTTCGGTTGAAATATTTTGTGCCCCTACTCCTTTACTTTTCATATCTGCCTCTTTGATGTGTCCAATTACTTGAGCAATCTGCTTCATTGAATAAAAACTAGCAGCTGCCTGATAATCTTTCACAAAATAAGGAGAAACTCCGAGAACCGCTGGTGCCTTTGAAGGTGAGGGCAATCCTTGAAACAATAAAAGCTTCTGAAAAAAATTAAATAAAATTGTTATGGTAAGCGTTATGGGATGTTTCTTAAAATTGGAAGCCATATAACGAATAATCCTGAAAGAATGCTCAAGATCTCTTTTACCTAGAGCTTTTTGAAGTTCAAAACCATTAAAATCTTTACTATATCCAATATACTTTTCTATAATTGAAGGAGTAATTTTTTGACCTTGGGTAACCTGATTGCATAGTTTTTGTAATTCCTTGTCTATTTTACCTAAATTTGTTCCCAAAAATGAAACAAGCAGTGGAATAGCATCAGGATGAAAATTAAAATTATATTTCAAACCGCGATCCTTAATCCAAGTCTCTACTTGATCTTGGTATAAAGGTTTTGTTTCTAAAATTACTCCAGACTTCGCGATTGATTTATATGATTTTTTACGCTTATCTAATTTTTTGTGTTTATAACAAAAAATCAATACCGTTTGAGCCTGGGGATTCTCCAGATAAGGAAGTAATGAGTCCATTGACCGGTCCAAATATTGAGCTTCTCTAACAACAACCAATTGATGAGACCCCATCATCGGGAAACGCTTGGCAGTTTCAATAATTTGCTCTGGGAGCGTTTCCTTTCCATATAAGATTGTAGAATCAAAATCACGCGCATGTTCATCTACCACGCAATTCAAAAGCAAATTCGTAACTTGATCAATAAAAAATGGTTCAGTTCCCATCAAAAGATAGATTGGAGCAAAACTCCCTTTTTTTATAGAACTTAATATTTGATATATGTCTTTCAAAGCTAAAAATTGTTCACTTTTATAGTATGGAGCAACTTAATTTTCCCAACTACTCATTTACCCTCAAAAGTAGGGAAAATAAGGTGTATATTTTCGATTTAATCCGCAAAAAGAATGTGCTATTATCTCCCGAGGAATGGGTTCGGCAACATTGTGTACATTTTTTGATTAATGAATTAGGGTATCCCAAAAGTCTTATAAATTTAGAAAAACAACTTTTCATCAACGGTCGAGCAAAACGTTATGACCTTGTTGTGTATAGTAATGATGGGAATGTAGAAATTTTGGTTGAGTGTAAAGCCCCTTCAATTAAAATCTCCCAAAATACTTTCGATCAAATTGCTCGATACAATTTGACTTTGAATAGTAGCTTTTTGATGTTAACAAACGGAAAAGAACACTACTTTTGTGAAATAGATTTTAAAAATAAAGCCTATCGGTTTATCCGAAAACTTCCAAAGTATCAAATATGAATATTGCCGTAGTTATTTTAAATTGGAATGGGAAAAATCTTCTTCAACAATTCATCCCTGATCTTATTCGATACAGTAAAGAAGCAAGAATATACCTTATTGATAATGGTTCAGACGATGATTCAGTCCCTTTTATTAAAAAGAAATTCTCTGAAATAAACGTTATACTAAACCAAAATAATCTTGGATATGCAGAGGGTTATAATATTGGTTTACAGGAAATTAATGAAGATATTTTATGTTTAATCAATAACGATATTAGAGTTTCTAAAAACTGGTTACTCCCAATAATTGATTTTTTCAAGCAAAATCCAAACACAGTAATTACTCAGCCCCATATACTTGATGAGAAAGATCCACAAAAATTTGAGTATGCAGGAGCTGCTGGTGGCTATATTGATCGTTTGGGTTATCCATTTTGTAGAGGACGAATCTTTAATCATTTAGAAAAGGATAACGGGCAATATGACAAAAACAAATCAATTCTTTGGGCTTCTGGTGCTTGCTTCTTCATACGAAATGAAGCATTCAAATCTGTTGGAGGTTTTGATAAAGATTTTTTTATGCATCAAGAAGAAATTGATCTTTGTTGGAGGATTTACAATCAAGGAAAAGAGATTTATAGTATTGGGGAATCAAAAGTTTATCATCTTGGAGGCGGAAGTCTTCCGGATTCTCCTAAAAAAGTTTTTTACAATTTCAGGAATTCCATGTATATGATTTTAAAAAATGTTCCCTTATTCCCTTTGTTATTTATTTTTATTGCCCGTTTAATCTTAGATGGTATTGCTGGAATACGTTTTCTCTTAAAAGGTGAAATGAAAAATTGCTTAAGTATTATTAAGGCTCATTTTTTTATATATTTTAATTTGATTAAAATATTGCAAAAAAGAAGTGAATTAATTGTTAATAGACCCTATTTTTCCCTTAATAGCATCCTATTTCAATTTTTTATCTTAAAAAAGTGTAAATATTCTGAATTAAAATTCCCCAAGTCCTAAATTACATTAACTTTATTATCCAAAATTTAAATTAAATATAAATGAAAAAATTATTTCTTTACACCCCTCTAATCACAATTCTTTTAGCATCTTGCGTGTCTCAAAAAAAATTCACGGAGCTTCAAGCTATACAAGACACTACGGTTGACCAATTGAATTCCGCTACTGTGAAACTTAATACATGTGATGAAGAAAAGGCTGCAGCACTAGCATCTGTTGCCTCTCTTCAAGAACAGATTCGTTTCTTGAAAGAAAATAACTCTGATTTGATTGATAACCTAGGAAACCTTACTACCCTATCTCAAAAAGGAGCTGAAAATCTTGAAAAATCTTTAGAGAGTTTAAAAGAAAAAGACACTCGTATTTCTAGCCTTAGAGACGCTGTTACTAAAAAAGATTCTGTTACACTTGCCTTGGTTACAAGTCTTAAAGGTGTTCTTGGAAACCTAGGAGATGAAGACATCGAGATAAATGTTGAAAAAGGAGTAGTATTCATTTCAATTTCTGATAAATTACTATTCAAAAGTGGAAGTTCAACAGTAACCAAGAGAGCAAAGGAAGTACTCGGAAAAGTTGCGAAAGTAGTATTGGACAAACCAGAACTTGAGTTTATGGTTGAAGGTCATACCGATAACGTACCAATCAGCAACGACTGTGTTATTGACAACTGGGACTTGAGTGTAAAAAGAGCTACTTCAGTTGTTCGTGTACTTCAAAATGACTTTAACATTCCGCCTCAGCGTATGACTGCAGCTGGAAGAAGTTCGTATGCACCTCTGTTGGAAAATGACTCTCCATCTAATCGTTCTAAAAACAGAAGAACTCGAATTGTTGTTCTTCCAAAATTAGATCAATTCTATGATTTAATTAATAAAGGGATGGAAGCAGCGCAATAAACTGCATTTCTTATAATATATAAAAACGCCTCATTTTGGGCGTTTTTTTTATAAAAAATCTACAGAACCCTTGCCATATCTAATAATCTGAGGTTTTCCTTTTGTTAAATCAATTACAGTGGAGGGAATATTTCCTCCAATACCTGTATCAATCATAAAATCAATCAACGAAGACCATTCTTCAAAAATCAAAGCAGGATCTGTAGTATAGTCTATTATCGAATCTTGGTCATGAAGAGATGTTGTTATCAATGGTGCTGGTAAAAGTGGGAGAAGTATTTTTAAAATAGGATCATCAGAAATTCGAATTCCAATTGATTTCCGTTTATCAAAAGGTTTTGGAAGTTTTCTTGAACCTTTCATAATATAGGTGTAGGGACCCGGTAAAGTGTATTTTAATAAGCGGAAAGTTGAGGAATCAAAATGTTGAACATATGATGACAATTCACTTAAGTCGCTAAATAAAAAACTAAAAGGTGCTTGCGCTACTTTGATTCCTTTTATCTTACTCAAACGATCAAGTGCCTTGGTGTGACTACTTAAACATCCCATTGCATATACTGTATCGGTAGGATAAATTACGATAGCTCCATGAGTTAACTCTTGAGCAACTTCATTGATGATTTTGGTATTTGGACTGGAGGAATAAAGAGCATGCAAAATAGCCATCACTCAATAATTTTAAGTTTTGCAAAACGGAGTAATAATTTTTTTTCGCCGCTTCCTTTAAAATTTATAGTAGCTTTTTTATCATTTCCTACACCATCAACCTCAGTCACAACTCCTTTGCCAAAACGTTGATGTTCAACTTGAGTTCCAATCGGTAAAGCAATTAAACTTTCAGGACTTGAAGAAGTTACTTTATTTTCAGATTGAATTTTCCTTAGTTTTTTCAATTGGGTTGGAGTTGGGCTTTTGTTGGTTTTCCCGTCCCATGAGTTTGGCTTTTTATATTGTTTTTTTGGTTGATCAACATTTCCAAAAATTGATTTATTAATCAAAGGTTTAAATTCGTAATCAGATTTAGGAATTTGATGATCCAAATACTGTTCATCAATTTCTTCAATAAATCGGCTAGGTTCTGAACTATTAAGCTTACCCCATCGATATCGAGATTGAGTATACGATAAAAACGCCCTTTCTTCGGCCCTAGTAATTGCTACATAGAATAAGCGTCGCTCCTCCTCCAACCCACTTCGAGAATCGAGATTCATGGGTGATGGAAACAAATCTTCTTCCATCCCTACGATGTATACGTAAGGAAATTCTAAACCTTTAGCTAAATGAATAGTCATTAAAGATACCCGATTTATATCCTCACTTTTATTTTCATTATCAAAATCTGTTGCAAGAGCTACATCTTCTAAAAATTCAGTAAGAGCCCCAGTCATATCTGCAATTTCATTTTGTCCTTCAGTAAAATCTTGTATTCCATTTAATAACTCCTCTATATTTTCAATCTTACTAACACCTTCGGGAGTTCCATCCTTTTTTAAAGCAGAAACAATTTTTGTCTTCTTAGTTACTTCATCTGCAATTTCAAAAGCATTGGCAGTTTCGTTAAAAATTTGAAAACTTTTGATTAAAATCACAAACTGTTCTAATTTACTTGCAGTTCCTGAATTAATGCCAATATGCAAACTTGCCGCTCTCTCTGCAGTCTGGAACAAGCTTAGCTCATTTTGTTTTGCACCAACTACCAATTTATTAATAGTTGTTTGCCCGATTCCTCTGGCTGGATAGTTAATGATACGTTTTAAACTTTCTTCATCTTTGGGGTTGACAATGACTCTTAAATAGGCTAAAACATCTTTTATTTCTTTTCTCTGATAAAAAGATAATCCTCCAAAAATTTTATACGGAATATTTCGCTTTCTCAAAGCATCTTCCATTGCTCGAGACTGAGCATTTGTTCGATAAAGAATTGCAAAATCACTGAACATTCGTTGATCTGTGAGATTAAAATTAAAAATACTAGCCGCTACATGGCGTCCTTCATCAGAATCTGTAGGACAACGTTGGACTTTAATTTTACTGCCAACTCCATTGGCAGTCCAAACCTTTTTATCCAATTTTGTCTCATTGTGATTGATAATCGAGTTAGCAGCATTGACGATGTTCTGAGTAGAACGGTAATTTTGTTCCAAACGATACATGGCTACATTGTCATAATCTTTTTGAAAATTCAAAATATTATTGATATTGGCTCCACGAAAAGCATAAATACTCTGTGCATCATCTCCTACGACACAAATATTTTGAAATTTATCAGAAAGTGCACGCACAATAAGATATTGTGAATGATTTGTATCTTGATACTCATCCACTAAAATATATCGAAAACGATCCTGATACTTTGCTAAAACATCTGGAAATCTATTTAGTAATTCATTAGTGCGAAGGAGTAAATCATCAAAATCCATGGCTCCAGCTTTAAAACATCGATCCACATACTCTTTATAAATCTCCCCCATTTTTGGCCTTCTTGACATTGAGTCAGATTCTTGTAAATTTGAATCATTGTAATATGCTCGAACCGTTATCAAGCTATTTTTAAAGGTAGAAATTCTACTCCGCACTTGTTTTGTTTTATAAACATCTTTTTCGAGTCCCATTTCCTTGATGATAGAAGATATAAGTCGATCAGAATCTTGAGTATCATAAATTGTAAAATTACTTGGATATCCCAATTTGTCAGCCTCACTTCTTAATATACGGGCAAAAATAGAGTGAAAAGTTCCCATCCAAAGATTTTTTGCTTCCCCATCTCCAACCAAATCAGCAATACGACTTTTCATTTCTCGTGCAGCTTTGTTAGTAAATGTTAGTGCTAAAATTGAAAAAGAGTCAATCCCCTGGCTCATCAAATATGCGATTCTATAAGTTAATACACGAGTCTTACCTGAACCTGCGCCAGCTATCACTATTAACGGTCCATCTTTATGTAATGTGGGATTTTTTTGAGCTTCATTAAGCGTGTTTATGTGGGCAAATAAATCTTTTTTCATCGGTTACTAAAATAATACTTTGAAAACGTATAAATGAATAAATAACTCATTTTATATAATAAATTATGAACCGTTGTGGGCATATTTTTTTTCTTCAAATTAACTTCAAAAAAGACATTAAATAATTTTATTTTTTTGAGTCTTTTGTTGGATTAAAACTTTAAAAATAAATCTACTAAAAAAGTTATCTAGCTACTCCAAGGTAATTATATTCATTATTTGTTTACTTTTAAGTTATTGAAAAATGAAATTAAATAAAGTCAATATGATCAATAAATTCAAATTTGTCTACATCTTTGGAATATTAAGTAGTTTTTGGTTGTCGGCACAAATTACTGAGTCTACAATAAATTCTATTGAACCCAAAGTAATTGAGTGGCGTCATTATATTCATCAAAACCCCGAACTTTCAAACCGGGAATTCAAAACAGCAAAATTCATAGCTACACATCTTGAATCTCTGGATATTGAAGTTGAAACTGGGGTTGCTCACACTGGTGTTGTAGGGATTTTAAAGGGAAATAAACCTGGAAAAGTTGTTGCTCTTCGAGCGGACATGGATGGCCTTCCTGTCAATGAAAGAAACGATTTACCATATAAATCAAAAGCTACAGCAGTTTTTAACGGACAAAAAACAGGGGTTATGCATGCATGTGGTCATGATACTCATGTTGCAATACTTATGGGTGTTGCTGAAATATTATCAAAAAATAGAAATTTCCCTGGTACTGTAAAGTTTATTTTTCAACCTGCAGAAGAAGGACCCCCATCTGGTGAGGAGGGTGGAGCCTTACTAATGGTTAAGGAGGGTGTTCTCAAAAACCCAGATGTTGATGCTATTTTTGGATTGCACATCAATTCTGAAACACCAGTAGGTCATATTACCTACAAAACAAAGGGAATCATGGCAGCAGCAGATTCATACAAAATTGTTATTGGAGGGAAACAATCCCATGGATCTACCCCTTGGAAAAGTGTTGATCCTATTATGATTTCATCACAGATCATCAACGGTCTTCAAACGCTTATCAGCAGAAACTCCGAACTTACCAAAGAAGGAGCTGTGGTATCTGTGGGAGCCATACATGCAGGAATTCGATCCAACATTATTCCAGAGTCGGCGGAAATGATTGGTACTATCCGAACTTTGGATACAGACATGCAAGAGGTAATCCACCAAAGGATGTACGAAATGATTCCCCAAATTGCAGAGGCTTATGGAGGCACTGCAACAGTTACTGTCAAGAAAACAGCAGCTTTGACCTACAACGATGAAACCCTAACAAAACTAATGGTGCCGAGTCTAGAACGTGCAGTAGGAGCTTCTAATGTTCATGAAATGCAAGCCATAACTGGTGCTGAGGATTTCTCTTACTTCCAACAACAAGTTCCTGGTTTGTACTTTTTCGTGGGTGGAATGGATCCAGCAATGAATCCGAGCGAGGCTCCCTCCCACCATACACCTGATTTTGTAGTTCAAGACGAGGGAATGATCCATGGAGTAAAAGCACTAACCCAATTAGCAATTGACTATTTAAACCAATAAAACCAAACTAGATAGAATATTTAATTTTTATTGCCGGTTGTTTTTTAACATATTTCGGGTGTGTTCCCAGCCCTCAGACCACCACTGCTCCATTTCTTGCTGATTGAATACAAGACTGTTTGTGGTCAAAACACGTGGGGTGTAAAATAATCGGAGTTTTACGTTGTGTTTTTTTGCTAACAATTCTCCGACCTTGAGGTTGTCCAAGTAAATCTGATCACCCATGAAGTCAAAGGTAGATAACAACAAATCAAAGGCATTTCGCGAGCGCATTCGATTCAATTGTTGTTCCTCAGTTGTTAAAACAATTGCATCTACATGAGTTGCGCCTCGTTTGATTGCTTCTTCAATTGCAATTATGCACCCAAAACCTCCATCAGCATATTCATAACGGTTTTTTACAACCAAACTCATGAAAGGCAAGTAGTTACAAGAAATCCAAATCCAATCAATAAAATCATCATAAGAGCAATCTGAAATTGATTTAAACTCAATTTTATTTAGAGTGAGGTTTGAAACACAAACAACAACCTCAGAAGAAGTTGTTTTTATTGATTCAAAAAGTGATGGTGAGATTTCCTTTGAAAGGAGTTGTCTTAAATTTAAGCTTTCTCCAAAAGTTTTTTTTCCTCGAATAAAATTTTTAATCACATTAAAATGATTAATCTTTGTTTTAACGATTTTTCCTTTTTGCTTGATTACAAAAGGATTATTGGAAAATATCGATGCCTGTGTTACATGGGTAAATGCCTGCTTAATTGCATTGATTTTATTGGAAGCAAGGTGTGAAATCAACAAACTCCCAGTAGAAGTTCCCATAAAGATGTCGTATTCTTGTTTGTCATTTTCGATTAAATATTGTGCAACTCCTCCCGCAAATGCACCCTTACTTCCTCCTCCAGAAATTACTAATGCTGATTTTGACATTTTTTAGTTTTAAGAATTGGTTATTTAAATTTACAATGTTTTTAATTAAAATGAATTTTAAAAATCTTAAAAACGAGTAACTTCGTGAGATCGTATGGACATACTTCAAACTCCAATTGAATATCTCAAAGGGATTGGCCCAAACAGGGCTAGTTTACTGAAAGAGGAACTGGGAATCAAGACCTATCAAGATCTGCTGCATTTTTTCCCAAACCGATACATTGATCGAACTACATTCTATGCCATTAGTCAACTTCCTAAGAACAACTCAGAAGTTCAACTTCAAGGAAGCATAGTTTCGCATAAAATAATCCCTCAAGCAAAGGGCAAACTCTTGGCTGCTGTTTTCTCCGATGGAACATCTACCCTAGAATTAGTCTGGTTTAGAGGTTATAAGTGGATTCAAGAGAGTTTGAAAAGCAATACTCCCTATGTGGTTTTTGGGAGACTAAACTGGTACGGTAACAAAGTCTCTATTGCCCACCCCGAACTTACTTTAGTGGAAGATTACAAACAACGGAATTTAGGGGCTTTTCATCCTGTTTACCCTTCGACCGAAAAGCTAATAAATAAAGGAATTAGCCAGCGGGTAGTCAAGCAATCAATGGAACACTTGTTTCGTCAGGTACACAAAGAATTTGTTGAAACCTTACCTGAATTTATTTTGGAGGAACTCAAACTTATACCCAAAAAAGAAGCGATTATTCAAATCCATTTTCCCGCAAATCAAAATCAATTGACTCGAGCTCAATTTCGCTTAAAATTTGAAGAACTGTTTTACATTCAAATGCAATTGCTTCAAAAAAATCGATTGCAAAAACAAAAAGTAAAAGGGTATGTTTTTGAGCACGTAGGGACTCTTTTTAACGAGTTTTTTAGTAATCATTTGCCCTTCCAACTAACCCAGTCGCAACAACGTGTAGTTCGAGAAATTAGAAACGATATGGGCACGGGAAAACAAATGAATCGTTTGCTTCAAGGAGATGTTGGATCTGGTAAAACTATGGTTGCACTTTTGAGTATGCTTATTGGTTTAGACAACGGCTTTCAGGCCTGTTTAATGGCTCCAACCGAAATCTTAGCCCAACAACATTTTCAATCCCTAAAAGAAGGGTTGGGTAAAATGGAATTGAATATTGCTTTACTAACTGGGTCTGTAAAAGCTGCCAAACGAAAAGAAATTCACGAGGCGCTAGAAAAAGGAAGCTTAAATATTTTAATAGGAACTCATGCGCTAATCGAAGATAAAGTGCGTTTCAAAAATTTAGGAA
>Ga0233438_10001889_pt1 | contig 21893 bp, 9 predicted proteins | sample SI_123_September_FD_182720 | JGI IMG/M metagenome (GOLD analysis project Ga0233438, IMG submission 182720) | Seawater microbial communities from Saanich Inlet, British Columbia, Canada - SI_123_September2016_10_MG | ecosystem: Environmental > Aquatic > Marine > Inlet | place: Canada: British...
ACAATCAATAGTTTGATTGCAATTCAATCAATCATTAGCATGACTTATGTATTCAAAGTTTTTAGTTTTAGGTATTGGAGCTTCCGTTTCTTCCCACCATTTTTTCAATATTTTTAACAACTCCTCTTTCTTTTCAGGATTCTTTTCCACAAGATTATTTCTTTCTCCTATATCTTCAGATAAATTATACAACTCAATAGCATTGTCTTCAAAATAATAATGCAACTTCCAATCTCCTTTTCGTATTACGGAGCCCGGTCTCGTTCGAAACAAAGGGTCTCTATTTTCGTTATCCTTTACATTATAGGCTTGTAAATAAATAGGAAAATGCCAAAACAAAGGGCGTTCCAACGTTTCCTCTTTTCCTTCTAATATAGAAGACAAGTTTTTTCCATCTAAAGCTAGACTTGCCTTTTTTACTCCTGCATAATTTAAAATTGTTGGAAATATATCTAAATTTGTTATCGGTACATTGCTTTTAGTATTTGGCTTAATTTTATCATTTAAAAAAAAGAAAAATGGTTCTCTAATACCACCTTCATAATAGCTTCCTTTTCCTGCTCTTAATGGTTTTTGTTTCGTAATTCCATATAAACCACCATTGTCTGAAGTAAACACAATAAGCGTGTTTTCAAAAAGTTTTCTTTCCTTTAATTTATTGATAAGTAACCCAATATTTCTATCCAAATTATCTACCATTGATGCATATTCTGCATTACCTTGACCTTGCCATGGTGATTTTTTTTCATATTTAGGTACAATACTATCTACTGCCATTATAGGTACATGTACAGCATAAGGCGAATAGTTCAAATAAAATGGTTTTTGAACTGTATCTACAAACTTTAAAGCATTTTCCATGACCAAATCAGTCAAATATTGGCTATTGCCTTTTTCTATCTTTACATTTTTATAGGGTGGATAATAACTTCTGGGTAGACCATTGTGTCCTCCAGCAATATTTACATCAAATCCATATTCTAGAGGATTATCACTTAAATGCCACTTTCCTGCATGACAGGTTATATAGCCATTTTCGTGCAACACCTCTGGTAAAATATGATGTTCTGGTGACAAAGTATGAGTGTTTTTAATAGGGATTATTTTTCTGTCTTCAGATTTACCTCTAGTTGACGGACTCACGGTATAAACCCCATGGCGTGATGCCCATTGCCCTGTCATTAAATTAGCTCTACTAGGCGCACAGTTGGAAGCAGATGCGTAGCCATTTGTAAATACCATTCCTAAACTAGATAGGTAATCTATATTAGGTGTTTCGTAATATTGGCTTCCCATAAAACCAACATCTTTCCAGCCCATATCATCAACATTTATAATGATTATGTTTGGTATTACATTGTCTTTTTTTGTAGCACATGCTACACTAATTAATACTAATATGTACAAAGGTATTTTTCGCATTGTGTTTTAATTTATGAGCTAATTTAAAATATAAATCAACTTCAATAGACTTTGTTTTAATTTTCTATAACTTCTTGACTTTTGAAACAATAATTCTAACCGGACCTATTAATCCAGAGGGTAAAAGTTCTGAGTTTTTATTGTAATGTTTAAATGCAGCTAAAGTTACACGTTCTGTTGGTCTATTGCTATTGTTTAAAAGCCACTTGGGCCAATCTTTTATATGTGGTCCTCTGCGCTCATAATCTAGCTCCATCTGCTCGTCGCCAATTAATCTATTTGGCCAAAGGTTAGTAATTTTTACTTCAAGTGTGTTGGTGCCCTTTAAGATTGCATCATCAAGATTGATGCTGTATGGGGTTTTCCATAATATTCCAAGGTTTTCTCCATTAAGAATCACTTCAGCAATTACCTTAACATTACTTAAATCTAATTCTAAAGAATAACACGATTTTATAAGTTTTGTAGAGATTTGAAACTCTTTTTTATAGCTAGCTGTTCCCGAAAAATAACGAATATCTTTTTCTAAAGCATCTGACCAAGAAATCAATTTATTAAATGTTTTGCGTAAAGAATCTTTATTTTTAACAGGAAAACTTACTTGCCAATCATTTGAGAGATCAATAGGCTCAGGTATCGATTTTACTTTTAATGTTTTCGTTTTTCCTTTTGACGAACGACGATACGTTATTTTGCCAGTATATGGGGTAACCCAAGCAACTTCGTTGTTGTCGTAAATTAATTTAGATTTAGGTCTTTCCTGTGTCAGTTTTAGAATATTTCCTTCAGAAACAATAATGCTTTTCTTTTCGTTATTAATCGTATAGCTAACGCGTAAAGAGTTCTTAGTGTCATTTTTTTCTTTTAAAAAACGATCGTTTACAGAAATTTCATAAGTACCATATTCTACGATTGATTTTACTTTTTCTGTAACATCGTAAATAGGTTTGTTAGAAGGAATGCTATTTATTCCTCTCGCAAATTTTCCGAAGATAGCTTTTACAACAACTAATTTTCCTTTGTTGGTAGCATCTATGTGTAACCACTCTTTTTCCATGGCATTTTTTTCGTGTAGCGTTTCACCAACTTTATATTGAACACGTAATTCTTTTTTATAGCCAGGTGCTGGGTCTCCAGAACAAAGACTACGAGTTGCATGTATCGATAATTTATTATCAACAACACTTTTTGCCACTTTTTCTGTAACATCAACCAAGCCATCAGGTAAAAATGTTCCGTATTCAGCTTTTATGATTTTTAGAGTAGAAGGAGAAGTTGATTTAGGTTTTTGAGTAGTGATGGCTGCACTTACAATGTGATCTTTTGAAGTTATAGGTTCTTTAAACACAACAAATACAGCGCCTTGAGACTCAAAAGGAATTGATACTGTTGTAGTACCATCACCATTGTTTTTCCATACCGAAGCATTAGTAATTTCTCCTGTTTCGGCATTCCAAAGCTCAGGTTGTTTTCCTGATACTCGAAAACGACAGGCTAATTCTCGACTTTCTTTTTTTGAATTTACTACAAAATAGATGTCACTATTTTTAGTTTTTCTGTGAATAAAATCGGTAGCAGCATTGGTATCGTTTTCAATTGAAAAATCTGGAAGCAATACCCAGTTTTTTAGAACATCTAAAATCGAGTTATCTTTAACAATACCCGAATTCCATAAATTATCAGCTAACTCAACAACCTTTTCATCACAAGTAGGATGCTTTTCAAGACTTGGAGATTTTTTTGGTTTTGAACCAATGATTTGTGCACCCAAGTTAGCTAATTCTTTAATTTTAGTTAGTGTTTTTGGGGTCATCCATTCAATTGAAGGCAATACCAAAACTTTGTATTTTTCTCCTACAGAAGTTTGAATAAGACCGTCTTTTACTGTTAACGATTGTATTTTGTTTGACCCAATCACATCATAATCATAGCCTAGTGCTTTTATTTCTGGCATTAAAAGCGCATCATTTGGAGATGCCTCTCCTGTAAAAACCAAGACATCGGCTACTGATGTTCCTTGTTGTAGTAAAAACTGACCTCTGCTAATATAATTTACAAAAGGTTTACTCTGATTCCACCACGTATTTAAACGGTTAAAATCTGTTCCAAAAACCTGTAAAGTTAATCCAGGTCGAACATTCCAAGGTTGATGTACATAACAATGAAAAACAAAACGATTGATACCTTGTGCCCAGGCCAAATCTCCCATAGCTTTTAGTGTACCCGGATGTTGGTTCCAGCCGCCCATACCCGTAAAAGATTCTGCTTCGGCAATAGGGCTTCCATTTAATTTGGCAATCGAAGCAACAAATTTTGGCGAGTCAAAAAAGGCCAAACTTCCACTCCAAAATTCAGACATTACCACATCTGCAGTTGCACCAACTTGCATGCTATCAAATGGTCCCCAGTAAGGTTCTGTAGAATATTGCATGCCGTTTTTATGGCAAAGTTCACCGAAATAGCCGTAATAATTCTTAGCGATTAAATCTCCAATCGTACGTCTAAAATCCCAAAGAAAACGTTCAGTTTCTTCACCGCTTTCTATATAGTAACCGGCTAAAGCAGGTAAATATGCTTTACAGTTGTAAGAACGAAGGGTTTCAAATTCTTCTGCAAAATTTGCTGTCCAGTTTGTTGTACCTACCTCGTAGCTATCAATATGACATCTTGTAACAGCAGTACCTATTAAAGTGTCTAATTTTTTAATAATCGGTTGTATGCCTCCTTGCCAAAAAATATCTACAGCCTTTTTACTCATTTTATCGCATTCTAAACCGCCTCCGCCTTCACTCGGAAAACGATTTTTTTCTCCCGTAGGCGTGTGTCCAATTCGTAAAATAATCCATTCGCCTTTAGGTGCTTTCCATTTTAAAAACCCATCTTTCGAAAGCTTTGTTGTCAAATCGATAATTTCTGCTTTTTTAACTATTGCCAAATCAGAAACATTCTTATTATCAGGTGTTAGGTGGTTTCTAACTTTATGCGAAAGTATTTTTGTATCTAATTCGTCAATACGCTGGTCGTTTTTAGGTTTAGGAAAAGCAAGAATGGCGATGTCTCTATAATAATTTAAGTGTGTTTTAGGCTGAGGTAGTTTAGCGTTAAATGTACTATTTCCGGTATGTGAGGTTTTAGAAAAAACCAGTTCTTGCATCGCATATTCTGGGGTGATTGATGGCCCTCCCGTTGATGACCAACCAGCACCATTATGAAAACTCAACTCGAGTTTTAACCGTTTGGCTTCAGAAGCTGCAAAATGAAATAAATCTAGCCACATAGTACTTAAATAATCAGCAAAACCTTTGGGATTTCCTAAATTCACATTAAAAATCAGAGCACCCTGAATGCCAACCTTTTTCATAGCTTCTAGGTCGGCAGTTATACCTTCTTTTGTTACATTTCCGTTTATCCAAAACCACATAGTACGTGGTTTCGCTGATGCTGGTGGATTCTGAAAATTTTGTTCTAAGGATATACTTTGGGCAATTAGACCTGGCACAAATAAACTCAGAACTAACCCTAAAAACAACGTTTTATATAGTATTTTCATACTTTTTATCTTTAACAGATTCTAACTACTCTAAGATTTAATATTTTTACTAATTTTTCTATTTTTTTGGCAATATGACCAACACCAATTGCACAATGATGAGATGGTCCTTGTTTAGACCATTCATTCATAAATGCTCTTGCTCCTATTGAAAAACGATAACGACTATTGGTATTTCCTATTTGTAATACTGGTCCTTCTACAGATTCGCCTTCTGCTACCAATAAAAAGACATCATCTTTACCTTCAACAACAGACAACAAAGTTACTGGGCCGTGTTTTACAGTCATTTGGATTGACAAGCCTTTTCCAGGTTTCCCATGGTAAACGGGTAATGGCACTAACTGTACATTACCTTCAGCAATGGCAAAATGTGCAGGCCCATCGTGACCTAACATCACAATATCATCATTAAAATCCATGGCATAGAATTCTGAAAATGACCCACCAACGCCAAAAGCATCCATAATTTTCATGGCTTGGGCATTTTTAACTTCATATTCTCCTGCAACTGGCACATTTTTTCCTGTCAATAACGTATTCCCAGCAATTACAGAGGTGACTATATTTTCATATTCATTAGCGTTTTCACCTTCATAATAATACGCTAAAGATCCTAAATCGTGATTTTCAACCAATTTATCTAAAGCTATTGATGTTTTTGCTGCGCGTACCAATTCTTCTTCTTCACAGGCATCAATCACTTCAAAGGTACTTTGGAATTCAGTTATTTTTTCATCAACCTCATCATTTGTAACTGCATCTCTGTACTTTTTTACCTCACACATTTCAACAATTTCTATATGCGTTCCAAAAGCTGAAGATTGTTTTGTTAAATCAGAATACACATCTAACATACCTGCATAATAATGTCCTAAAACTCCCAATCGGTTATTTTGCATTATGGATGCTACTTTGGTTGCATCTATCCAATCTTGAATTTCATCCCAAACGACTTGTTCTCCTAAATATCCGGTTACAAATTCATAGTCTATTCCTGCACGATTAAATACGTTTGCAAATTCTGGAACCGAACAAGCCTGACAATGTGCCAACCATTCCCCTGTCATTTTACCACGATCTCCCAATGCATTAAAGTTTTCGTAATCTATTGCAGCAACTGGCTGTATATTTAAAATTACTACCGGACATTTTACTTTTTGTACTACAGGCAAAACTGTAGATGATAAGGCATACGTAGATATGTATAAAAACAAGATATCTACATCTTCTGTTTTTAGTACCTGTGCTTTTTCTCTTGCAACCACAGGAGAATCTACCAAGCCCACATTAACTACCTCAGCTCCAAAACCTTCCACTTTATCTGCTATCTGCTGTTGATAACCTTCTAAACGTTCTAATAAGCCTTCAAATTGAGGCCAGTAAGTATCTAAACCAATACCAAATAATCCTGCTTTTATCATTGTTTTATTTCTTTTAACTTTAGTTTTAATTTAGTATTTAACTTATACCTTAACTCTTTAACTATTTCTGGGTGTGCTTCAGCTATATTCTTAGTTTCCTTTTCTGTTGTTGTATGATCATATAATTCTACAAATCCGTCCTGATGTAGTGTCATTCTATGGGTTGAAGTTCTAATGGTTGAAGCTTTATTGTTGTAAGATATAGCATAGTGACCAGTAGCATTCGTATCTACTAATAATTCTTTTAGAGACGTCCCATGAGCATACTCAGGAGTTTCAATTTCTGCTAAATCACATAAAGTCGGAAAAATATCGACTGTTTCTACAATAGCATTCGTATTCGTGCCTTTATGTTTCATTCCTGGATAATGAATTATTAAAGGTGCATGCAACGATTCCTCAAACAAACTATGTTTTCCCCAAATCGCATGTTCCCCTAAATGCCAGCCATGGTCTCCCCAAAGTACAACAATCGTGTTTTTATCTGCTCCTGTTTTTTTTAATGCTGCAAGAATTTTACCAACTTGGGCATCTGCATAACTCACACATGCAGCATAATGACGACGTACATCATTTGCAAAATCAGTATCTGTATTGGGATTTTTTTCCCAACGATTGTATTTCATAAATTCACCAGACCCATGCCAAGTGGTTTTTCCTTTTGGTTTTTGAGGATGTTTTATTTTGGGAAGATCAACACCATCATACCTATCATAATATTTTTTTGGCGCACCAAAAGGTAGGTGTGGTTTAATAATTCCAACAGCAAGAAAAAATGGATTTTCTTTATTACTGGAAAGGACTCCTAGTTGTTTCACAGCCTCATCTGTAATTACGCCATCTGGATAAATGTTGTCATCGCCTTCTATGGTTTGAAAAACGTCCATACTACCTGATTTTACTCGGATGTCGCCATTAGCTAATCCATGCATCATTCCTCTTGGATGTTCCCATTCTGCAACTGGCATCAAATGTTTATCCCAAGCATTGGGCATCTCTACTTTTGTGCTATCATTCCAATTTTTTCCTCCTCTACCTCCTGGATGATGAGATACTTTTCCAACCGAAACTGTTTTATAGCCATACGTTTTAAACCACTCTGGAATACTTTTATCTATTTTTTGAGTGCCTTGGTTTATTTTTTTTTCTCTACTAAAAAGTGCATTGTTTCCTGCTGGTCCATATTGCCCTGTTAATAAAGTATATCGAGATGGGCCACAACTTGGTGAGTTTACAAAATGATTCTGAAACCTAATACTCTCTTCAGAAAAAGCGTCAATGTTTGGTGAGCTAATATAATCTGCTCCAAAACTCTTCAATTCTGGACGAAGATCATCCACACAAATAAGTAGCACATTAGGCTTTTGATTGATTTGTTCTTTTTTACAATTTGTTATTGCAAAAAGAGATAGTAGGATGTAAAAAAAAGATATTTTTTGTTTAATACGCATTGTTATATATATTTTTTAAAAACATTTTATTGTCATCATTTTCTATTGTTTTTTCTAAATTTCAACATACAATTCGCTTACTTTTTTCAAGCGATTTGTATCCAATTCAACACCAAAACCTGGTTTTGATTTAAAAGAATAATACCCATTATTCTCCTTTTTAGTTGCAGTGCTCTGCAAACATTCTAAATACAGTTTAGAATCTTCTTTTTTCTCAATAGCCTCTACCCAATTTGCTCCTACTCCTATTGCTATTTGTTGCCACGCAGAACAAGCAGGACCAACCAAACTGTCGTCGCCAATCATCACTTTTGCACCAATTTCTTTTACCTTATTTGATAGTAAAGCTGTGTGCGTTAAACTTCCCATTGTTGATGGATGCAAATTATAAATATGCCCCATACCTGGTTGCATTGTTTTGATGCCTTTCCAAGCAGGACGCATTGGCGCATCAGGAATTAAAGTTAAATCGCCAACCATTTTTTGTAATTCTATCCATTGATTCGTTTTTAGATTTGCTGGATCTTCAATTGCATTCAATCCATTCTCTTTAAAACGATCTAAAATTGATTTTAATTCGTCTAAGGATTGCCATTTTTTATAGCCTTTATTCACATCAGAAATTACTACAGCTTTATCTCCTAAAACGGCTCTTATGGTTTTTAGTAACTTCATATCAATTTTCTCATCACCATACATTTTAAATTTTAGATGATGTCCAAGGTTCTGTTCGATGCTTTTTTCTGCTTCTGATCTAACTTTTTGCTCGTCTTTATATAAAATGCAGTATAAACCTGGAACTGAATTTCGACCTGTTAAACCCAATAATTCTACTGCCGATTTATTTTGAAGTCTTCCTGATAAATCCAACAATCCCATATCTAAAGATTCCAACATTTTTAGAGACCGTTTTGAGCCTAATACTTGTTCGGATGCTAACAATTTTTGAGCCTTACCTATTGTTAACCCTTTAAATTGTTTTAAATAATTTACCCAATCTGTAGGTTTAAAATTGGGATTATTTTTTGAAGCTGGTGTTTCTGTCCAACCATAAAAATCTCCAGCAGAAATTTTTATAAATAAATGCTGACGATTATGCCAAGTACCCCAAGAAAAGTAACGTGGTATGTTAATATCGTATCGAAACAATTCGATTTTTGTAATCTTTTCGTTTAAAAATTCTGTTCTGTTTTTACTTCCGAAAGCAGATAATAATGGATATGTTGCACCTGCAATACCTAATACTGACATACTTTTTATAAAATCGCGTCTGTTTGTTTTCATATCCATAGATTATCTAAAAATCGTTTATTATTTAGTGATTAAAACTTCATTAATATTTTAAGGATTCAATAATAACTGGCCCTAATAACCCAGAAGGCTGTAATTTTGAATTCGGTTTAATATCATCAATAACCAACCAAGTATATTTCTCCTCTTCTGGTCTTTGTTTGTCTTTTATCAATTGATTTCTCCACAAATTAACCACTTCAATTTCTAGTTTATTTTCTCCTTTTTTCAATGCTTCTGAAATATTTAAACGATAAGGGAAAATCCAAACACCACCTAATTCTTTTCCATTTAGTTTTACTTTTGCCATTACTGAAAGTTCTCCTAAATTTAAATACAATTCCTCATTTTCTGCAAACTCATCAATAGTAAATGTTGTGGTATAAACTGCTGTACCTGAGTAATACTTTATTTTTTCATTTTCTGAGGTTGACCAATCTTTTAGTGTAGTAAAAATAACAGGTTCTTTTGGGCCTATTTCTTTGTTTAAAAAACCTACTGTAAATGGTTCTTTTAACTCTATTACCTCTTCAAAAACAGGAAAGTTTTTTGTATTTGTTGGTTTGGATAATGATTTGTTTTCTTTTTCAAACATCACAAACCAACTTTGTGTTGCTTCCATCTTTAAAGGTACTTTTATTCCAGTTTTAGTGATTTCAAAATCAGGTAAGGCTCTAATTTCTCCAGAAATTGCATCCCATAATTGAGGCTTTAAATCTTTATCTACTCTAAAAACTGGAGCTAATTCTATTTGTTTATTGCTTTGATTTGTGATAAAATAAATATCCATTTCTGGAGTTTTTCTGTGCGTCCACAACACCTGTTTATCATCAGCAATTACAATATCTTTTGGTAAATTTAATTGTGCAAATACTTCTGATAAATTATAACCATCCAAAATTTGCCCTTCACCATATTGATTTGTCATTTTACCTTGTTCGTACTTTCCATTCCACATTTTGTTGGCAATGGTTTTTACGATTTCATCACTTTGTGGATAGTTTTCTAAACTTGGAGATTTTTCTAGTTTTTGTCCTAAAATAATTCCACCTTGTTTAACCAATGATTCAATTTTCTTTAATAATTCAGGTCGCATTGTTTTAAACGGAGGCAAGACCATTACTTTGTAAGACATTCCATCTGACAATACAAATCGTCCATTTTTAACAGATAATCGATTCAAAATAACCTCAGCATTCATATAGTCATAAGAATACCCTTTAGGAATTTCTGGAACTCTTCCACCAGTCATAATTGGTGCATCTTCTCCAATAAAATAACAGACATCTGCTACATATTTGCCTTGTTGCAATAAGAATTGAGAACGACGTAAATAATCAAAATACGTATCTGCTTGTTGAAACCAAGTGTTATGACGATTGAATTCCGTTCCAAACCAAGCATTCATTCCTGGTTTTCTATTATCATCTGGTTGTTGAATATACAAGTGCAATACAAAATGATTGATACCTTCTGTAAGCGCCCAATCACCACGTTTTTTTAACATTGCTGGATGCCTCAAATAGGTTTTTCTAGCAGATGTAAACGCTTCTGCAGAAGTTATTGGTTTTCCATACGTGTGCGATGTTGATGATGATGCTTTACATTCGATATTACCTAAAGTACCTTCATTCCAGAATTCTCCTGCTATTAAATCGGATTGCCCACCATACATCATAAATTCACTAGGAAATCCCCAATGACCATAGTTTTCTAACCACGTTTTCAGATTGTGTTTGTTACTTGCTTTTTTTAAAGCACCTACATATTCATAAGCAACATCATCTGCAATGGCACGTCTTAAATCCCAAAGAAAACGTTCTGATTCTTCTACACTTCCCACAATTCTACCAGATAAAACTGGTAAATATTTTACAGGATTATATCCATATTTTTCTTTAAACTTCACTTCATAATTGTCCGTCCAATTTTGAGAACCCATTTCATAACTATCAGCAATCACATATTTAAAAGCAGATTTACTTTCTTCTGGAATGCGTTTTAACAATTCACCTACAAAATTATCAAAGTGATATTGTACGAGTTCGCCATTCATTTTATCAACTTCATAACCTACACCTTGAGGAGCTGCAGGTGCGTTTTTAGTTCCTGTTGGCGACATTCCCATTCTAAGAATCGTCCAATTTCCTTTTGGAGCATTCCATTTTAAATTTCCATTCTTATCAATTTTATCACTCAAATCGATAACTTCATCTGGGTTAACTGTAAAACTCTTGTCTTTCAGTGCTTCTTGTTTTCCAAAAATATAGGTATCCCAATTTGGTTTTGGTGTAGAATGCATTTTACCCAATTGCTTTTCAATGTATTTATCCAATACAGGGGCTTCAGAAATAGTAATTTCAGCAAAGCCAAATCCTGCATTTCTCTTGGTTCTAAAGTTGGTACATTTTAAAACAAACTGCTGCGATTTTGTTTCTGGAAGAATGGTAGCAAAATCTCCAGTTTCAATTGAGGCTACATTAGGCGTTATTCGAAAACGATCGAATTGAAACTCTTTGATAAGTACTTCTTTACCATTCACAAGCGCAAATAAACTCATTTTACATTTAAAAGCTTTACTTGGAATTACAGTTACAGAATGTGCTTTAATAGGCTCAGCAAGGTCAAAACTAATTTCTAAAGTCTCTCCTTTTTTAGGAATAAAACTGGTATCATCTTCCTTGTTTCCATCAGTCAAAATACTTACATCAACGTCGTTCCAGTTAGCAATAATTTTTGTAGAAATAAATTGTGTGCTTCGTTTTTCAACATCTGAAGATTTGAACGCAAAGGTATGCGTGTCTTGAAACTTTTCCTTTGGCTTTTTCAATGACAATGTTAACGCTTTACCTCCTGAGACCTTAGTTTCACTAAACGTTAAATAACGCATCGCTTTGGTATAATCTACCCAAGGCCCACCACTTTGGCTCCATCCTGGGCAATTAAAAACACCAATATCTACTCCAATCCTTTTTCCTTCAACTACAGCGTGTACCATATGAGACCACCATTCTTCACTCAACATTGGTACTTTTCCATCTTCACGAGCCGGATTAATATTACCAATTAGTGCACCGCCAATTCCTGCTTTTTTCATCGCCTCTAGATCTTTGGTAATACCTTCTTTAGAAATATCATCATTAATCCAATACCAATAACACCATAAATTATTTTCTTCTTTTAGATCTACAAAATTCGATTTTATGGTATCAAAATGATTAGAAGTGTTACATCCAATTGCAATAAGAACTAAAAAAATATACGATATTAGTTTTTTCATAATTATTTATAAGTTGCTATAATATCCCAAGCACCAGCTTGCGCTTTAAACTTTAAAAAATCTTCATTTTCGCTATCAAACACAAATCCTGTAACCCTTTTTCTCTTTTTGCCTTTATTCCAAATAACTTTTCCATTTACAACTACTTCGTTAATCGTTTTGTCTGTTTTCGGGATTCCTACAATTGCTGTTGTATTTTCAGGAGATTCTAATGTCAATTGATAAGTATTATCTTTTACTTCTATATCTATTTTAATATTTCCTTTTACTGTGGGAATTAACTTTTCTAATTTTTTAAAATGCACTAAATTTGGAAGAATTTGGAACTCGCTCCAAGCAACTTTTGTAGGTGCTACACCTGCTATATATTTTGATAAAATTTTATTGGAACCATTCCACGCATGATTGTAACTTCCGCCTTTGGGAAACATTTCATATAAAGTTGACATCGATTTTTTATCAACCTGACTTTGGTACTGAGCCTTCATTCTTTCTAAAGACGCTTCGTAATTTCCAGCAATACACATGGCTTCTTCTGCAACCCACTCAAAATGTGGGCTTGAAAAGCGATTTGGAATTAGTACATTCTCAACAATTTGTTTGTAATAATCTGGATTAGCAATTCCTGAAACTATTGCTATTGAATTTGCTCTATCATCTTTTAGTTTTTCTTTATTAGAACTATAAAATCCATCTTTCCAATACGCTTTTTCAAACGCTGGCTTCATGGTTTTCATTCTATCTTTATACCATTTTATATCTTTATTTTTACCCAAAACTTTTGCCATTTTTTTAGCTTCTTTTAATGCTAAAAAATAAAATGCCATTTGTATTGGTTGTTTATCCGCTGTTTCCTTTACGCCCCAATCTACCCAATCCCAAGCATCCGAGCTTTTTCTTATGCGATATTCTGGTAAACCATTTTCTTGCATTGGAAATAGTGCCAAATAATCATACACAAAAGGATAGGCTTTTTCTAAGGTTTCTTTATCACCAGTATTCAAATAATAAGGCCAAATACCTTGTGCAATAAATTGTAAAGTTTGTGCAACCAACTCTCGAACTCTTAATGGACCTAAAGCGCCCATTACTCCATTTTCACTAAATGCTGTCGTTTGTAAAATGGCTTTTTTTAATAGTTGACGACCTGCATTATCCATTGAATAAAACAAATACCCAACTTGATCTGCTACATCTCCAATCCATAATGCGCGTTCTCTATCTGGACAATCCATAAAATTATCCCTAGCACAAACAAATAATGTATTGTTACCCATCCACCATAAACGATTGTAAAACGTGTCGTTTACTTCAAACTTACCCACCATTTCTCCTACACTCATCCATCGATATTTTAAGGCTTTTACTTTTACTCCTTTAGGGATAGTGTAGCGTATTTCGTTTCCATTCATCCAAGAAAAACTTTCAAATCTTTGGGTTCCTCCTTTGGTAATATAGGTTGCTGTAATTTTATTAAGTCGATTATCTGTAGTTACAATAATAGTATCACCTGCTTTGGCTTCAACTTCTAAATAAGGTGTAATTTGTTTATTGAAAGGCAATTTACATTTGATGGTTTTTCCATCGCTTACAAAAGGAAATTGCAAATCATCATGGTTTTTATAATTTTTTAAGCCATGATTGATCAACTGAGGTACTATATTTTTTTCGAGATTGTACCAAGGTGCAACTCCTAATTTTCCTTTTTCTGAAGCGTTTGCCCAGTAAGCATCATTAAAACCTTTAGTATACCAAGCTTTATCTGTCCAGTCATTTAAAGCTTCTTGTGCATCAAATTTTACAGAGTATTGTACCAAATTTTTACTAGGTGGTTCAATAGTATTATCATAGCCTGGATGTTGTAGCACTTTCCAACTACTATCAGAAACCAAGTGTTGATTTCCTATTTCTGAAGAGAATAACAACCCTCCTTTTCCACTATCAATATGTGTTCCTTTATGCGTTTCCCTTCCCCAATACCAAACTAAAATAGCTATGGTGTTTTCGCCTTTTTTTAGATATGGTTGAATATTGACTGTTTCGTACCAAGAATTAGTTGGTGTTATTTTTTGCTTTCTATTCCAATAGCCTGCTTGACTTGGCCCTCTTGATAATCCACCCTCAAAAAGAACCATTTCTCCATTTATCCACAACCAAAATTTACTATCTACAGATATGTTGGCTTCCATTATTTCTGGTATTTCTTCTAAAGCAATTGTTTTTCTAAAACTCATCCAAGTATTAGGTGTGGCATCTTCTTGTTGCCAAATCCATTGTGCATTATCCCAATTGGGACTTTGTCCAAAAAATATTGATGTAACAAAAGAGAATATTAGAAAGACAATTTTACTATTATTTGTTTTTGTCATAATTAAATACAATTCTTTAATTTTAGTTCTTATTGAAAATCTTAAGTTCTTTGACTGATGGCGCTTGTTTTGCATCCACAATAAATAATCTGCATTTTGTGGTTTGAATTTCTTCAAATTGGTGAATTTTATTTCCTCCACAAGTGTTACCATTTACAATATCTTTCCAAGTACCATTTCCCCAATATTGTAATTTATAAGATGTGATGTTATTCTCATATTCATCAACAATAATTTGGTTAAAGACTTGTGGTTTTACCCATTCTATTTCTACATATTGATTTTTAGTTTCAGTAGCCAACCAACGTGTTTCATCATCTTCATCATTTACTCTAAAAGCCTCAAAAACCGGTAGTTTTTCTGATTGAATAAACATTGATGATGCATTCATTCTCCCTAATTTTGCTAGATTTCTAATTTCTTTTAGAGGTTCTGGAAATTGCGTTATTGGCAATTCATCAACTTTAAAATCGTAAACTCCTGATGTAACCTCAAAAATAACATAATTACCTACGGCTTCATTTTTTTCTGTTCCTATAAATTTGATATTGTCTGCATTTTCGGCTAAAATTCCACTTTCTTTTATACCCTCTTTACTTGTTGCTGGCAAATAGACTTTTGCAGTTGTATTTATAGGTACTTCAATATGAAATGTTGCGCCTTGTGCTTCTTTTTTCCAATTAACAACCACATTGCCATACATAGATTCATATGCAGTATTTGCAAAAGTTAAATCGCCAACAGGTGCTGGTTTAATAATCATATTCTGCATTCCTAAACTTTCTGGATCTGGACGAATTCCACCAAAACCTTTTATAAAATACCCTCCAATTCCTGTATAACAAGTATGTATTTGACTATTTCCAATAGCGGACCAACGTTCTGGCCATACTGTTTTACCTTGCTCAATAAAATAGCCATAACTTGGATGGTGTTTATCTTTTAATAACTCATAAATTAAGTCCATGCGTTCTCCGTATTCTGTAAAATAACGAGAATATAAAGCTTGACCAGAACTCCCTGTATCGTAATATGGGAATTTATACAACACTTGGTCTACCAAATTATCATAAACCTTTTGTTTTTCGGCATTTGGTGTTACTCCAGAAATTAAAGCAAAAGCCTGATTTACCTGATGCCCTTCACCATATTTACCTGTGCTAGTATCGTAAATGTTTTTATGTGTGGCTTTTCGCTGAACATCTAAACGTTTTTTAAAGATTTCAATATCTTCAGTCTTGTTTAGAGTCTTTGCAATATTGAGCGCGTTTTCTAACATAAAGGCATATACACAATTGTTAAAATGTGCTGATTCTGGTGAATTACTTGATGTCCAAAAATTACCTCTAGGTGTACACCAATCTCCTAAACCAGGAAATTCTAAAGAACCTCGTGTACCAATTTTTAATGCGCCACCAGTTTCGTAATCTGAATGTTTGTATAACCAATGCATCCATTTTTGCAGGGTTGGATAATGGTTTTCTAACAATTTTTTATCGCCCAATATTCTGTAGGTTTCCCAAATGGTAATTGGGCTGTTTGCCATCCACATTAAAAACTCAAAATCATCCCCATTAATAACCGCTCGCATTTTACCATCTTCGGCTTGTGCATCTTGCATAAATTGGGCGTATTGCGTCATATAGGCTCCACTTTCAAAATTTGGCAAGGCATCACCATACATAGCAGCCACTGTTACTTCTCCCCAACCACGTCTTTCTCTGTGAGGGCAATCGACCAAAATACCATCAATAGTATTGGCGATATAGGTATTTAAATTGACTTGATAGATTTTATTCAATAGTTCATTAGAACTTTCAAATTGACTGATTTGCTTTCTATCGTTGGTAATTACATAACCCTTAATATCTTTTAATTCGGGTTTGTAATTGATACCTTCAATTGTTACCCAACGTCCGCCTGCTAAATTAAATCGATTGGTAAAATGGCCTGTTCCTGTTTTATCAAAAACATATTTACTACGTTGGTTCCAAGAAGATTTTACAACTTTTATATCTGCAATTTTAAAGGTAATGGTATCTCCTTCTTTTCCGTTAAACAAATTCATTTCGAAAAAACCAGTGTAGTTTTCACCCATATCAAGCACATAGTTTCCTTGTTTGTCTTTTTGGACACCTATTGGGTTTATTTCTTTATATTTTACTTGTGGCTCAACCATTTGAGCACTTAAAATTGCTGTAATTTTGCTAGTTGGCGGATTTGCATCTGTACTTGGCACCACAATAGCTCCTTTAGGTCCAAGGTTTACATTAGAGATTCCAACTTCTTTTGCTTCCTCATTATTAAAAACTACAGCATTCTCCCAACTAGTATCATCATATTCCTTGGTATTCCAATCGTCTTCTCGTAAACGCTCGTCTATAATTTCTCCACCAAAATCTTTAATATCCCAACGCCCAACATAAGCGCTGTAACTCTTTTTACATTTCCAAGAGGCATCCGTATTTATTAATAAATTACTATTGCTAAACTTAATATTTGCTTGTGCTTTAAACACAAAAGGTGCATCGTAATATGCTTTTATTCTTCCCCAACGCGACCATCCTGCAGCGTGCCATATACCAATAACATTATCACCTTTTTTTAGGTAATCTTTTATATTATAAGTTAAATAAGGTAATCGTTTTTTAACAAAAGAATATACTGGATTCATAACTGCGTTACTAACTTTTTCTCCATTCACATAAACTTCGTGATAACCAAAAGATGCTACATAAATGAATGCCGATTGTGGGTTATCTTCTAATGAAACGTTTTTTCTATACCAATTATGGTCTTTTTTGTTTTGATCTTTTTTATAAATCCACTCACCTTTCCAATCATCTTTTTTTAACAAACCCATTGAAAAATGCGCCACTTTACTCCAATTTGAAACGTTATCATCTTTATCCCAAATTTTCACCTTCCAAAAATATTGTTGTACTGATGATAAATCGCTACCATTGTATTTTACATTTACAGATTGATTCGATTGAATTTTACCAGAATTCCAAACATCACCAATATTCTCTTTTAAATTCTTTAAAGAACTTGCCACCAAAATTTGGTAAGCCGTTTGTTTTTGACCTCTAACTGGATTTTCTTGAGCCAATTTCCAACTTAAACGTGGACTTGTATTATCGATTCCTAGTGGATTTGTCTTGTATTCACATTTTAAATCTTTAATAGTAATATCGGTACTTTTGAGCTGACAACCCATTAAAACAACGACCAAGGTTACAAAACAAATCCACTTAAGGTTTAACAAAACATTTTTATTTTTTAGACTATTTTTCATAATATATTTTTAAAAATAAACTTAAACACCTAATTTATAATGTAATACGATAGCTATGTTTTCCTGACTTAACATTATACATTACATTAGGCAAAATAACTTGTGCACTACAATTAACTGGAATTTCAATATTATATTCGTAAACATTATTTGAGACTTTTTTCCATTCCCCTTTAATTTCTCCGTGAATAGAATTATAGCTTGCTTTCGCAAAATCCATAGCTTTTATAAAATTAGGTTTTAAGATGATATTTTGAAACCCAGGGTTGGATTCGTCTACATTAATACCAACCATGTGTCTGTAAAAGAAATTATCTACAGCGCCCATAAAATGGTGGATATTGGATGCTGTAAATTTATACCCTTCTGGTAATGTTGTGGCACCATTTTTTATCATCCATCCAAAAGAAGGCCATTCTTTATTAACAACTACTTTATGCATCATATCTGCATGTCCATTTTTGGGTAAGTATTCGTATGCAGAATGCACAGTAAAAATGCCTCCCCATAAATGATATTCTTTATCTTTTACGATATTCTTTACTAACTTTTTTTCTAATTGTTCTCTATACTTTTCTGGCACAATGCCGTAATTTAATGCCAACATATTTACTACTGGTAAAAATTCATGAAATGGCTTTAACCCTACATATTCTAATTTCTCTTCATCAAAAGCCCATTTTTGAATTCCTTTGTAAATACGACCTACTTGTTGTTCTAAACGCTTTTTATCTTTCTTTTTCCCTAATTTATCAGCCATATAAGCCATACGTTTTAACACCAAATAAAAATTCATAGAAGCAATTACTTCATTTCCTCCAGGTTTACCTCCTCTTTTATAAGTGGCATCATAAGGCGTAACCCAATCATTAAAGCGTTCTTTAAACATACCGTCTTTTTCAGGAATATTATTGTACTCCCAAGAGCGTTTTATAAAAAGCATCATTTTATCCCAATACAAATCAAACAAACGTGTATCTTTATAATATTGATACATATACCAAGGAATATGAATTGCTGCAGAGGACCATAAACTCGATTTTCCTGGGCCATAAGAATTAGCAGGAACTATTGCAGGAATTCCACCAAATTTATCTTGACCGTCAAAAATATCTCTCGTAAATTTAGTCATTAAAGCGGCTAAATCGTAATTAGCCATACCAAATTCCATTCCTGTAACAGCATCACCTAACCATCCATTTTTTTCACGATGTGGACAATCTGTAGGAATGCTATGTAAATTAAAAATCAAGGATTTTCTACAGATATCGTGTACTGCATTTACGGTTTTGTCAGAAGATTCAAAATGTCCCACTCTTGGCACATCAGAATGCACATATTTTACCTCAACATCTTCTAATTTAAACTTTAATTTTCTAAAACTTTTTACTTTGATATAGCGAAAAGCTTTATATGAAAAGCGACATTCGGCATATTCCACATCACCTCCTTTACAAACGTAGGCCATTTGCTGAAGCCCTCCTGGTTGACTTGCTGTAATTGGATTTTCATTTTCACCAAAATAAATAGTAATACGCTGCCCCTTTTTAGCATTTTTGATGCGTAAACGTACCCAACCAGCCATATTGGTTCCTACATCAAACCATTGCCCTCTACTTGAATTTTTTGTAGCTATTGGATGAAATGCTTTGGTAACACGAATAGGCTCGTTCATTTGAGCAACCAATTCTCCTCCAGGATGTGGTGCTAGATTTACGTTATCCCAATTAGAATCGTTTAAGCCTGTTTCGCTCCAACCTTCAATTTCTTTAGTCGCATCGTAAATTTCTCCCATGTGTGGTCCATCATAAACTACAGGACCTCCTGTAACTTTCCAGCTTAAATCGCTAATAATGTCTTTACTAGTTCCATCTTCATATTCAACTTTTATTCTACAAATTAATTTTGGCTGACCAATCCAACCATTTTTTTTATAAAAACCCCAATGATCGTAAGCCATCATACCATAAAAACCACGACCTAGCATTACACCAGCCATATTTGCGCCATCTTTTATTTCGTTTGTAATATCGTGTGTGGCATATAAAATTGTTTTTCGATAATCTGTCCAACCAGGATCTAAAACAGAATTCCCAATTTTTTTACCATTGATGTATAGCTCATAATACCCAATTCCGCTGATATATGCTTTAGCACTTTTAACCTTCTTTTTTAGCTCAAATCCTTTACGTAGAAGTGGTGCTGGATCGTGTTTTTTGTCATTATAAAATTGATAACGCTCAAACATATTTAATCGTGCTCCAAAATAACTTGGTAATTGAAACTCTGTAGCTTGAGATTCGATATCTTTTTTACGCCACCATTCTGTTTCCCATTCTTTTTGATTTCTCAAAGCAATCCATTCTGCACCTTTCCAGTCTTCTTTTTCTAATAAACCTGTTGAAAAATATGCAACTTTGCTCCAATTAGACACCTTATTGTTCTTATCCCAAACCCTTACTTTCCAATAATATTGAGATGCAGCTTTTAAAGATTGTCCTTTGTAAACTATTTGAATATTATCTGAACTTCTTACCTTTTTAGAATTAAAAACATTACCAATATTATTATCAATATTTTCTTTTGACGTTGCTACTATTATTTGATATGCTTTTTGATATTGCCCCACCTCTTCTGATTTTAATTTCCAAAAAAAACGTGGTTTTGTGATATCTACACCTTCTGGATTTTCTCGATATTCTAATTTTAAATCGTAAGGTTGTATTTGTGCAGATATACCAACTACCCAAAAGTAGCTGATACTGAATAAAGCTATTTTCCTAATACTATTCCATTTAAACATAATAATCCTTGTTTACTTATTTTATTTTAGAAACGCTTTCTTTTATTGAATACATAGATGTTATTGTGCAACTTGAATTATAATACATTCTTTTATCTGTTTTCTAATGAACTTGTTTTTTCTATTTAATACTTATCACATATTTGCCCGAATCTAATTCGAACGTATTGCTTTTAACTTTTTTATTATTTAATTCGATTTGACTTTTTGTATACATTGGTAATTGCACCAAAGCAGTTGCATTTTCTGGAATTGTAACAGTCCAAGATATCTTATTTTCATCCCTTTTCCAGTTACTTTCAATTTTTCCTTGTGGAGATTTATAGGAGACTTCACTCCAGTCTAAACCATCTAAAAACGTTGGTTTTAAATAAAACTTTTTAAATCCAGGATGATTTTCATCAGGTCTGATTCCTCCTAAACTTTCGTGAAAACTAGCAGCAAATCCACTATTCATAGGATGATTGAACGAATTTCTATAATAACGTTTTGATTTGTCCCAATTGGCAATCAATTCTGGCCAAGTGGTTAAATTGTGTTCTTGGGTTACAAAACCTAAACTAGGATAATCTGTAATTTCCCATAAATGCTTGGTGACCTCACTATGTCCATAGTCGTTTAGCATTGTATACAAAGGACGATGACCAAAAATACCGGTGGTAAAATGACCTTGTTTATCTTTCATAATAAGATTAGCTAAATTATCTGCAACTAATTGTTTTTTATTTCCTGGAACTAAATCAGAATGCAAGGCAAAAGCATTTCCTGTTTGAGAGCCATAAGAATTGATTTTTTCATCAAAAAACCTACTATTAAATGCTTTTTTAACGAAACTCGCTTTTTCTTGGTATTTTGATGCAGCTTTAACTTTATGCAATAAAAGAGCCATTTTTTGCATGGCAACTAAAGATTGATAATATAATGCTGTTGATGTTAATGCTGGTGGTGTATCTATATTTGGATTACCTCCTGGAGGGCACCAATCTCCATAGCCTCCATCTATAAT
>Ga0233438_10001892_pt1 | contig 21869 bp, 21 predicted proteins | sample SI_123_September_FD_182720 | JGI IMG/M metagenome (GOLD analysis project Ga0233438, IMG submission 182720) | Seawater microbial communities from Saanich Inlet, British Columbia, Canada - SI_123_September2016_10_MG | ecosystem: Environmental > Aquatic > Marine > Inlet | place: Canada: British...
TAAATAGATTCCGTATTCTGTTTGTTTCATTTTTTCTGCACCTTCCAAAAGTTGCTCTTTTGTGACAAACCCTTTTTCAAAAGCTATTTCTTCAAGACATCCTACTTTAAGACCTTGCCGTTTTTCGATAGTATGAATAAACTGTCCTGCTTCTAAAAGGGATTCATGGGTTCCAGTATCTAGCCATGTAAATCCTTTTTCTAGCACCTCTACCTTTAAGTTTCCTTGCGCTAAGTATTTTTGATTAACAGCTGTAATTTCTAATTCACCTCGCTCTGAAGGTGTGATTTGTTTTGCTATTTCAATGACAGAATTAGGATAAAAGTACAAGCCTACTACTGCTTCATTACTTTTTGGATTTTCAGGTTTTTCTTCAATAGAGATGGCTTCCCCTTGATTATCATATTCAATAACACCGTAACGATGGGGATCATTGACCGTATATCCAAAAATAGTCGCCTTAGAACCAAGACTTGTTCTTTTTTTGACTGCTTTAAGCTGTTCTGAAAAATCTACGCCATAAAAAATATTATCCCCCAGGATTAAGCAAACCGCTTCCTCTCCAATAAATTCTTCTCCTAAAAGAAAGGCTTCGGCTAAACCATTTGGTTTTTGCTGAGTTTTATATTGTAAGCTGATGCCCCATTGGCTTCCATCACCCAATAGCCGCTCATACTGCCCTAAATCTTCTGGAGTACTAACCATTAAAACTTCTCGAATCCCTGCTTCCATTATAACAGATAAAGGATAATACACCATAGGCTTATCGTAAACAGGTAATAACTGTTTTGACACACCTATCGTCACAGGAAAAAGTCTAGATCCTGTTCCACCGGCAAGGAGTATGGCTTTCATTTATTCGTTTTTTTATAAAGATAAGAAGGTTTTTTGTTTAACATTTGGGTCTAGTGATTTTGACGGACCACGCCTACTTTTTTGACCTGCTACTTTTGCTGTTTCTGAGTTAAATGGCATTTTATTTTTTGTTTGTAATTTAGGAAATATTCAAAATAAAAATCAGTTCTTAACAAGAAGTAAATTATATAAGCTAAAAGTCTGGTCAACGACTTTTTCTAGTGTGAAGTTTTTTTCAAAAATCTCTCTAGATTTTTTTCCCATTTTTAATCTTAAGGAGTTGTCTTCTATTAAAATCTGAAGTTTTTCAGAAAGTGTCTTATGATCCTTGACATCCACTTTAAAACCGTTAATTCCTTCTAATACTGTATCATCACAACCAGGGGCATTAGAAGTGACAATTGGTCTTCCAATTGCCATTGCCTCTAAAGTGGATTTAGGAAGGCCTTCTCTGTAAGATGGAAGACAATAAATATCCGAAAGAGCTAAGGCTTTTATGATATCATTAGAATTACCATGCCAAACAATAAAATTGGGTTTTAATAACTTTTTTAGCTCCCTCTTAGTAATATGTGCTGGGTTTTCTAAATCAATCTTACCGTAGATGTTTAAAACAACCTTTGATTGAATCTCTTTAGGAAGAATTTCAACCGCCTTTATTAATTCTAGAATTCCTTTATCCTTTAGAATTCTACCAGTGAAAGTGATATTGATCTTTTTATTACTTAAAGGCTTATGATAAATAAATTGATCTTTATCAACACCAGATCCTTTGATAATTGAATAGTTGTTTTTGACCCCTAATATTTCAAATACTTTTTTATCATTATTATTTTGAAATATATAGTGTGGTTTTTTAAAGAAATTTATTGCTTTAAATATTAAACTTACAAGTAGTTTGCTGAAAGAAAATCGTGAATTTGTAAAAAGATAACCCAGTCCCGAAATTGCATTAATTGTTTTATGATTAACCCCAAAAAAAAGGCATAAGCTCCCAAGTAAAGACATCTTAAGAGTTATATTATGAATTATATTAGGGCTAATTTTTTTTAGGGATTTTAAAAGCTTCAGAAGTGAATTAATGTTTTCTAAAAAAGAAGTGGATTTCCTGTTTAAAGGAATGTGAATCATTTCGATTTGATGCTTTTTAAAATCATTTTCGTTCACATTTGAAAAATCAGATATCAAAAATACTTGCCAGTTTTTTTTTGTGGCATTTAGGACTAATGGTAGCCTATGTGATAAAAAAAACAAAGGATCATTTACAGTAAAAACAATTTTAACATTACTCATTTAAAACTTGTTTATATAACTGATGTGTTTGTGAAAACATTCTTTCTAAAGTAAACTTTTGATCAATATCATCTACCCCTTTCTTAATCATTTTTTGAATAATTTTAGGATTATTATATAATCTTAATAGTTCGATTGAGATAGCTGTAGTATTTTCTTTTTCAACAATAATCCCACAGTTAGAAATAATATCAGGTATAGCGCCTGCATTTGTGCCTATAATTGGCTTTTCTGCTGCCATGGCCTCTAATAATACTAGTCCTAATCCTTCATAAATTGAACATAGAACGAAAATATTGAAAATCTTATAAAAGATGGGTATTTCTGAGCGTTTTCCGGTAAATATTACCTTTTCTCGCAAATCAAGTTCTTCCACTTGCATTTTCAATTGGTCCTCTAGATCTCCCTCTCCTACAATTATTAATTTTGAATTTAATACTTCTTTGGAAAAATCATAAAAAGCTTGAATTAAGGTATGAAGTGATTTTTGTGGATGGAGTCTTGCAACAGTTCCAATTATGAATTCATTCTTTAGATTTAATTCATTCTTTATTTCATTGAGCTCAGTTTCATCAATTTGCTTTGGATCATAGGTTTTTTTTGAAATACCATAATATATGATTTCAAGTTTTTCCTTATTTAAACCTAAATTATTAGAACAGAAATTATAAACATTTTTTGAAATACAAATGATTTTTGACCCTCTTTTTGATATTAACTGATAGAATATTGGGTTAAGCCATTTAGGCAGAAATCTAGAGTATGCGTCATTATGCCTAGAAAAAACAAGTTTAAACTTTGGAAAAAATAAATAGGTAATTGAACTTAATATTTCAGGTACTTGAAGGTGGGCATGTAGTATTTGAATATTATAATTTTTAATAATTGATATAAGCTGAAAAATCGATTTGTATTTAAAAACTTTTATCTCCTTATCCTCAAAAAAAGATTGCCAATATGGGTTCCCTTTTAAATAAATAACTACAATTTTATAATTATTGGAGATCTGTTTTTCAATTAAAGATTGAAGATGATTTTCTGCTCCACCTCTATCAATTGTTGTTATGAAATGTATAATCTTCATTATAAAGAATTAAAAACTTTATCAATTCTACTACTAATTGTATTTAAGCTATGATAAAGATTTACATTTTTTGAAAGTTCATTTTCAATCATAATTCGTTCATTACTATCCATTGATAGTATTTCTTCTAACTTTTTAGATAAATCAATTTCATTCCCATATTTAAATAATAATTTATCAGAAAAATTACCATACACATTCCCATATCCGACATTAGATGATAAAGAAATAGTCCCACAACTCATTGCCTCTAATGCAACTTTATCTAAAAAACCATCTGATGTAAGGTTTACATGAACTATTGATTCGTTATAAAAATTAACAAGCCTATCTCTTTTAACAAAATCTATAAATTTTACTTTATTCTTAATATTAAGGTCATTTACTAAATCAACCAAACTATCCATATAGATAATATCATTATTTGTTAAAGGGCTTCCAACTATTAATAATAGCTTATCAGTCTTTAGTAATGAAAAAGCTTTTAATAACACATCAATGTTTTTAGACGAACTTATTCTTCCTACACATGAAATATATTTTTTATTAGTATCAAATTTTGTAAATAGTCTAGTTTCTATTGCATGACCAATGGGACTTAATTTTTTAGTATTTATTGGGAATGATTTTTTTGATGCAGTGATTATTCTATCTGAAAGATAAGTTGCCAATTTTAATTTTAAAGTGACTGAAGGATGAGTATACCATAAAACAGTTTTAATCCCTAAAATTTTTAATGATCCTAATGTGAGTGACAAAAATAATGGGTTCATGTGACTAAAACATCTTTCTATTTTATGTTTTGATAATATTTTAAACAAATAATTATAAAATCTAAACAATGCTATTAATTTATTAGAATTAGAATTATAAAGCTTGTAAGCTTTTATTTTTGGATTTAAGTGTTGTAAATCACCTTTGAGTGTAATCAAAAATACATTATCGTAATTTTTAGAAATCTTATTGAGCCAATTTGTGGTAAAAGACAAAGATGGATCTTTTTTGTTAGTTGATAAATTAAAATATAATAAGTTCATTAAATAAATCTTTGTGTCAATTCTATATCTACTTTATTTATCTCTGATTTTTTGTGCTTATCTGAAAAAAGCTCATCTAAGATTTTGAGTTTATCCTCTTTAATAGTAATTGTTCTGAATCCAATTTCTTCTTCATAAGATCCAGGAAAAATAAAAGGTATATTATACTCTACTCTATAATTGTCTTTTAACTGATTTATTAGATTAAAATCTTTTTCTTGTTTTAAATAATCTTGAATGAAGAACAAATATGACATTCGCCCTGTATGGGATAAATTGTCCTCTGTACAAAAGTAATTACTATTACGAAAGTATTCGGAAACCTTCATTAAAATGTTATCAAGATCTCTCATTGACAACTTCACTATTTATTAAATTGAAAATTTTTTTTGCTCTTTTATCCCAAGTATAGTTTTGAACCAATTCGAATGCTATTTCGATTTTGGATTTCCCTTTTTGAAGTGCTGAATTAATCTTTATTGATAAGTCCTTAGGATTGTTTGGTTTACAAATAAAAGAGTTATTATCATCAAGAATCTCCCTTATCGTCGGTAGATCACTTGCAATTATTGGTCTTCTCATTGCCATATACTCAAACATTTTTAATGGCGACATATTTTCAGAAAAATGTTTAATGTTTGGGAAAGGCATTAAAAAAACATCCGCTGCAGATAAATAAGTATTAAGTGTTTTCAAATCTACATAGTCAATAAAAATAAATCTATCTCTAGATAGCTTTTGCTCATCAATCAAACTCAAATAACTATCTATTTCTTTAATAGGCCCTCCTATAAAAATAAATTGGATTTTTTTATCTAAATAGACCGATGATTTTATTATATCTGGTATTCCCTTCTCAATATTTAAAGTTTTATATCTCCCCGAATATACACAGTAGTAGTTGTCTCTATTTAAATCCAGTAATTTTCTTGATTCAAGCTTATCTAACTCTTGAAAGTTGTCAAGATTTACCCCGTCATGAGCCACTATTACCGGGACTTTTAATTTGATAAACTTTGATTTTAAAATTTTATTCAATACAATGATTCCATTAACATTGGATAATGACAAATAAAATTGTTTAAAATCATGGATTTCCAAAAAAACATGGTTTTTAATTAGGCTATATTTTTTTAGAAAGTTTAATAATCTAAATGTAGTAGCATCTCTAGAATAAATTATATCTTCCTTTTTAACAAAAAATAATCTTAAAACAAGAGAAATTTTAAAAGAAATAACCTTAATATAGTACCAAATTTTTTTATTTATGTAAAATAAAAAAATATAATCAATTGAATAAACAGGGGAAAGTTTAAATGTGTTTTTAACACCATACCTTTGAAAAAAAATTTTATTAAATAATAATTTTCCAGATGGGAATAGCATTTTTACTTCATGTGTTTTAGAAAAAGCGTAACACATTTGGAAACTTTGATAGGTATTCGCTGTTTTAGAGGGGATACTTGAATTTGTAATATAAATCATAAATATGTGTGGAATTTTTGGAGTTCACAACAAGGTAGGTATTAACTTCGATAAAGCTTTATATTCATTAAATACATTAACCCATAGAGGACCCGATTCTTTTGGTGAATACAAAGATGATAAAATTTATTTGGGACACCGAAGACTTTCAATAATAGATTTGAGTAATAAAGGCAGTCAACCCTTAATTTCAAATTGTGGTAATATTATTTTGACAGTTAATGGTGAAATTTATAACTATCAATTATTACGACAAAAGCTAAATAAAAAATATGAGTTTAAATCTAAAAGTGACTCAGAAGTAATTATATACGGTTACTTAGAGTGGGGTATTGATAAACTTTTAGATCTTATCGATGGAATGTACGCTTTTAGTTTGTATGATAAGAAAAATAATTTTCTTTTCCTTGTAAGAGATAGAGTTGGCATAAAACCCTTGTATTATTTCAAAAATGAAAGTGAAATAATTTGGGCTTCAGAAATAAAAGCAATTAAATCTTACAAAGATGATTTACAAACTGACCTAACTAGTCTATATGACTACCTAACTTATAAATATATCCCTTCTCCAAAATCATTATATCAAAATGTATATAAACTCGAGCCTGGACATTACATAAAATTAAACACTAATAGTAATTTTTTAAAGAAAATTAAATTTTGGGATTTAAAACATACTTACGGTGAGTTTAAAAATATTTATGAGATTATTGAAGAAGTAGAATTAACTTTAAGAGAAAGTGTAAAAAGTCAAATGGTTAGTGATGTTGATGTTGGTGCTTTTTTGAGCAGCGGAGTTGATTCTTCACTTGTTTCAAAATTCTCATCTGATTTTAAAAGTAAAATTTCAACTTTTACTGTCGGATATAATGATTATTCAGATGAAACAAAAGAGGCAAAATGGTTTTCAAGAAGAATTAACAGTAAACACCTAGAGATGAAATTAAGTTTAGATGACATAGAGACTCTTTTTGATAAAGATGGTGTTTTTTTTGATGAACCCTTTGGAGATATATCTCCCCAAAGTTATTTTCTAAATAAAGGTGCTAGTCAGAAATTAAAAGTAATCTTAACTGGTGATGGTGGAGATGAGTTATTCTTTGGTTACAATGAATATAGAAGATTTTTAGAATTGAGATTTATTAAATCATTTGTGCCATTTAAAAAAATGTTTAGTAAGCTTAATCAATTAGAAAAGTATAATAAAATTCTAAAATCCGACATAGAGCAATATTCTCTACAAAAAGGATCCGTAATAAATTCAGTTAAAAAAGATTTTAAAAATCAATTTAATATTCCTGAAGACTACGACGATTTGTGGTTTTTCAAATTACACTACAACAAAGATTTAGATATTAATAGAAGGATTGAAGGTTTAGACTTTAAAACATTTTTACCTGAACACGCATTAGTGAGAGTGGACAGAAACAGCATGCTTTTTGGACTTGAATGTAGAGTGCCTTTTTTATCGAACAGAATGATTGAACTTGCTTTTTCAATTGATCCAAAATATAAATTTCATAATCAGAATTTAAAGTTTATTTTAAAAAAAATTTTAGAAAAATATTCTAGTTCTGAATATGCTTTTTCAAATAAAAAAGGTCTGACTATCAGTAGTAGCTTAAGAAAAGCATACTATAGGAACTGGGATAGAAATGAAAATATATCAATGATAAAAAAATATTTAGAGGTTTAAAATTAATTGGTTATTAAAGTTTTGTAGCCTTTACAATTAATCCTAAAAAGAAATAGATTAAACATATTTTGGTTAAATATTTTTTAAATTATAAATAGAGAAAATATTAGAGAATAAAAGACTTCCTAAATAAGGAATAATTATACCATTTAATCCAAAATAATAAAGTCCAACAGATAGAAAAGATAATTGAATAATTGTATTATACAATTGATAATTATTGAAAAAATTAGTGTTTCCTCTCAAAGTTAAAGCATTAGAAAAGTATGAAATTGGCAAATTAAAAGAAAACAACAAAAATACAATAGAAGCTAAACTTGAAACAGCTTTATAATTAGGCGGATAAATTACTTCGATAATATAAGGAATCATGAAATAGCCTACCAAACCAAACATTGAAAAAAAACCAATTAGTACAATAAAATATTTTTTAAAATAAACATTTAACTCCTTTGTGTTTTCAAGATTGATTATTTTTTTGTTAAGTATTTTATTTGACATTGCAAATAAATTTTTAAGTAGTGCTGGGAAAACTATGACTACAGAATAAAATGCAACACTTTTTAAGTCTAAAAAATAATTTATGATCATGACATTAAACCAAGCAGTAGCTCCAAATATTTCACCAATAGAGTAGGAATAGCCCTTACTAACAATATTACTTTTTGTTTTATTATTCAATTTTAAATTAATTAAATAATTATAAAAATTTTCAATGATAGCTTTCAGTATTATTAGTGAAATTAAACCGAATGAATAAATTGGTTTAAATAATAATAGTGCAAAAGAAAATACTAATAAAGCAACCTGAAGTAATAGACTAAACTTGAAATATTTTTTAAAGCTTAAATTACCTTCAAGCCATATTTTCCAATGACTTTGTACAGTAAAAAAGGGGAAAACAAAAAAGATTAAAAAATAAATGTAAAGATGATAATTATGATTATTATGATAAAGAACGATTGTTACTGGAATTGATACTAAAATGGCTGTCAAAAATCTTTTAAATGTTAAGCTTTTAAAATTTCCACCAAATGATTTAGCAGAGGATATTAATAAAGATTTTGAAAAACCGCCTAAGGAAAAAGTAGCTCCAATACTAAAGACAGCCAAAATGTACTTATAAAAGCCAAAATTATTTAAATCAAAATAACGTGTCAAGATAATATTATTCAATAGCAAAAATAATGTTGTTGTAATTTGAGTTAAAAATAATAACCCAAAATTATTTTTATTTTTTTTAAAAAAATCAAATAATTTTATTTTAAACATTTTTTATTTTTTTCCTAAAAAAGATACTTTACCATTATTTAATTCATAATAATCTTCACTTTCTGGACATTTTGCAATTTTATTAGACTTAAAATCTAGTCTATGGCCATATCTACTTATCCATCCAATTTTTTTTGCTGGGTTTCCTACAACAATTGAGTAAGGTGATACAAATTTAGTTACTACTGCTCCAGCGCCAACAAATGCATATTCACCGATATTATTTCCACAAATAATAGTAGCATTAGCACCTATAGTAGCACCTTTAGAAACTATTGTTTTTACATATTTATCTCTTCTGATAATAGATGATCTTGGATTCTTTATATTTGTAAAAACTACTGATGGACCTAAAAAAACATCATCCTCACAAATTATTCCAGTATAAACTGAAACATTGTTTTGAATTTTACAATTTGACCCTATTTTAACTTTGGGACTTATAACAACATTTTGACCTATATTACAATTCTCTCCAATTTCAGAATTAGACATAATATGTGAAAAGTGCCATATGTTAGTTCCTTTGCCAATTTTGGATTTTTTTTCAATAACTGCTGAACTGTGAGAATAGAATTTAGAAATCATAAAGAATCAATTTTTAAAAAAAATTTACATATAAATTTGACTTGATTGACGTAATTATACTTAGTTAAGTAATCTTCGCTATTCTTTTTGTAATTAATTAAAAAGGATTCGTACAGTTTTTTATCAGATAGGAGTTTTTTTGCCATTTCTACTGTTACGTAATGTATGTTTTTCTCTAATAAGCCTTCGTAATTTTCTTCGGGAGATACTGAAATAACACCACAAGCCATTGCTTCAGAGAATTTTGGATTAACAATTCCCATAGCACTAGAGGTGTTTATTATAAATTTTAACGAATTTAACCAATTTATATAATTCTTACCTTGAATAAAATCCTCACCGTTTTTTGATATTTTAATATCTTTTTTAAAACTAGAAAATTCATTTTTAATTTGATCAACAAAAGATATTCTCTTTTCTCCTATAAAATTAAAATGTGAGTTACCTCTAAAACCAAAATCAATATGTCTTACTCCTTCAAGGTTTTTAAAATCACTTCTGGGAGAGAATGGAGCCCAATGAATATTTTGTTTTAAATTTTTGTATTTTTCAAAGCTAGCTTTAGAATAAACAACTAATACTGAATTATAAAATACCCAACTCAGAATAAGTCTTCTTTTCATCTTCTTGTATTCATTCTTTGAGAATATTATAGAAGGAGTAGATCTATATTTCAATATATTTAATCCAAAATACCTAATGGTTCTTATAGAATAAGAATCAAAAAATTGATGACTAAAGACAATTAAATCAAATTTTAAATTCGATATTTCGTCTACTTTAGTTAAATAACCTGGGCCATAACATATTAAATTTCCTAATGATTTAAATGCCTCTAACCAATCTAAATAATAATTTCCACTTTTATACCTTTCTCTATTATCTCCTAAATAAAGAATATTAAATTTCTCCATTATACTTCATCTTAGAAATAACTCTTTTAACACCATCTTTGATCTTAATAGTCGCTTTAACTTTTAGTTCATTATGCATTTTCTCTAGTAATGGTCTTTTAGATAAAGTCATTTGATTTGGAAGAGTTAGATATTCTGCGTAGTCTTTAATATTCACATTTAACTCTTCAGCAATAATTTCTGCTAATTTCTCAGTAGCAATATACTCATCTGATCCTAAATTGTAAACATTGTATTTTGAAACTTTAGCAACTTTCTCAAGAGCTCTGACTGCATCATCAAGATGAAACCATGCACGTTCACTTCCCATATGTACTTCTATTTTTTTTCCTTTTGCTAAAGATTCAATAAACCTTATCATTGCTGATCTATGATCACCTCTAGTTTCATCTTCATGATAGAACATAAATGGACGAACAGTAACTGCCTTCAAATTATGATACTTTACATCATGTTCAACTAATTTCTCTCCTAAATATTTAGTTAATCCATATCTATTATTAGGTGCTGGATTTGTTTTTTCTTCACAAAGAATTTCACTTTGATTTCCATAAACCTCTGAAGTTGAAAAATAAATCATTTTAGAATTATATCTTTTACATAGTTCAATAACATTCTGAAGCCCCATTAAATTAGTTTCAACAGCTAAACCAGGTGTAGCCTCACAAGTGACACGACTTACCATAGCAGCTAGGTGATAAACTATGTCAGGCTTTACAATTTCAAAAATATTAGATAAATCAATTGAATTATTAATACTAGCCTGGTAATAATTTTTTCTCCAACCTGGATTTTGATCTGACTCAAAAACATTGTACCCTTTACTTTTTAGATGTTTAACAAGCTCTTTCCCAATATTTCCCTCTGAGCCAATAATTAAAATATTTTTCATAAACTATATAGTTAAAGTGTTAATATATTCTGCTATCTTTTTTCCTGCGTTTCCAGCTCCATAATTTTTTATGATTGAATTAGATTTCTCAGATTCAAAAAGATTATAGTTGAAATTAACTATCCATTTAGCGATTTCTTCTAATTTCATTTCACCTATTTTATTTACCCCCAAATCAACTAATTCTGTCCATTCAGTTGTATCTCTTAATGTTACACAGGGTTTTTTGGCCCAGAACGCCTCTTTTTGAAGCCCCCCAGAATCTGTAATTACAAAGTTACAATCATGAAGTAAATCTTGAATTGAAAAATAACTTATAGGGTCAGAAAAATCAATGTTTTTAAATTCATATTTAATATCATTAATGATTTTACTAATTCTTGGGTGAACAATAAAAATTGCTTTATTTTTTGTCAATTTAGCTAGGTCATTGATAAAACAAAGATGTTTGTAAATCTTCTCAAGGCTATCAGTATTTTCCTGTCTATGAATTGTTGCTAAAATTATGTCTTTAATCGAATTCATTGTTGTTCGTTTATACTCTAAAAAAGAATCATACATTATATCTCCTGCAAAGATAACATTTTGCCAACTCATTTTTATTTTTTGTAATCTATCAAAGGAATCTTTGGTTGGAGAAATTAAAATTTTACTTACTGAATCTGTAATTAATCGATTTACCTCTTCTGGCATACTTATATCTCCACTTCTAACACCTGCCTCAACATGAATAATTGGTATATTCAACTTAGAAGCAACTAATGCAGCCGCTAACGTAGAATTAGTATCTCCATAGACTAATACGAAGTCAGGTTTTTCATTAATTAATATTTTTTCAAGTCCAATTAACATATTGGCAGTCATAGAAGCATGAGATCCACTATTTATTCTTAAATTATATTTTGGGACTGGGATTCCTAAATCTAAAAAAAATACATCACTCATTTTCTTATCAAAGTGTTGACCAGTATGTATTATAATTTCATTTATTTCTTGAAAAAATTTAAACTCTCTAGATAAAACAGCGGCTTTAACAAATTGAGGTCTTGCACCAATTACGGTAATTATTTTCATAAGAATTTCTTAACTAATGGGTGAATTGTACCTTTCGGTGTTTTCTTTGTTTTTAAATTTCTGATTTTGTGTGTTAACTCAATCGCTGGTCTAGCATCATCTATGCTAAAGCCATTCCCCTCAACAGTCTTTTTATAGACATTTGAATGAAGTTCTGTAAACCCACCTGAAAACTCGAATTCCTCTTTATCTACTGAAATAGATCGAAATGTTCTCTGAAGTAAACCTTCGTTAAATGGAATATCAGAGGGTTCTAAAGATAAATACCATTCTACATTAGCATTTTCTAGCTCTAGAAAGCCTCCAATCCTATTTTCGGTTTTAAAATGTAATTCTGAATAAACTTCTTTTCCAAAAATCCATAATAACATATCAAAAAAATGAATGCCAATATTAGTTGTGATTCCCCCTGATTTTTCTATATCACCTTTCCAAGATTTATAATACCAATTGCCTCTTGAGGTTATATATGTAAGTCTTATTTTATAATTTTTCTTGCTCAATTTTAGATTAACTTTTCTTTTTAAATCAAGTAAAGATGGGTGCACTCTTAATTGAAGTATTGTCCATATTCTATTATTTGAATCATTCTCAATTTTCTGTAAAATATCCAATTGAAAAGGGTCTAAAACAAGTGGCTTTTCACAAATTGAATCAGCTTCGAGTCTTAGGGACATTTTTATATGACTCTCATGCAGGTGATTAGGGGTGCAAATTGAAATAAAATCTATTTTAGATTTGTGTAATTGATTTGAATTTAGAATGTAATTTTCAAATTCTGAAGAGTCCTTAAAATAATGGCTTTCTGGAAAAAATGAGTCAATTATTCCAACTGAATCAAATGGATCTAAAGAAGCCAATAAATTAGCATTAATATCTTTAATTGCTTTAAGATGTTTAGGAGCTATATAACCTGCAATTCCAATAATAGCAAAATTTTTAATCATAATTTAAATTATATAAATTTTTAAATCAGCTTTTAACCAATGAACTAATAATATCATTCTCGTTATCTACTTCAATCAACTTAAATTTAGTTAAGTAAATTAGGTGATCTCTATCCTTAAATAGCATTTCAATTAAAGATTTTAATTGATTTAAAGTGTCAAATAAATAACCATTTTCACCATCTTTAATTTGATCTATTGAGCCTGCATTTTTTGTTGAAAGAACTGGTATTTTATAAGAAATTGCCTCTTTAATTACTACTCCATAGCCCTCATAAAGTGAAGATTGTACATATAGATCTAGAGAATTATAAAATAGTGGCATTTCACTTTTCTCAAGAACACCGGTATAAATAACTTTAATATTTGATTCAACACTTAAAGAGTCTAGATTATACTCAGACTTTAAGTGATCACCTGCTAATAACAGTACAATCTCTTCTTTACAGTTTGATTTGGATATTGCCTCGAAAATTAAATTCAATCTTTTTAGCTTAACAAATCTTCCTGCCCAGCCAATTATGAATTTATCTTTAGGTAATTTATGAAAATTTTTAAATTTCAAAATATCTTGAGAGTTACAATCAATTTTGTCATGCACTCCTATCGGTGCAATATCTATAATACTCTCTTTAATTTTTAATTTATCAATATATTTTAATTTTTCTTTTGAGTTTACAACTCTTAACCTATCAGCAGATTTCAATGTAATTTTTTTTGCCAAAAGATTAAATATTGAGTTAACTAAAAAATTTTCTTTAATCCAATATTTGTTGTCTATAAAACTACTGTGGTTTTGAATATGAAGTTTAATTCCATAAATTTTTTTATAAAAAACACCTGTTAAGCCCGTAATAAAAGGATCTTGTGTTGTAACAATATTATAATTATTAATGCCACCTTTAAATAACAATTTGAAAAAAGAAATTATATAAGATTTCCCGTAAACAGGAATTATAGAAAGATTTAAATTTTCAAATCTAGTAATCGTTTTGTCTTTTGTTAGTAAAAAGATTGTCAAAGAATTAAAATGAGATGCATATTTAATATGCCTGTCTAACACTCCAAATCTATTTTCATAAAAAGATTTAGATCCATAAGAAATCATTAAGACATTAATTTTATTTGATAGCATAAACTAAATGTCTTGTTGTTTGTTTAGAAACCCTTGGAAAATCAATTATATCAACTATTTTTCTTGTAGTATTATTTTTTAATAATTTAAATAAACGTGCATTAGTAATTAACATTTCTATTGGTCCATTTAATACTTCTACTTTAACATTCGTAAAATCTTGAAATAATAGTTCAAGACCCTGATGAGTAAACCTAAAATAATCTGGATATTCATCATGATCGTGTTTGATAGAATTCTGCTTTTTTGTTTTACCATGATACCCAAGTAAAAATGGGGTAGTAAAAAAAACCTTACCTCCAGGTTTCAGGGTCCTGTATATTTCTTCTATTGCTTTAAATGGATTTCTAACATGCTCTAAAACTTCTATACAAATTATAGAATCTACCGTATTATCTTCATATGGAATATTCTCAATATCAATGTGCAAATCACAATTATATTCACCAAAATTATTTTTTGGATTATAACCGCCGGCTAGATAATTTTTGCCTACAAACCAATCCTTACATGGTCTTAATTCTTTAGCAAATCTCTCAGATGTCCCTATATCTATAATTAAATGACTATTCTCAATAGTTAATATTAAATATTCTTCAAAAATTTTAGTCCCTCTACCTCCAGTAATCATATAGCTGTTTTTATCGTTTCTATTGAAAAATCTAGCATCTTAACAAAACCAAATTTTGTTTCTACGAATGATTTTGCATTTTCAACTATTTGTTCTCTACAAGTACTATCCTTCAAGTATTTCAATCCATCATTTATTGAATTAAACTCACTAGTTAAAAATCCGGTCTCTTTGTGAATAACAATTTCATTACATCCGCCAACATCAGCGCATATGACAGGCAATTTTGTACACATGGCCTCTACAATGACATGCGGAAGTCCCTCATAAGACGAGTTTAATATAAACACATCACTTTGAGACATTTTTTTAAAAACATTCTCCTTATTTAAATGTCCCAAAAAAACAATCCTATTTTCTAGATGATGTTTTTTTACTAAATCTTTCAAAAAAGACTCCTCTGGTCCCTCTCCAATAATTTCAAGGCTATAGTCTTCTAAATCTTTAATTGCCACAATAATTTCATCAATCCTTTTCCAACTAACAAGTCTTGAGACAGTAATTAACTTTGTAAAGGAATCATTATTTTCTTTTACATACTTACTTGGAAACTCAACAGCATTATAGATAGTTTCAACCTTAAGGTTTTCATCCCAGCCAAAAACTATATTCTTTAAATAGTTGCTAGGAGTAATTATAACTTTTGAAAATCTTAGAAAATATTTAAAATAAAAATCTAGAAATTTTAGTTTAAAATTCTTTTTGGATGTCTGATACTCATCAATTGTCCCATTAAACCAATTCTTATTTCTAGCCCTCTCCCAGGCATAGTCTCCAACTATTTTATGCACAATTGGCTTTCCAGTTAGTAACGCTGCAATTGAAGACTCAAAGGTTAATGTGTTGGCAAAGATTAAGTCAGCTTTATTTCCACTACTGTAAATTTTAAAAATTGTTTTAAATACTCTTAGTGGAAAAAAAATCTCTCTATTAATCCTTATTACATTGAAATTAAATTTAGAATCATCATATTTTTTATCAGACAAACAAATAACATTAACCTTATGACCTTTATTGACTAGCTCTTTAGCAATTTTAGGCGCATATGAAGCAGGTCCTCCAATATCTGGGGGGAATATCCCCGATGTTATTAATATCTTCATTAAAGGGCTCTATCTGAATTATTCAGCGTTGATTTTATGTCATAAATAACCGATGCTGATTTTTTTAAATCATTAATTTCAATTGTTTTAAAATTATGATGATCTACAGCTAAAACAATTAAATCATATTTAGTGTTTATTTTTTCTAGCAGATCAAAACCATAGTTAGTCATTACGGCTTCATTTTCAGCATTAGGATCAAAGACATCAACACTTAAACCGAAGGAAATTAAACTTTCTCTAACCTTAATTACTCCTGTATTTCTAATATCTGGACAATTTTCTTTAAAAGTAAACCCTAAAATAAGTGCCTTAGCAGATTTTATTTTAATGTCTTTTTGAATCATTAGCTTAATACATTCTGAGCCAACAAAATCTCCCATAGAATTGTTTAATCTTCTACCTGCCAGGATGATTTCAGGGAAATAACCTAGTTGCTCTGACTTTTGAGCTAAGTAGTAAGGGTCTACTCCTATGCAATGACCTCCAACGAGTCCTGGTTTAAATTGTAAGAAATTCCATTTAGTCCCAGCCGCCTCTATAACATCTGAAGTATTTATACCAAGCTTAGATGTGATTTTTGAAAGTTCGTTTACAAAAGCAATATTAATATCTCTTTGCGTGTTCTCAATTACTTTTGCCATTTCAGCTACCATAATTGAAGTAGCCTTATAGGTTCCCGCTGTAATTACACTTTTATATAAGTCATCTATTTTTTTAGCAACTTCTGGAGTGCTTCCAGAGGTAACTTTTACAATTTTATCTACCGTATGCTCTTTATCCCCTGGATTGATCCTTTCGGGAGAATAGCCAACGAAAAAATCTTTATTAAAAACTAACGAAGAGCTGTTTTCTAAAATAGGTACACAATCTTCCTCAGTAGCCCCAGGATAAACAGTAGACTCATAAACTACTATAGAATTTTCTTTTATAAAATTTCCGATTAATTCAGAGGCTTCTAAAAGTGGTGTCAAATCAGGTTTATTATTTTTATCTATTGGCGTTGGGACTGTGATTATAAAATAATCTGAATTAATTAATTCATTTTTATCAGAAGTGATAAACAGCCCTTTTGATTTACTATTATCTACTATAACCTCTGATAATTTTTGAGAATCTATTTCGTTTGTTATATCTAACCCGTTATTTAAGTCACTTATTCTTTTTAGGTCAATGTCGTAACCAGTAACGCAATATTTTTTTGAAAACAATACCGCTAGAGGAAGTCCGACATAACCAAGGCCAATAATTGATATTTTAATTTTATTTTCCATAATAATCTTTGTACCAATCAATAAATTTAGAAATTCCAAAATCTATTGAAGTATTAGGTTTATAATTAAAATCACGCTCCAAATCCGTAACATCAGCGTATGTCTGTGGAACATCACCTGGTTGAATTTCAATGAAATTCTTCTTTACGGTTTTCCCTATTTTCTTTTCAATAGCTGTTATAAAATCCATTAGATTTACTGGGTTATTATTCCCTATATTATAAATCCTGTATGCTGCAGAAGAAGAGTTAGGAGTTGGTTTTGTATCAAAATCTTCAGAACTTTTAGCAGGGTTGTCAATCACACTAATCACTCCTTGTACTATATCATCTACATAGGTAAAGTCTCTTACCATTTTTCCGTGATTAAAAACATCTATGGTGTCATTTTCAAGTGCAGCTTTGGCAAATAAAAACAAGGCCATATCTGGTCTACCCCATGGCCCATATACTGTAAAAAATCTAAGCCCTGTGGTTCTTATTCCAAATAAATGGGAATAGTTATGAGCCATAAGCTCGTTGGACTTTTTAGAGGCAGCATAAAGAGAAACTGGGTGGTCTACATTATCTTTTGTTGAAAAAGGCAGGCTTTTATTAAGGCCATATACTGAAGAAGAAGATGCATATGATAAATTCTCTACTGAGTTATGCCTACAAGCCTCAAGGATGTTTATAAACCCAACAATATTAGAATCTATATAAGCCTGTGGGTTTATTAATGAATACCTCACCCCTGCTTGAGCTGCTAGATTACAAACAGCATCCAGTTTTTCATTTTTAAAAACAGAGTCAATAAAGTCTTTATCTTCTAAATTACCCTTATAGAAAGAGTGATTATCATAAACTGAAGAGGTGATTTTCTTGCCTTCTACTATATTGTCTTTTTCAATTCCAAGGTCTTTTAATCTTGAATATTTTAATTCAATGTCATAGTAATCATTGATTTGGTCTACTCCAATGACGGTATCTCCCCTTTCTATTAATTTTTTAGAAAGATGATACCCTATAAAACCTGCCGTACCGGTAACTAAAATTTTCATTTGTTGTTGTATTTATCAAAAACCTTATGCTCAGTTTTATTTAACTCCTCTAAAGGTAAACTCTTAAAGTATTCTATTGTCTTTTCAAGACCCTCCGTTCTACCTACTTTAGGCGTCCATTTTAAAATTTGCTTGGCAAGTGTAATATCTGGTTTTCTTTTTAATGGGTCATTTTCTGGAAGTTCTTTAAATATGATTTCAGAAGTGGAGTTTAATAATTTTTTGATCTCATTAGTGAATTCTAAAATTGTAATTTCATTAGGATTACCAATATTTACAGGTAAATCATAATTAGAAAATAGTAATTTAAAAATGCCATCTATTAAATCATCCACGTAACAAAAAGACCTGGTTTGACTTCCATCACCAAAAACAGTCATAGGCTCACCTCTAAGACACTGTCCAATGAATGCTGGAATTACTCTTCCATCGTTTAATCGCATTCTTGGACCATAGGTATTAAATATTCTTACTATTCTAGTTTCAATTCCATGAACTCTATTGTAAGCCATAGTTATAGATTCCAAAAATCTTTTAGCCTCGTCGTAAACACCTCTAGTCCCAATGGTATCAACATTACCATTGTAGGACTCTTTTTGAGGGTGCTCTAATGGATCACCATAGATTTCTGAGGTTGAGGCGAGTAGAATTCGAGATTTTTTTGCTCTTGCTAGACCTAGTAGATTGTGTGTTCCAAGAGACCCTACTTTAAGGGTTTGAATAGGTATTTTCAAATAATCTATCGGAGAAGCTGGAGACGCAAAATGTAATATATAATCTACCGGCCCGTCTATATGAACAAAATTAGTTACATCGTGCTCGATAAACCTGAATCTTTGGTTTTCAAATAAATGAGAAATGTTATTGAGATTTCCTGTTATTAGATTGTCCATTCCAATGACCTTAAAACCATCTGTTACAAATTTATCACATAAATGTGATCCTAAAAATCCAGCTGCTCCTGAAATTAAAACTGTTTTCATCTACCTACTGAATAAAAATTAAACCCTAATTTTTCAAAATGTTGTTGATCCAGAATATTTCTTCCATCAAATATATTCGCTGGACGTTTAATCAAATTAATATAGCTGTCCCAAGGTAAATTTTTAAATTCATCCCACTCAGTTATAATTGCTATTCCAAAAGAGTCTTTTATAGCTTCCAATGGATTATTATGTATTGTGACATTATTTAAGTTAACGGCATTTGACTTTTCTTTGATATCCATTTCTATTTGTTGATCAGAAACTTTTGGATCATATATTGAGATATTTGCTCCTTCTTCAATTAATTGAATTGTAATGTCAATTGCGGCTGATTCTCTTGAATCATTGGTGTCTTTTTTAAAGGCCCATCCTAAGAGGGTAATTTTCTTATTATTGATTGTTCCTGAAGACTTTTCAATAATCCTTTTTGCAAATCTTGATTTTTGAAAGTCGTTGATCTCAACTACAGATTGCCAATAATCTGCAACCTGATCTAGCCCGTAATGTCTGCATAGATAGACAAGGTTTAAAATATCTTTTTGGAAACAACTTCCACCAAAACCAACTGAAGCTTTTAAAAATTTATCTCCAATTCTTGAATCTTTACCTATTGCGTTTGAAACCTCATCAATATTTGCTCCTGTCTTTTCACAAAGTGCAGATAAACTATTTATAGACGATACCCTTTGGGCTAACATTGCATTTGCAGCAAGTTTTGTAAGCTCACTAGACCAAATATTGGTTTTCAAAATTTTTTCATCCTTAACCCAACTACTGTAGATTTTTGAAAGAGCGTTAATTGCTTTTTTTCCTCTTTCAGTTTGATTCCCACCAATCAAAATCCTGTCTGGGGTTTTTAGGTCTTCTATCGCTGTCCCTTCTGCTAGAAATTCTGGGTTAGACAATACTTCAAATTCTAAATCTGGATTTACTGAAGAAACCACTTCTTTAATTTTATCCGCAGTTTTTATTGGTAAGGTAGACTTTTCAACAATGATTTTAAATTCTGATGCTTGCTCTGCAATTTGTCGCGCTGAACTCTCTACATAGGTTAAGTCTGAAGCAAATCCCTTTCCTTCTCCATAAGTCTTTGTTGGAGTATTGACGGAAATAAAAATCATTTCAGAATTTTTGATGTTTGTTTTAACATCACTTGAGAAAAAAAGGTTTTTACCTCTTGTTTTTTCAACTATTTTGGAAAGTCCTGGCTCATAAATTGGGAGTTTATCAATTGCTCCATTCCACTGATCTATTCTTTTTTGATTAATATCAACAACAGTAACCTTTATCCCAGGATTTTTTAAAGCAATAACAGCCATGGTAGGACCTCCTACATAACCCGCGCCAATACAACAAATATTTTTTACCTCCATTTTATTTTTTTAATAGCCATGATGAGGACTGAATTTTGTCTCCTAATCCTTCCAATAGGCAAATTCCTTTTTCTCGACAAATAGATCCCTCAGGTATAGAATCATTGTTTTGATCACCCCCATTTGCGAAATAAAGTTCATATTTATCCGAACACTTATCCGCTAAATTAGCTAGGGTTTTGCGCTGTGTTTTGTCATTATCTATAGAAATCAGCACTTTATTTACAATCTCAATGGCACTCACAATTAATAGTCGCTCGTCCTGGTCCATAAATTTTTTACTCCCTTTTAACTCTCTTTGAAGATCGCTGTTTACAATCACCCAAAGCTGATCACCAGCCGCTTTTGCTTTTTGAAAAAGCTCTAAGTGGCCCTTATGTATAGGATTAAAATACCCAGAAACTATTATGACTTTGGATTTCATTTACGCTCTATTATAATCGTCTTCAATTCTTACAATATCATCCTCTCCAAAGTAGGTGCCTGTTTGAACCTCAATAAAAACAACCTTCTCTTGTCCTTTATTTTCAATTCGGTGTTTTACACCTTGAGGGATAAGAACCGTTTCTCCTTTTGAGTAATTCTTGACATCACCATCAAGAGTTATTGAGCCAACTCCTTCAACTATGGTCCAAGCCTCAGAGCGTTTATGGTGGTACTGATAAGAGAGTCTTCCTCCAGGATCCACTTCTATTCGTTTAAGCTTATAGGCTGTCTCATCTTGCAAAACAAAAAATCGTCCCCAAGGACGCTCTTCACTATCGATAGATATCATTTGTCTTTAGAATTAAATAATATAATATGTTCACGGTCAGCTAAAAATTTCGAAGCCAGATAAAAACTTACCTTTCGACCAATTAGATTTTCAATTTTATCTTCTAATTGGGCGATATAATCCATATTAAGGGCCTGGCCAATCAAAAAAACTTCAATAAGACCAGAATCATTTCCTTTAGCATAATCTCCAACCAAAATAATCTGATCCACGTCTCCCATTCGCTCTAAAACAGTTTCTACAACATCTTCTAAGCCAAGATGTTTAAAAACTACTTTTTGCATGACCTCAAACAGAGGATGTTTGATATTAGCCTTATACTCTACTTTGTTATCGACTTTAATTTTTTCTAAATAACCAGCTCCTTGAAGATGATTAAGCTCTTTACGGATAGCGTTTGTGGATTCCCCCATTTC
>Ga0233438_10001893_pt1 | contig 21860 bp, 36 predicted proteins | sample SI_123_September_FD_182720 | JGI IMG/M metagenome (GOLD analysis project Ga0233438, IMG submission 182720) | Seawater microbial communities from Saanich Inlet, British Columbia, Canada - SI_123_September2016_10_MG | ecosystem: Environmental > Aquatic > Marine > Inlet | place: Canada: British...
GTTGACTCTAATCGTTCAATGTCTTGGGGATTAACCCAATTCTTTACACCGTGTCCTTCTAGTGAGGCCTTACCCCAATTTTATCTAGGTCAATAGGTAGTGACCATAAAGAAATTCGTTTACCATACTTTCCCAATTCGTCAAAAATTTCAAGTACTTCTCTGTTCGGATTCTATCCACACCTCACGATTATATGCCACGTCTTAATTGACTTTAACAGTGTGGAACACCTTTTCTATACGGAACAACCTCTCACAACCAACTTACTTCCGTCTCGATTTCCTACTTTACTAGTATAACAAAAAGTTAGGTGCATTGTCAACCTAAATACTAGTGTAAGAATAAATCTTACGACATACACACACAGGAGAACAATATGTCAAATCAAGGAAAATCAGGTTTTGAAATCAGAGCCGACTTACTATCCCTATCCGAAGGTCTTTTGACCAGTAACTACCAAAGAGAAGTTGATGCTATCTATGCACACAATGACTCATTCCCTAATGATAAGAAACCCTTACCATTAAGAGAAATAACTGGTGAAGAGGTTATTAGAACTGCAAGACAACTTAATGAATTTGTAACGGAGAAGTAACCTAAATAGTATTGTGGGGTGAAATGATTCACCCCCAATTAGAAGGAAAAATTATGACAGATTTTGAAAGAACAATAAAAGTTTTAGAAGGCCCGTGGTCAACTAAAGCATTCCCAAATGGGGAAGAAACAACTAAAGGTGTTATTAGTAGAAAGATTACTACACTATATGAAAAAGACGGATATCTTTGCGAAGAAGTCGTCACAAGAGAGTATAGGGGTGATGACTATATGGACACTTCAGTAAACAAGAGAGTATTAAAATTAAATGACTGAGATAAACAAGTCTTTACTTAACAACAATAACTTTAGATTACTTATAGATAAAGTTCCTACTGTTGAGTATTATGTCCAATCTGTAAATATACCTAGTATGGTATTTTTAGAAACTGTTATGCCTTCTAGAGTTGGTATAGACGCATACTTTCCTGGCGATAAAGTTACATTCGGTAATTTAAGTGTCACATTCCTTGTTGATGAAGACTTAGAGAACTACAAAGAAATGTATGACTGGATGAATGCAATTGTTCCTATATCAGATACTAAGGACTACAAAGACTATGTTGACACTAATACACTTTCAACTGGTGAATTAGCAAGTATAAATTCTGATTTAATTCAGTATTCACAAATTACATTAGTGACTAACACTAATAAAAACTTACCAAATAAATTCTTTAAATTCTACGACTGTTTTCCTACGGGATTGGGTGAGATAGAATTAAGGTCGGGTTCAGATGCAGAAGCTGTGACTTGTACTGCAGAATTTAGATTTACTTATTTTGATATAAATACCACTAGTTAAAACACCCTTTTTGTGGTATAATTGTATATTATGACTTTAGATGAAATTAAATTATTGTGGGAAAAGGACTGTATCATAGATGATATAGAACTGGACAAATCTTCTTTAGAAGTTCCTAGACTACACGCAAAATATCAAGACTTACTATCTAGTAAGATTCTATTGATGAAACAACATGAATTTAAGTATAACATTTTACTTAAAGATAAGTGGTTGTGGTTTAATGGCAAAATGGATGAAGATAGAATTAATGAACTTGGTTGGAAACATGACCCATTTGACGGCTTAAAAGTTATGAAGAACGATATGCAATTGTTCTTTAACTCAGATGAAGATTTACAAAAAGCAAAAGCAAAAATAGAATATTTAAAGGTCACTATAGACTTTCTTAAAGAGTGTATGCAGAATATCACTTGGAGACACCAAACGATAAAGAATACAATCGATTGGAGAAAGTTCATGGCAGGAAGTTAAAATGATACTAGAAAATTATGTCTGCGAATTACCAAAGTTTTTTACTGAAACTGAAATACAACAGTTTCACACCTATGCAAATACTCTTCCAGTTGACGAAGGTAGAGTTGGTAATAATACTGAAGATGTAGATGCAGACGATAGAGATTTTAACATAAATGATTCTATTAGAAGGTCAACTGTAAAGTGGTTTCACAATGACGATTTTAGTCTTATGCATAAAATCAATCAAGGTTTAAATGAAGCAAGACAAGTTTGTGGTTGGAAACATGATTACAGTTATATAGAAAATCTTCAGTATACAATTTATCAAGAACAGGAAAATAAGAAAGGCGATTTCTATACATGGCACACTGATGCAGGCCCTGAACTTTATGATAATGGAATGCACCGTAAGTTAAGTTTTACGATTCAATTAACAGACCCTGATGAATATGAAGGTGGACATTTTCAATGGTTAGAACCACAAAATGAGTTCAACAATCTTACATCAGATTTAAAAGTGGACTTACACAATTCTGTTAGAACAGTTCCATTTTCTTCAAAAGAGAAGGGGAGTATGATTGTATTCCCTTCATTCCTATATCATCAAGTGACCCCAGTGTTAAAAGGAACTCGTATATCCTTAGTTGGTTGGTGTGTAGGAAATCAATATGTCTAATATAGTAAAAGTTTCCAAAATAGACGAGGTCTTTATGAAGGTTCATTGTGATGATGGCCTTGCAAGAGACTTGTTTGAGTTCTTTTCATTTACAGTTCCTAATGCAAAGTTTATGCCTTCATACAAAAATCGTATGTGGGATGGTAAACTTCGTTTATTCTCAATTAAAACACATAAAATTTACATAGGTCTACTTCCTTATGTAGATGAATTTTGTAGGGAAAGGGGTTATGGATTTGAAGGGGTCTATGAAGTTCTAGGAAACAAACAAAAAGAAAAAGTCAGTCAGTCATGGTTGGCAGATTTAAAACTTCCTTTTGAACCTAGAGATTATCAGATAGAAGCATTCAATACTGCAATTCAATACGGAAGACAACTATTACTTTCACCAACTGCAAGTGGTAAGTCATTAATCATATACTTACTCGCAAGACATTATGATAGTAAAACAGTAGTCATAGTTCCCACAACATCACTAGTAGAACAAATGACAAAGGATTTTATTGATTATGGTTATAATGAACCAGTTTGTAAAATATACCACGGTCAAGAAGTTTTTGATGCACCAATTACAGTCACCACATGGCAATCATTCGCAAAAGCTCCAAAGGAGGTGCTAGGGTCTTTTGATGTTGTCATTGGTGACGAAGCACATTTATTCAAAGCACAAACACTTAAAGGTATCTTGGAGAAGATGAAGACCACTGCAATTCGTATTGGAACCACTGGAACACTAGACGGTTCAGAGGTTCATAGATTGCAACTAGAAGGTTTATTCGGGCCTGTTAAAAAGGTTATAACTTCAAAACAACTGATGGAGGATGGAACAATTGCAAACTTATCAATAGATTGTATCATACTTCGTCATACTAAACAGAAAAAAATGTCTTATCAAGACGAAATGGACTACCTAGTATCCAATGAACAAAGAAACCTCTTTATAACGAATCTAGTGGGGTCTCTGAGGGGAAATACACTAGTACTGTTTCAATACATAGAAAAACATGGTCAACCACTATGGGAGTTATTCAATCCTATGGTCAGTAGAATGAATGGGACTTTACATTATGTACATGGTGCAACTGATACAGAAGATAGAGAGGCAGTCAGAGAGATTGTTGAGAACTCTAAAAAGAAAAACAATGTTATACTTGCGTCATACGGAACATTTTCAACTGGAGTAAACATTAAGAAAATAGATAATGTAGTCTTTGCAAGTCCTTCCAAATCAAGAATTAGAAATCTACAATCTATTGGTAGAGGTCTAAGAAAAACTGAAGGTAAAACTTCTATGAAGTTGTTTGATATATCAGATGACTTACAATGTAATAATCATACATTGAATCACCTTAAAGAAAGAATAAATACCTATAACGAAGAAGGTTTTTCTTATAACATAAAACAATTTGATTTAAAGTAATGACATCACCAAAAGATTTAGTACCAAACAAATACGAAGTTCTCAAACTTAAAACTGGAACTGAAATTTGTGGTATGACTAGAGATACCGTTAAAGGTACTGAAGTGATTCTTCCTATGGTGTGTCAATTAAATGCGATAACAAAAAAACAAACACTTGCAACTTTCTATCCATATGCCCCATTATCAAAAGACCCTGCAATAACTATACAGTCTGAACAAATATTACACCGTAGTAATATGAATGAACAATTTATACCCTTTTATGATGAAGCTTCTTCCCAATGGCAAACAATGGTTGAAGAAGGAAGAATACCTTTAACCAATAAATCCAATATAAGAGGATTGGTTGAACAAACTATTGAAGACATGTTCTTAAATTCTGAAGAAGAATACTCAGATGTGTCTGAAGATGATATTGACCTTTACGAGATTGCTAAAGGTAAGAAAATAATTCATTAGGTTTTTAGTTTTACTAAATAACTGCGTATAAGTCAGAGTTATATCTGCTTATAACAAATACTTATAATTTAATTTTAGGAAACCATGACTACGGTTCAAAAAACTCGAACAAATATTGATAGAACTAGAGATATCATAGCATTTTTTACATTAATGTCTGTGCCTTTTACGATACCATTTTTTATAGTGTATCTAACTATTATATCATTATGAATAAAAAACTAATAGAAACTATCGAAGTAGCTTCACTTGCATTTCTTTTTTGCATATCAGTATTTTCACTTACAGGAATAACATTGTAATGTTTATCCCTTGGTTCACTAAACCCGATACTCAAAAGAAAATACTACAGGTTGTAAATCTTTCTCCTAATGAATCTGTTTTAGAAAGAATAGAAGAAGTTCACCCAATGAGACAAATTGCAGTGATGTCAGTCGTGCAAGTTCTCGTTTTCGGTTTTATGTTGTTGTCCTTTTGGTTAATCAACCTAGGATTGGGTAAGATATGAAACACTATATAGTATATACAGTATTATCCCTAACAATGTTTTATCTTGCAGTTGGAGATTTAGATAGAATGAGTCGTACTCTTCCTAACAAAAGTCGAGTCATTCCGTTGGATGCATATATCCCTAAGTTCTAATTGCTTGCTAATAGCTTCCCCGTGGGGACATAGTAATAATATCATAAGATTCTGAATCCCACAAGGGGTTTTTTGAAAAAACTGCTAAAAACTTCAATTAAATAAATACTAAAAAACCCCTTACAATATGGGGATTATTGTGTATAATAGGTACATGACAACGAAAAAAGACCCTAAAACTCAGGCGCATTACGTCAACAATAAGGACTTTACTGCTGCTGTTGCTGAATATGTTGAACAAATAAAAACAGCAGAAGCAAAAGAGAAAACTCCACCACAAATGTCAGAGTACATAGGAGAGTGTATCTATAAGATTGCAACTCGATTATCTACAAGACCAAATTTCATTAACTACACTTATAGAGACGAAATGATTTGTGATGCAATTGAAAACTGCATCCAATATATCAAGAACTTTAATGTAGAAAAATCTAATAATGCATTCGCATATATTACTCAGATTTGTTACTATGCTTTCTTAAGAAGAATACAAAAAGAAAAGAAACAAGTTTATATCAAACAACAGGCCATAGATGCAACCAATGTCACTATGGATGCATTTGATACTATTGACGGTCAACATGACCCAAGTCTAATCAACACTAATGTTGAATGGATGCAAGAAAACATGACTAGAGTTGAATACCAACCTAGAAAATCAAAGAAAAAAGTAAAAGAAGCAACAAATTTAGAAAAATTCTCGGAGGAGTAGTTTGAAAATTGCCATACTAAATGATACTCATTGTGGTGTCAGAGGTGATATGATTGAAATGTCCAAATATCAAGGACGTTTCTATGAGGAAGTATTTTTCCCATATCTAGATGAAAATAATATAAAACAAATCATTCATATGGGTGATTACTTTGATAGAAGAAAGTATGTTAACTTTGCATCTATGAAAGCAAACATAGAACATTTTGTAGAACCTATGAACGAAAGAGGTATCAAAATGGATTTGATTTTAGGTAATCACGATACCTATTATAAAAACACAAATGATGTGAATAGTCCCGAACTATTATTATACAATCAACCAAACATTACAGTCTTTGCAGACCCAATCGTAAAAGAATATGATGACTTTTCTATCGCATTAGTCCCATGGATTAATCCTGAAAATTACGCAGACTCAATAGAGTTTCTAATGTCTGCACCTGCATCAATTTGTATGGGTCATTTTGAAATTGAAGGTGCTTTAGTACACCCAGGCATGACTTGTCAACATGGACTTGACCATTCATATCTAAAAAGATTTGACCAAGTCTATAGTGGTCACTTCCACCAAAAATCTGAAGTTAGTAATATTAAATACGTAGGTTCTCAAATGCAATTCACATGGTCAGACTATAACGACCCTAAGTATTTCCATATTTTTGATACAGAAGACCAATCAATGACACCAGTTTTAAATCCAATCACTATGTTTGAAAAGGCATTCTATGACGACACTAAGGAATCTTTTGAGACTATAGCTAATGCTGATTATTCAAATCTTGCAGGAAAGTTTGTAAAGGTTGTAGTAGTAAACAAAGACAATCCATATTGGTTTGATACATTCTTAGATAAAATTCATGGACAAAATCCTTTACACGTATCTGTTGTAGACGACAACAAACATATGGATTTCTTTAATGATGATGAAATAGAAGATGTAGAAGATACACTTACTGTTTTATCTAATTACATTGACGGTCTTGAGATACAAGGTAAGAAAAAACCACTTAACGAATTAATGACTACACTGTATAATGAGGCAGTAGACGAACACAATTATTTATGATAAACTTTAAAAAGGTAAGATGGAAGAATTTACTTTCATCGGGTAATAAATTTACCGAAATACAATTAGATGCACACCAAACTACACTTATATTAGGTGAGAATGGTGCTGGTAAATCAACACTTTTAGATGCACTTTGCTTTGGTTTGTACGGTAAAGGATTCCGTAATCTAAAGAAAGACTTACTTATTAATAGTATTAATGAAAAGGAACTACTCGTAGAAGTAGAATTTTCTATTGGTAGAAAGGAATATAAGGTTATCCGTGGTGCAAAACCAAATAAGTTTGAATTGTATGTGAATGACATCATGGTCAATCAAGATGCAACCGTAAGAGATTATCAAGAACACTTAGAAAAGAATGTACTCAAAATGAGTTTTCGTTCCTTCACCCAAGTCGCAATTTTAGGTTCTGCAAACTTTACACCTTTTATGCAGTTAAGGGCTGTAGAAAGAAGAAAACTTGTAGAAGACTTACTAGACATTTCTATATTTTCAACTATGAGAGATATACTTCGTAAGAAAGTATCTGAACATAAAATTGAAATAAAAGAAACAAATCATGAAGTAGAACTCATGGAAGAACGGGTCAATGGTTTAACTGAACAACTTAATGCACTTCGTGAAAATCGTGATAAAAAAATATCACAATATGAATCTACTGTTGACGAAACAGAAACTAATATTAATAACTTATTGGAGAAAGTAGATGAAAAGACGGAAAATGTGGTGGAGAAAAAATCCACAATCAAGGATAAAGAACCTACAACGGATAGACTCAAACAAGCTGTTGACGTGGAGAAACGCTTACAAGAGACTAGAAAAAAAGCAATTGCAGACATTCAATTCTACGAAAACAATGATGACTGCCCGACTTGTAAACAGGGGTTAGACCATGAACACAAGACGAAACACATTGAAGAAAAAACTGCAAAGGTCGAAGAGGTCAAAACAGCAATCACAAAGATTGATGAACTTATCGAAGAAGTCAGAGACAGAATCGAAGAAATAAACAAGGTACAGGATGAAATTGAAAAGATACAAAGAGAGATAGGTATCATTCAAACAGAAATTTTATCTAATCAAAAGTTTATGAAAAAAATTCAGAATGAAATAAATGAATTGAAAAAAGAACAAAGTGGTGGTTCAGATGTTCATGAGAGAATAGATGAGACCGAAGAAAAACTTAACATACTTCATAAGAAAAAGGAATCTCTAATTGATAGAGGACATTATTATGACATTGCTACAACACTTCTTAGAGACCAAGGTGTTAAAGAAAGAATCATAAAACAATATGTTCCAATCATGAACAAACTCATTAATAAGTATCTTGCACAACTGGAGTTTTATGTTGGATTTGAATTGAATGAATCTTTTGAAGAAACAATCAAGTCAAGATTCAGAGATGTGTTTAAATATGATAACTTCTCACAAGGAGAAAAGATGAGAATTGATTTATCATTATTGTTCACATGGAGGGCTGTTGCAAGAATGAAGAACAGTGTTAACACCAACTTACTAATATTAGATGAAGTGTTTGATTCTTCTTTAGATACTAATGGTACAGACGACTTTCTAAAACTTTTGAATACACTTACAGAAAAGACCAACGCATTTATCATATCTCATAAAGGTGATGCATTATATGATAAGTTTAATGATGTTATACGATTTGAGAAACATAAGAACTTCTCAAGGGTTGCAGAATAGATAAATAGTAGTATGAAATCATTCTCAGAGTTTAATAGTCCAACATACAAAGGAATCAAACTAGACCTACCTACATATGTGAGTGAAATGACTGTATCTCCAAATTATCAACAAAGAGGCACATTCAATCCTTATTACACTTTAAAGGTTGATGATGATATTATAAATCAATTAGTCGGCTCAGGAAAGTTAAAATACAAATGTGTCGAAACTCCAAAGGGAGAAGAAATTTATACATTAGGTAATGGTAAATATACATTTCAAATAGAGATAGACGACAAAGAACAACCTTACTATATCCGTACAACAAAAGGAAATGTAAGTGGTCACTTTGGAATGAAATCCCGTAAAAGTGCAACTGCATCTTCAGATGTAAATGAAGTGTTATCAATGTATTTTTTAATTCATAAATCAGAAAGAAATATGGATACTATAGACTGGGAAAAAATGGTTGCAGGTAAAAGTGGAAATACAGGTGTACTAAAAGGAGACGGTTCTGATGTTTCTTATGAAGACATTGTTGAATTATTGGATAAAGACGAAACTGCACAAAGAGATATAAAAATAGGTCAGAGTAATGCAGTCGCAATTCAAAATGATTTGGGTGGTGCAAAAATTTCAAACTATTACTGGTGTCCACAAGCAAAACCAGGCGGAGTCGATAGAAAGAATCCTTCAGACACTATGGTAGAATTTTCAGATGGAACTTTCTTAGGATACTCAAACAAGATATCTTCGGGTGCAGATGTGACACCTAAAATGAATGCAAGTATAGTTGCACAATACCATAAACACAAAAATAAAGCACCTGTTAAAGACATTGAAAAACTTATTGATTCTGCTTGGAATTATGCAAGTGGACTCATTAACAGGAATAAACACCCAAATGCATATAAGGCTTTAATTAAAAATCCAATAAAAAAAGATAGATATACCGAAGGTGGTTCTAAATCAAAATTTGAAACACTAGGTAAAGAATTTTCAAAGGATGGATTGAACTTCTATCAAGACGGGATGTATTATCCGTTTAGAAATTACATTTTAGATAATTATGTAAAGTATATTAAAAAACCAAAACAACTATCGCACTTACTAAACATCATTGGTTTCTATACATTCCCTAATGCAACTGGAACACCTTGTCCTTATAGACTGTTAGTTGGTTCAGAAAGTTCTTCAAGTATCTCAGATATTTCTAGTAATGAAGAGATGGTTGCAACTTGTTATGCAAAACCACAAGAAATAAAATCAATTACAGTTAAAAGAACTGCAGGAACACAATCATTAGAAATATATTGGAAACATGGAAAAAACAATTATATGATGCCAATCACAATGCGAACTCGTTCTGCAGGTGGTTGGGCAGGTAAAGCATTATATATGACATCAAGCGGGATAAAACAAAACTAAATTATGTATACATTAATAGAAGAAGCAAGTAAAGTATTAAGAACACCACCAGCACCTTTTGACTTTGAGTCTAGAGAAGACGCAAAAGAGATAGAAAAAACACTATCTGAATCAATGGATAAATTTGGAGGTATTGGTTTATCTGCAAATCAAGTTGGATTAGATGCAAGGGTTTTTGTAATGAGAACACAAGACGGAAATAAGGCCTTCTTCAATCCCGAAATTACTAAAATGTCACAAGAAACTGATTTATTAAAAGAGGGGTGTTTATCATTTCCCGATATATACCTTATGATAAAGAGACCTAGAGTTTGTGAAATGAAATATCAAGACGCAGATGGTAACGAACATTCGACTATGTTGGACGGTGTTGGTGCTAGATGTGCCCAACATGAAATAGACCATTTAAATGGAATAGTGTTCTTACAAAGAGCATCCAAATTGAAATTAGAACGTGCATTGAAGTCTCGTCCTAAAGAGAGAAAGAGAAGAATAGAGTATGAAAAACGACAAGCAATTGCCCAATATATCCAACAACTTCAATCTAATAAAGATTCCGAACATGTTGACGGAGAATCAGTCGAGGAATCTGATTCACTTTCATCAAACGCACAAGCATCTTAGAAGTGTTGGAGACGGTTCTGATTACCGTGCAATAGACCTTATTCACATCCACACCCAGTGGATTCGTGATGTATTTAATAGAATTGCGTACCAGTCAGTTGGTGAAATTCGTAAGCATTCAGACCAAGTAGTATATCCCGAAATGACAGCACTTAATGAGTGGGCAATAGGTGGTGTACAAGAACCACACTTAGACACTTACTCTACAGTAGAATTAGATAATGATGTGGTAGAAGAACAACCAAGTAGAGAATGGACTCTTATACTATATTTAAATGAAAATTTCAGAGGTGGGGAAACATACTTTCCCGACCAAGAAAACTATGTACATAAACCAGTTGCAAGAGAAGGCCTTTTGTTTCAAGGTTTATATCATAAACATGGTGTGTATCCCGTCCGAAGGAACTCACGACACACTATCTCAATGTGGTTCTCCACAAACCCCGATAATATTATCACCGATAATAGAACAAAAGACTTAGAATTAGACCACTATAGATTACGTAAAGCTTGACAATCCCCGCCACTTTTTAGTATACTATGTGTATAATGAAAAAAGGAGATATTATGTCAAACACTACTAATCACGAAATCATGGCCGATATCCTATCTATGGCAGATAAGGATATTTGGAATGTAATTTTTGCAATTCAAAACGAATTTGGTATTGAAAATGTACCAAGTCCTACAGGTGGTGAACACGGGTTCATTGCAAAACTATTTGAACTTAGAAAAGAAGCGAGGTCTATTTAATGTTAGACACGAGTTACATAGAAGTTGGGTATGATACCTGTAAGTACACTGTAGATGGTATAACAACCACTGCTATAATCAAAGAAGTTACTGATGGATATCTATCAGTGAAACCTATTAGTAAGACTAATCATAAAGATATGTATGAGTGTAATCTAGACACCACATTCGTGGGTGAGACATTCTCTTCAGATTGTTATGATGCAATTGACTTAGAGATATGGATGGACGGAAGAGGTTGTGATAACTCTGCAATCGGTGTGAGTGGTTGTTATGAACCATACACAAGGTTGGTTGCATAATGAATACTTATCTTAAAGAAATAACTGATTGGGAATATCCAAGTAATACTTACATAGTCAATAAGAAAATGGAACTGGTTGGCTATATTATAGAGGGTACTAAAGAAGAGATAATCTTTAAAACCCCAATGAAAAACTTCTCTAAATCATGGAGAAAATTTACCACGGCTTGACAATCCTCGCCACTTTTTAGTATACTATAAACATGACAAATTCAATAACAAACCAAAAAGACCAACTCGCTAAACTAATGGCGACTGAAGACCTAACTATTGTGCATAGGAATATACCTACTGCATATTTTGATATCAAGAATAGAATCCTTGCATGTCCTACTTTCAAGGATGATATCAGTAATGAACTTTATGACCTATTCATGGGACATGAAGTTGGACATGCATTACACACACCATACGAAGGTGTTCATAGTGCATTAGAAAAGAATAGAACACTTAAAGGATATCTTAATGTTGTAGAAGATGTAAGAATCGAATCTGCAATCAAGGATAGATATCAAGGTCTAAGAAAATCATTCTACAAGGCTTATGATGAGTTAATGCAAAGAGACTTCTTTGGTATTAAAGGTAGAGACCTTCAAACACTTTCACTTATAGATAAAATCAATCTTATTACTAAGGTTGGTTCTAGAGTATCAATTAACCTAACTTCTGAAGAACAAGTAATGTTAGACAAGTGTTATGCTTGTAAGACTTGGGAAGATGTTGAGGCAGTTGCAACTGAAATTTACGAATGGTCTAAAGAGAATGAGACTAGAGATGAGACTGATGAAAATCTAGTTCCACAAACTCTAGACATTGGAGAAGACGAAGAAGGTGAAGATGAGTCCGAAAGTGAAGAGGAGTCTTGGGGAGATGATGAGTCAGAAGAGGATTCAGAAGAACAAGAAGGTTCTAAAGGTGGTGGTGATTCTCTGCCTGACCTTGATGCAGATGAAGGAGATTCTACTGGACAAGAAGACTCTGCTGAATCTGAAAAGGACTTAGAAGAAAAAGAAGAGTCTATAGAGACTGGTCAAAAAGGTGGTCTAGGATTTGGTTCTCATGACGACCAAAACGGTGCAAGAGAATCCGTGACTGAACACTATGCACACAATAACGAAGGTGAATATATTTCAGATGTTGTACATATCAAATCTCAAATTGACCTTCCTAAAGTATTTAAAGATAGAAAAGAAGATATAGACAATGTTGAAGTGTCATATAAAACTGTTCTTGCAGACTGGGATAACCACTGGAATACTACTGAAAGTTCTACTAAAGAAAAACAAATTGCAAGGGGTAAACTTGCAGGTAAGTATCTAGTTGATAAAAACAAAAAACTTGTTGCTCATATGGCAAAAGAGTTTGATATGAAACAAACTGCACAAAGAAGTAAACATGCTTACACTGGTAAAACTGGTAAGTTAGATATGAATAGACTTGCAAAATACCAAATCGTTGATGATGTTTTCAAAAAGGCATTATATGTGCCAGAGGGACAAAATCACGGGTTGACTGTTTTACTTGACTGGAGTGGTTCAATTGCAGACCAATGTGATGATTTGATAGAACAATCAGTTATACTTGCAATGTTCTGCAGAAAAGTTAATATCCCACATAGAATATATCTTTTCTCTGATTCATATACAGCAGAAGATGAGTGGACTTTTAGAAGTGACTACACTTCATTACTAACTATTGCTTCTGATGAAATGAATAATAGAGAATGGACAAAAATGTTAGAGGCACTGGGAACCAAATGGTCTAACTTTCACTTTAACAAATACTCTTATAGAAATCAAGAAAAGGCACTAGAGAAATGGAATGACTTGTATGGTGAAGTTGATTACGCAACTAATGATGGATATTACACTTACTTAGATACTAATTCAGGCCCTAGAAACTATAGACTGGGTGGAACACCTCTAGACCAATCACTAGTTACTCTAAGAAAACTGCTTCCTAAGTTCAACGCTCAATATTCAATTGAGAAATCGATTCTTACAATCATTACTGATGGTTATTCACACCAAGGAGATTTTCTTGATAAGAGTACTGAAGAATATGAAGTTATTAAATCTCAACAAACTGAACAAGATTCATGGAGAACACCACAATCTAGAGAAATCATTGACCCATATTCAAAAAAAGTTTATGCCTATTCAACTGATACTGGATACAGTGGAAGAAATGGTTTCAAGAACACTCAAAACCTTTTAGACTGGTTATCAAAAGAGTGTAATGTCACGGTCACTGGATACTTTGTTCTAGGTAAAAAAAGAGACATGATGGATTTGCTTTACGTTGCAAATGATAAATTGTCATCAATCAGTGATGAGATTTGGAGAGACGTCAGAAAAACTGGATATGTTGTTGAGTGTCACGGATACAATAAACTATTCATTACTTCTACTAACGCTATAGGTGTTAGTGGTGATGACGAACTTTCTGATGACTTGGTTGATGCAAAGAAAACTAAAGTGATGGCTGCATTCAAAAGAAATCAGAAATCAAAAACTACTTCAAGATTTTTAACTAACGAATTTATAAAGGAGATTGCATAATGCAAATAGAAAGTAAAGATATGATGAATGAAACATTCACATTAAACAGAAATCAATATAAAGATTTCACATATAGGATTGACCTATTAAAAGAAACCAAAGGTGTTGAAGCACCTTATCTTGTAGAACACGACTTTGTGCTAGACACATTTGAAGTGACACTACTTCACAAGTCATATGACTTAAACTTTGTTATGGGAGAATTAACATGAGAGATACATTAAAAGTAGACGAAGCGTATTACATTTCACACAATACAGATTACAGTGCATTTGCAGATGCAGTTATGGATGTGGGCCCAAGTCCATGTCAAAAGTTTGATTGTCCAAGACAATCTGCATGTGCTGAAGAAAAGGTCGAATGTAAGGCATTCAGATTTTGGGTAAACAATGGTGAGTTCACAACTTACAGGAAAAAACTAAAAAAAGATATTTCTATTGCCCATGAAATGGAAAAACTTTTACAACCTATTAAATAAGTGCTTGACAATCCCCGCCACTTTTTAGTATACTATAAAAGATGAGAAAACAAACTAACTTAACCAAGGAGACTAAATGAGTAAAAGAAGTTATGACAGAAGTGAGTCAATAAACATAGACGGAAGACCGTTTCACTTCACACCCGATAGGAAGGAGTTTCTATCAACCTTAACCACAATGTTTAAAGATAAAACATCTTTCACTAGAGAAGATTTTGATGCAGTAGGTGGAATGCCTTACTGGTGTAAATCTACTAGATACAATTTCAAGAATGGTGAGATATTCAATCTTGAGGCAGTTGTCGGTGGATATAACGGTGGTTATGAATCCGAGAATGTAGTGTCAATTGCAAAACCAATATCTGCAACACCAGTTGTAAGTAATATGCCAGTTGCGGCTGCAACCGAGTCAGTGAATGTTCTTAACGATAATGTTAAAATCATTCCCGAGAAAATGTCAAACTATGTTCCATTCGGACATTTCAAAGATGTAAAGAACATAATCAAATCCAAAATCTTTTTTCCAGTATTCATTACTGGACTAAGTGGTAATGGTAAAACATTAATGATTGAACAAACATGTGCTCAATTGAAGAGAGAACTCTTCAGAGTCAATATCACAATCGAGACTGATGAAGACGATTTAATGGGTGGTCACACTCTAGTCAATGGAAACATAGTCTATAGAGAAGGCCCTGTTATCAAGGCAATGAGAAAAGGTTCTGTTCTACTTCTTGACGAAGTCGACTTAGGTTCCAACAAACTTATGTGTCTACAATCAGTTCTTGAAGGTAAAGGATACCTAATCAAGAAAACTGGTGAGTGGGTGACACCTAAAGACGGGTTCACCATTCTTGCAACTGCAAACACTAAAGGACAAGGGTCTGATGATGGAAAGTTCATAGGAACTCAAATCATGAATGAGGCAATGTTAGAAAGATTTGCAATAACAATGCAACAGGAATATCCACCAGTGACTACTGAAAGAAAAATCCTTGCAAAAGAAATGGAATTGACTGGTGAAGTTGATTCAGAGTTTGTCACTAAACTAGTTGACTGGGCAGACATTATCAGAAAAACCTACTATGAAGGTGCAATTGATGATGTTGTTACGACTAGAAGACTGGTTCACATTGTCAATGCATACAGAATGTTTGACGACAAACTGAAGTCAATCACAATGTGTATTTCAAGGTTTGACGAAGAGACTAGAAATAGTATCCTCGACCTCTACTCCAAGATTGATGCTGGAGTAGACTTGAATGCAGAAAACTCTATTGACGAATCAACCTCTTCAGAGTATAATGACTAGTATGTTCGGTAAAAAGATTAAAACAATAGATTACAAATATAACGAGGACAAATCCCTAAAAGAATTGTCCTCTTATATCGATAATACCTATGACCAACATTACAGCTTAAACAAATACCAATCCACTGAATTTATAATTGACAGTGGACATGGTGAAGGTTTTTGTATCGGGAACATAATGAAGTATGCTCAACGATACGGTAAAAAAGGAGGCAAGAACAGGGCAGACCTATTAAAGGTTTTACATTATGCTTTGTTTATGCTTCATGTTCACGATAAACAGGAGACTAATAGTGATGAAAATAAGTAATGACACGAGAAATGTCTTAAAAAATTTCTCAACAATTAACCAAGGAATTAGGGTTAAAACAGGAAACAAGTTGGAGACAATCTCTAACATGAAAAATATTCTTGCAGTTGCAACGATAACCGAAGACTTTCCACAAGACTTCAGTATCTACAATCTGCCAGAGTTCTTAGGTGCAACTTCTTTATTAGAAGACCCCGAGTTTGAATTTAATGATTCATCATTATCTATAACAGATAATCATTCTGCAATGAACTATTTCTTTGCAAGTGAAGGTATGGTTACTGCACCCGATAAAATGATTACAATGCCAGAATCTGAAATAACATTCAGTCTATCCTCTACACTTCTAACAGACCTCAACAAGGCCGCAAGTGTATTAGGTGTTAATGATTTAATTCTTAAGTCAGACGGTACTACGATAACACTGGAAGTGACTGATAAGAAAAACACTACTTCAAATACATTCTCAAGAATTGTTGGAGAAGGTGACGGAACAAAATATGTAATGAACTTTAAGATTGAGAACTTAAAAGTCTTAGAAGGAAACTATGAAGTTTCAGTATCTAGTAAAGGGATATCACATTTTAATAATAAAGATATAGACTTAGAGTACTTTATTGCATTGGAACCCGATTCAAAGTATGGTATTTAGACTAAATACATTTAGTGTGAATATTGTGCCAGTCTCTGCAATATACACGGGAGTAGTCCATACTCATCAAAGGGTGGATTACACTGTAAACTCGGTGGGGGGTTTGCTCTTATTATGAAACAAGAATTTTTATATGTGGAAAAGTATCGTCCACAAACAATAAACGATACGATATTACCTACAAGAATTAAACAAACATTTAATGACTTCTTAGAGTCGGGTGAGATTCCCAATTTAATGTTATGTGGTTCTGCAGGAATAGGTAAGACAACAGTTGCAAAGGCATTATGTAATGAACTGGGTGCAGACTATATTGTAATCAATGGGTCAGACGAAGGAAGACTTATTGATACACTTAGAACTAAAATCAAAAACTTTGCAAGTACTGTTTCACTAAGTGGTGGCCCGAAGGTTGTTATACTAGACGAGGCAGATTACATTTCTGCAGACAGTGTCCAACCTGCATTAAGAAACTTCATAGAAGAGTTCTCTGCAAACTGTAGATTTATATTTACTTGTAATTACAAGAATAGAATCATACCACCATTACATTCAAGAACAACTGTTATTGACTTTACAATGACACCCGATGATAGACAAAGACTTGCAGGTATTTTTTTAACGAGACTTATGGAAATATGTGATACTGAAAATATTAAGTATGACCAAAAAGTTTTAGTAGAATTAATCTTAAAGTTCTTTCCCGACTTCAGAAGGTGTCTGAATGAAGTTCAGCGATATGGTGTTGGTGGAGAAATTGATACAGGACTTCTTTCTACTTTAAATGAAGAAAAACTAACACCTCTTGTTGATATGCTTGCAGATAAGAATTGGGGTGGAATGAGAAAGTGGGTCGGTCAAAATTCTGATAACGACTTCAATACACTATTCAGAAAATTATTTGATACACTTGAACAAAGATTAGAACCAAGTTCTATTCCAGCATGTGTATTGTTAATTGCAGACTATCAATACAAATCTGCATTTGCAATGGACTCAGAGATTAACTTCACTGCATGTCTAACCGAAATTATGTCGGAGTGTAAATTCAAAAATGGGTAAACTAAGACAGTGGCTAAGAATGTGGTTTGACTCACAAGTAGAGAAATCAATGCAAAGAAAATCAAACAAAATGTTTGCAAAACACAGCGTAGAATATAGAGATGGAGATAACACATGACACAATATGATGATACAGTAGAAAAACAAAGAATTTTACTAGAAGCAGAAGATTGGGCAAAAGGTGTTAAGTCCATACATGCACATTCTATAGACTCTATGCACTATGACACAAGACCCGAAGACACTGAGAAGGGGTCTAGGAACGTCTTAGACGTTGAATACAACGATTGTTCGGTAAAACGGACTCTAGATAACAATGAGATTGTGATGTTTGGTCATGCTCTTAGTGGTCAAGACCTTATAGACGCATTTGTAAAATCTACATAATGTCTAAAACAAATCCCTTTGATTTTGTAAAATCCGTTTCTTCTGATAAGAAGAATATTATGGTTGACGAAATCGAAGAGAAAGCATATGCACCATTTCTAACCAACAAGGCTTTATCTTATCACCAAGATTCAGTCTTTTTTTCTAATGAAATGAACATCAGGCACGGTACGGAAAACCGTCTTCAATACCTTTTTTTCCTAAATACTTTAAGGAAAAGACAAAGGTTCTCTAAATGGCAAAAACCATATACGAGTAAAAAACTTGATGTCATAAAACAATACTACGATATAAGTACAAAAGAAGCCAAAGACTACATGAGTATTTTATCAGATAGTGATGTCCGAAACATGAAAAAAAGAATGAAAACTGGTGGAAAAGATAATGAATGACCAAGACCAATTAGTCGAAAAGTTAGTTGAAGTGACCTTCGCAGAACGAGACGACTTCCTAAAAATAAGAGAAACCCTATCAAGAATCGGTATTGCCTCAAGACGTGAGCAAGAATTATTTCAATCATGTCACATATTACACAAAAGAGGTAAATACTACATAGTCCATTTTAAAGAGTTATTCCAGTTAGACGGTAAACCGACAACTATAGAAGAGAGTGACTTGGGTAGAAGAAACACCATATGCAATCTTTTACAACAATGGAAACTATTAACTGTTGTAGTGCCAACTACAATAGAAACCCCTACAGTACCCTTATCACAAGTTAAAATCATACCATACAAAGAGAAGAAGGACTGGAAATTAACCACTAAATACTCAATTGGTAGTACAAATACCTAAATATAAGGTTAAATAACATCAAAGGAGATTTATATGTTTTCAGGCATTATAGACTTTGTTATGGGAATTTGGAATTTATTAATGATTGTTCCGATTGTAATATCAATCTGTTCAGTCATAGTAGCAATTACACCAACACCAGCCGACGATAAGGTATGGGCTAAGGTGTATAAATACTTAGAAATCTTGGCGCTTGCCGTAGGCAAAGCAAAAGATAAAAATCCATTATTGGATAAATAAATAGGAGAAAATTATGGAATACGCAATACTAGTAATAGTTGGACTTGTAGTTCTTATCTACTTTCTTAACGGGAAGGGCGAAAAGGTTGCAAGTAACACTACAGTTTCCAAACCTAAATCAGATGTTCCTACTACTGCACAACTTAAGAAGTTGACAAAAAATCAACTTTTTGACCTTGCAGAGAAGAAACAGATTAAGGTTAAGAAATCTGGCACTAAAGCTGAAGTGATAAAACAGATATCATCTGTTAAGTAACTTTAAATAATAGTTCGTAAAGGGGTGCAGAAATGCACCCTTTTTTTATATAAATAAGGGTATGGAAGCAATATTTGATTTGATAGGTGATGTGGGTGTTCCAATTGCAATGGCATTGGTCATGGGTGTATTCATCTTTCTTATAATCAGACAAATCATGGAAGGGATAGTAGATAGTATCAAAACCCTAACAATGTTTTGCGAATCTTTAGAGAATCGTGCAAGAACAATGTCAAATGAAATGATTAAGATTGACATGTTAGTGTCAAGTGCTTTAGAACTAAGGCCTGATATAGAGAGAGTTGCAAGAGCAGAAAACTTTATAGAAGATGGTAAACTTGATGTGAGGAGGGACTAATGGAACAAGAAGTCCCAATGATTGTAGAATTAATCACTGATTATGGGTTTCCAGTTGTTATGATGGTCGGACTAGGTTATTTTGTGTACTTTGTGTGGAACTTTATTAGTGAACACATAGACCCCGAAATAGAGAAAATGCATTTTGCATTGATTAGAGTCATAGACCAAACTAGAATGTTAGACCAAGATTTAATTAGATTAAAAGAAAAGGTTGATGTTGTTTTAGAATACCGTGAAAATGAGAAAAAGAAAACTACTAAAAGGTAGTTATGATTTATACATAACTAACGCTTGTAATTTACACTGCACTGGTTGTAGTGTTTTAGATTATGGTGGAGATTATGATACTAAGGGTAAGATAACAATACCCTACTTAAAGTTAAATGATGTTAAAGACATTATTGAAAACTTTAACAGATTAGATTTATGTGTTGAAGAACTTAAAGTTCTAGGTGGAGAACCTACAACACACAAGGAACTCAAAGAAATTACAGAGTACCTTAGAGAGAATAAAGAGTGTTATGAAACACTAACCATTGTGACCAATGGATTAAACATAACTAATGAGATTATAGATATTCTCAAAAGTTATGACAGAATTATTATATCAGTTTATAAACAATTAGGTGATATAAGAGATACAATGAGACTAAGTGGACTGGAAGACCGAATATCTACAAATACAAAAGTAGATTATTGGGAACAAGATTCATTTGTTCGTTTTGGTGAGAAGATAGATGGTATAGATTATAGTATTTGGGACAATTGGAATAATTGTTATCAAAAAAATAGTTGTAAATCATTATCAAAAGAAGGTGTATATCGTTGCACCATTACTATGAACGAAAGGATTGAAGGTGTTGATTGGTCTAATGCAAAAGATATTGATAATTATGTACATAGTGACGAACCTTTAGATAGGTGTGAGACATGTTATTGGCCAGGTAAACAAGAAACATGGTCAAGTAATAAATGGAAGACTGATATTAGGAACTTTGATAAGGGAATTAATATCATAGAAACGGTAAATGTATATGAAAAAGATATTATTAATACTACTATTCTCGACCAGTGTTAGTGCTGACGAAATAGTTCACAAATTTAAAAGTCCTTCCTTCAGTGGAATAGGACAGAGTTCTCATTATCTTACCATTGAGAACCAAGAGAAATCAAGACGTGATAAGATAGCACAAGACATAGAAGATAGAATTGCAAAAGCAGAAAGGGATGCAGATAATACCACTCTTGCCAAATTTTTAAGAAACGTAGAAAGTAGAATTTATGCTCAGATAGCAAAACAGTTAGTAGAAAATATGTTCTCTAACGGAGAAGCTGCAGACTATGGTGTCTTCTCTATTGAAGGTAATACAGTAACATACGAAAAATTAGTTGGAGAAGATGGTGCAGAATTCATCAGACTAACAATCGTTTCAAGTGATGGGACAACAACAACTTTAGATATACCAGTAGGAACTGGAAGTTTCTAAATGAAGTCTTTTTTATCAGTAGGACTTGCAGTTTTACTTGTGAGTAGTTGTGCAAGTGTTCCTACTATGAATAGGGATTCGAGTAATTGTGACCCAAGAGTTGTTGACGTTAAGACTGCAGTAGAAAAAGTAATACCGTTTACTTGTGTTGAAAATGCAGAGGTTGTGAAGATACCAACCTACCAAGAACTTGCAGACTTACCACCTGCTAAATTAATGCCAATTGTTGCAGTATATGGGTTCTTAGATAAGACAGGACAAAGGAAGAGAATGGACGGAGTTGCATCATTCTCAACTGCAGTTACCCAAGGTGCAGAAG
>Ga0233438_10001895_pt1 | contig 21835 bp, 21 predicted proteins | sample SI_123_September_FD_182720 | JGI IMG/M metagenome (GOLD analysis project Ga0233438, IMG submission 182720) | Seawater microbial communities from Saanich Inlet, British Columbia, Canada - SI_123_September2016_10_MG | ecosystem: Environmental > Aquatic > Marine > Inlet | place: Canada: British...
CATTCCGAACTCAGAAGTGAAACGTATTAGCGGCGATGGTAGTGTGGGGTCTCCCCATGTGAGAGTAGCACATCGCCAAGCTCCTATTTAAAGAGAAGGCTTACCTCAGGGTGAGCCTTTTTTTATGCCTGAAATAAAGTATGGGTGCATGGATACCCAATAAAAAACCTAGGAAATCCAAGACCCTTTAAAAGGACACGGAAAAGTACAAGAAAAAGGACACGAAAAAGGGTATTTAAACATACACACAACGAGTCATGGTTTTCATAGGGAAATAAAAAGAGGTGTGCACTATCAAAGTGTATTTATCTACACAACAATGAACACACTTGTTCTATACGTGTTGTTTGATCAATATTTAAGGGTAAGTTGAGGATTAAAAACACTTGCTCTTCAGCCATTTCAACCTTGGGTCTTTGCCCTCTATTTAAAATATCTTCAGCATGTAGTTCATGCATCGCCGTCATGTCGACAATTGACTTAAGTAATTATCAGAGGGTTGCCCTTGGATGTGCAACCAAGTTTTAGTATTTTGCGAGTTCAACAGTGAGGCCATCGATGATTCATAAATGCCTTCAATACTCAGGATCTGATTTTCATCATATACCACGCTATCAATAACAAAGTCAGTTGGCTCTTGACTGCTGAGTGTGCCTGGCTTAGTACTTGGAGCGTGATAATTCCGGTTAAACAATTCCATGTTAGTGCCCTTCCTTACACTTCGTGATCAGTACCTTTGAGATGACTTTTTTGTGACGAGTTTGAGACTTTAACTGGCAATTGCTTTCGCGCAATTTCAACTATATCTTGATTGCTTGTACGTTCAATTAATTTAACACGGTGATGCATCGCGACTTTGGCTAAGATATGCGCTGTAACTGGCGCAGTAATAACTAAAAATAGAGTAATGAGTAGTTCGTTAATACTGACATACCCTTGTAAATGATACATATATACCATTGAGCCGATTAGAATTCCGCCAAGGCCTAACGTCGTGGCTTTGGTAGGCGCATGCAGACGTGCATAGAAATCTTGTAATCGTAATAGCCCAATAGAGCCAACAAGTACAAAAACACCACCTGAAAGTAGTAATATAGATATTAATAGTTCGGTATAAAAACTCATATATGGATCCTTTATTCGATGATATCGCCGCGTAGCAAATACTTACCAAAAGCAACGCTACTGACAAACCCTAACATAGCAATTAACAATGCAGCCTCAAAATACAACGGTGTTTGGTTATATATCCCATATAATAGAATCAAGGCTATGCTGTTAATATACATTGTATCGAGCGCTAATATTCGGTCTACAATATCGGGTCCAATAATAAGTCGCCACAAATTCAATACCAGAGCAATACATAGCATCACCCCAACGATCATAACGGTCATTTCTAACATCCGAATATCTCCTTTACGCGCGATTCATAGCGTTGCTTAATTAAATCGATGACCTCTTGCTCATCATTCGGCATATTTAACACATGTACATAGAGCCACTTTTCATCTTTAGATATATCAGCACTAACTGTCCCTGGGGTCATGGTGACGGTACTAGCAAGAACCGTAACGGGTAAGGTTCCGGTTAATTCAATTGGCACTGCAACAAAGCCCGGTTTAATTTTGTTCATTGGCCCAATAACCAAAAGAGCGACTTCAATATTTGCAACGACGATGTCTTTAAGAACAACTAATGCATAACTGATGGCTTTCAATGGTCTTTTAACTTTCGGCTGCGGCACTCTTAAAGGGGCGCATAATAATGGAATGACGATAGCAAGCACACTACCTAATAGAATGTGTCCTAAACTTAGCGTTGTGTTAAGCATGAGCCACACAATCAATAGAAAAAAGCTATGTAACGGCATCGGCATTATACGAGAAAAATTATTAGCGAAGAGACTCATTGTGCATCTCCTTTTAGATTCATGAGCTCAATTAATTGAGGCACATCATGTAATTGGGCTGCTGCATTATTCGTGTATTCAACGATACTAGCACCAAATAACGACAGCACAGGAGATGCGCCGAGTAAAACGACGGCACCACCAATCTTCCATTTGGATATATCGTGTACTTGGGCTGCTTGGTTACTTTTGGTATAACGCCAAAACAGTGTCGTACCGGCTCGAGATAGGGCAATAATAGTCGCTAAACTAGCTAATAAAATAATTGACCAGACCCATAGCCTTTCGTCAGTATTGGTCGCAGATTGTAAAATCACTAACTTACCCAAAAAGCCTGAAAATGGTGGTAGGCCAGCAGCTGTCATTGCAGCGATGACAAATAATATTCCCAGTAATGATTGTTGCTTCATCTTGCGAGCAATAACAAAATAATCAAGTGCCTTACCACGTTGTTGACCCAGCATATCTGCGATTAAAAACAAGGCACCAGTTATCAAGGTACTGTGAATTAGGTAAAACAGACCCGCCGCTGTTGCTTCTGGAGTTCGCAGTGCAAACGCAATTAAAAGTGTACCAACTGAAACAAGAACAAGATTACCGATAAGAATACGTAAGTTAGTACTAGCTAGTGCGCCTATCGTCCCTAATACAAGAGTAAGAATGGCTAGGGGCCAAATCCAAGGTTGAATCATATTCGCTAACGCACCTGCCTCTTCGCCAAATACCACCGTGTAAACACGGAATATGCAATAGACACCAACCTTGGTCATAATCGCAAACAGTGCAGCAACAGGTGCACTCGCAGCGGCATAGGTACGAGGTAACCAAAAATGCAAGGGAAGCATCGCGGATTTTAATCCAAAGACAACCAATAACAACGAACCACCAGCTTGAGCAATGAGTTGATTGCTCGGCGATAATTGCGCGACTTTGACAGCCATATCTGGAATGTTGAGAGTGCCGGTGATGCCATATAATGTGCCGAGTGCAAATAAAAACAAACTAGAGCCAATCAAATTCAAAATTACATAGTGCATGTTAGCCGCAGTTTTTTGCTTGCCCTCGCCATGCATCAGTAACGTGTATGATGCGATAAGTAGCACTTCGAAAAAGACAAATAAATTAAATAAATCGTTGGTTAAAAACGCACCATATATACCTAATAATTGAAACTGAATAAGTGGATGGAAGTATTTACCATCTCGGTCTATTCCAGAAAATGAATACATCGTTACACCAAGACCTAAGAATCCAGCAAGAACAACGAGCATCGCTGAAAGTAGATCCGCGTATAATATGATCCCAAAAGGTGGCTGCCAATCGCCAACGGCATACAATGTAGGGCCGGTTGTGATGACGGATATCATCAGCACAATCGAGCAAATTAATTGAGCAAGTATCAAGCAAGCTGCAGCAACACGTCGATATTGATATTTTTCTGGCCCAGCAAAGGGTGGCAAAAGCATGAATAAGCCACCCAATAAAGGGATTAAAATCGGTAAGATAACCAAATGAGCAGTCATATTTTGTCCCTATTTGGCTTGATTAATTTTCTGGTATCTGGCGGCTCACTGCCATCAACAAAATCATTTCCTAAATCAGCACGTGCGCGCATGGACAAAATCACCACAAAGGCAATCATCGCAAAGCCAATGACGATTGCTGTTAAGGTTAACGCTTGCGGCAGTGGGTCAGCATAGGAATCAGACATACCCAAAATCGCGGCATCTTTAAGGTTCAACCGTCCACTAGAAAATAAAAATAAATTGACGGCGTATGAGAGCATTGTCAAACCGACCACAACTGAGAATGTTCGGCCACGAAGACAGAGGTACACACCACAGGAGGTTAAAACACCAACACAAATTACGTATAATGTTTCCATTATTCCTCCGCTGTTGGGCGATGCGATGAGGTTAATTTACCCAAGCTCGCCAAAATTAATAATGAAGCACCAATCACCGTTAAATAAACTCCCAAATCAAAAACCAGGGCACTAGCCAATTCGATTTCGCCAATAAATGGGATATCAAAATAGTCAAACCAAGTCGTCATAAATGGGCGATCGAAATACCAGCTACCGATACCTGTTAAAGTAGCAATTAAAATACCCATTGCTATTAGCGTTTGATAGTCTACTTTTATGCGCGGTTTAACCAAATCAACGCCATGTGCTATATATTGTTGTATAAGCGCGACAGAGGTGATTAAGCCGGCAATAAAGCCCCCGCCAGGCATGTTATGACCACGTAGAAAGATATAAAAAGACACGAGTAATGCCAGTGGTAGTAAACTTTGAGAAATCATAGCCAATATAGGCGGATGGCGATCTTCAGTCCAAGGTAAACCCTGCTCATTAGCCGATGGCATTGCTAAACGAACGCGTGCAAGTAAGTTAAAAATACCGAGCGCAGCGATACCTAATACTAGAATTTCACCAAGAGTATCGATGCCTCTAAAATCAACCAATATAACGTTTACGGCGTTAGTTCCGCCACCGCCGGTCTTACTATTAGCTAAGAAAAATTCAGAAATCGTCGTTAAAGGCTGCGTGATAAATGCATAGTTGATTGTTGCAACCAAACCACCTATTGCAGCAGCAATACCGACATCTCTTGCAACTCTTGAGGGAGCGGATTCTGCCGGAGTTTTTTGTGGTAAAAAATACAAAGCGAGCATCAATAATATGACGGTGACGACTTCAACTGCAAGTTGAGTAAGGGCTAGATCCGGTGCTGAAAAGCGCGCAAATGCGATAGATACAATAAGCCCTACAACCGATATCATAATTAGTGAGACCATGCGTTTGCGATGGAATATGACAGTGGCGATTGCACTTAAGCACAGAATAATCGCGGCAGTGATTTCTATGCCACTCAATGCTTGATCAGGGTAGTGGGTTTTAGCTGTATCAAGGTTAATCAATGGAATGGCTGTGACAGCAATGGCAAACATCAACAATGCAGCAATATAGCGCTGCAATGACCCGTTATTAATTGTTTCATGTGCTTTGGTCGCCAAGTTAACGAGTCGTTGCACGGCGCCTTCAAAAATTAATTTTTCGTCCGTTTCTTGAAATTGTGCCTGAAAACGGTACAAATGACTGCGATAGGCATACACAATCAAGCCCCCACCAATCGCGATAGCGCTCATTAACAAGGGCATATTAAACCCATGCCAAATCGCAAGGCTGTAATAAGGTACTGTGGTCATGAGGACACTGGCCGCTGCCGCTTTGAGTAATCCGCCGATAATAAATTCAGGGAATATGCCCACTAATAAACATAATGTCACTAATATTTCGATAGGGATCTTCATATAGCGCGGTGGCTCATGCGGTGTTTTAGGTAAATCTTTGGGTTCGCCATTAAAAAACACATCGTGAATAAAGCGCATAGAATAAGCTACTGCAAATACGCCCGCGAGTGTGGCTAATACAGGAATCATCCATGACAAAAAGCCTAACGCCGATGAGTGTAGCGTTTCGGCAAGAAACATTTCTTTGGACAAGAAGCCATTAAACAAGGGGACGCCTGCCATCGATGCTGCTGCTACCATGGCTAGTGTGGCGGTGTAAGGCATAAAACGCCATAGACCACCGAGCTTGCGCATGTCTCGAGTGCCGGACTCGTGATCAATAATTCCTGCGGCCATAAACAAAGAGGCCTTAAATACAGCATGATTCATAATATGAAATAGTGCAGCTACTGCGGCCAACGGTGTATCCAGTCCTAGCAGCAGCACAATCAAACCTAGGTGGCTGATTGTTGAATATGCCAACAAGCCTTTTAAATCATGTTTAAAAAGTGCGACATATGCGCCAATTAATAAGGTGATGAGGCCTGTCATACTGACAATTAAAAACCACATTTCGGTCCCAGATAACACGGGATAAAAACGTGCTAGTAAAAAGATACCGGCTTTAACCATGGTTGCTGAGTGTAAGTAAGCACTCACTGGTGTTGGAGCAGCCATGGCATGTGGTAACCAAAAATGAAACGGGAATTGCGCAGATTTGGTAAACGCACCGAGTAAGATTAATATTAATGCAACAGAGTAAAGTGCGTGTTCACGGATCAGGTCACCACTGGCTAATATGGTGCTGAGCTCATAGCTACCAACAATGTTAGCGATGATCAATAAGCCTGCAAGTAGTGCCAAGCCACCAGCACCCGTGACGGTGAGTGCCATGCGTGCGCCTTTGCGTGATTCGGATTTACTAGACCAGAAACTGATTAATAAAAATGAACTAATACTAGTGACTTCCCACGCCATCCAAAGCTGAAGTACGTTGTTTGCTAGTACGATGGACAACATAGCTGTCATAAATAAGATTAGGTAAGAAAAGAATCTACCCATTGCTTCTTTTTTTGATAAGTAATATCGAGCGTATAGAATGATGAGTAATCCGATACCCAAAATAAGTAGAGAAAACATTAATGCTAAACCATCAAGGTGCATAGATAATGTCAGGCCTGCCGAGGGGATCCACTCTAGATATTCAACGATGACCTCACCTGCAAGCACTGCGGGTAGTAAACTGATGATGTAGCCTAGTGCAATGGCGGGAGCCAGCATGGTGGCGAGAGTATTGATCCTACGCCCAAACCTTTCGGTTAGTATGGGTATCAATGCCCCAATCAATAAAAATGCGGTGATCCAAAATAAGCTCATCGTTGCGCCTTGCTCCATTTATTCATCTACGATTATTACGCGTTTATAGGGTTATACTATAATGTGTTTGGAGGGATAAGTCTTAATATTTCATACGCTTTGTGTACAAAACAAGATCTCGTTTTTTTTGATTATGGTATCACCAAACTATCGGCAGTTTCTAGCGACACTCAAGTAAAATACGACAGGGATGAATGATTGATCAGTTGTTCACGTGAAAGAGCTTATAAAGGGACCGCAGTAGTATATTTTTGCTGTCTCAATATTAAATTGGTGGTGGATGAGCGCACAATCCCCAATCGTAACAGGCGCTGCATAATAAATTTTTCGAGGCTCTCGTTGTCTGCCTCTATGATCTTTAGCACATAATCATTGGAGCCAGTGATAGAAGAACATTCAATAATTTGGTCTTGGGTTGCCACAAAGTTGTCCAATGTTTCAATCGTTTCTTGCCGGTGGTCGAGTAGCGCGATATGCACATAAGCCATGGCCGTTAATCCTAACGCTTTTGGATTAAGCATGCCTACGTAACGTTCAATGACACCGCTATCTTCCAGCTTTTTAACTCTGCGCCAACATGGCGAACTAGATAAACTCACCTTCTCAGCCAAATCCGCGTTACCAATTTTCCCATCGGTTTGCAAAACTCGTAAAATACTGCGATCAAAATTATCTAAGTTGTGCATGGTAAATAATTTCCTTAAATGTGCTTTACAGGGTAAATCTCTCCCTAAAATACCGCTTTAACATTAAGTTAACAAGTTATTACCGCAGAATATGAGCAATACTATCTTAAACAAATAAGGATAATGATATGCCAAAACAGACTAACTATATCGCTAAAGTGGCTGACAACACCGGGTTTATTGGCTACAGCGATGCAGAGCACGGAGTTTGGTCTGACTTATTTAAGCAACAGCAAGCCTGCGTCGAACGATATTCTGCTGATGTATATCTTGACGGGTTAACTAAACTAGCAATGCCCAGCGAGCGAATTCCTCAATGTGCTGAAATTAGTCATCTGCTGCAACCGCTTACTGGATGGCGCGTTGCGCCGGTACCTGCATTGATCAGTTTTGGTCGATTTTTTGATACCCTAGCAGAGAAAACTTTTCCTGCAGCCTCATTTATTCGTAGTCGAGCGGATTTTGATTATATAAAAGAGCCGGATATTTTCCATGAAATTTTTGGTCATACCCCTTTACTAACCGATCCTAGTTTTGCACGTTTTTCTGAGACGATAGGCAAGATCGGACAGCAAGTTGCCCCAGCCGATTACAGTTGGCTCATCCGTCTATACTGGTTTACCATCGAATTTGGTTTACTCAATCAAAATGGTGTTTATAAGGCACTGGGTTCAGGTCTGAACTCATCACCCACCGAGCTTATTTATAGTGTTGATAGTCCCGAGCCTGAGCGTCGCGAATTTAATGTCATTGATATATTACGAAGACCTTATCGTATTGATATTCATCAACCAATTTATTATGTCATCGACAACATAGAGGATCTCCTTCAAGTGACTGAGCGAGACTTATTGAGTGAGATAAAAAAGGCGCAATCTTTGGGGCTCTATGACGCTGGGCAATCCGCTTGAGACTCTGGGCTGGCACCGATAAACGCCGGTAATTGTTGGCAATGCTCATATATGGCAACAATAATCGGGTAATCTTGCATGGGGCAAGCAAAGCGCAATGCATTGTAAACCTGTGGAATTAAACACAGATCGGCCAGCGTCACAGACTCACCAAAACAATATTTTCCGTTACTGCCAGATAACGCTAAGCGCTGTTCTAGAGCAGTAAATCCAACCGCAATCCAATGTTGATACCAATGTAGTTTATCAGATTCAGTCGCTGCTAATTTAGAGGTTAAATACTGCGTCACTCTAGGATTATTTAGCGGATGGATTTCCATTGCAATCTGATAAGCTATAGAGCGAACTTGAGCACGGTCGATGGCTGCTTCTGGCATTAACGATATTTGCGGATACATCTCGTCAAGATATTCAATGATCGCTAGAGACTGCGTGATGGTTCCTTCTGCAGTCTCTAGAGCAGGCACGAGTCCTTGAGGATTAATCTGCAAGTAGTCTGCTTGCTGGTGTTCGCTTTTGAGTAAATTAATGGGACATTGCGTCCAATTCAACTGCTTCAATTCCAAGGCAATACGAACCCGATATGCCGCCGAAGAACGATAGTAGCTATAGAGTTGAAAGTTTGTCTTGTCCGAAGGATTAACCGACATATTTGACGACCTGTTGATTAATCTGGCCAAAGAGACTGTGTCCGTTGTCATCCAACATATCAATTTGGATGCGATCACCAAATTTCATAAATTCAGTTGTGGGACTGCCATTGGCAATGGTTTCCAGCATGCGTACTTCGGCCAAACAACACGATCCTTTTGAGCGATCCAGATTAGAGACGGTTCCGGAGCCGATAATCGTGCCTGCGCACAGAGGACGAGTTTTTGCTGCATGGGCAATTAATTGACCAAAATCAAAGGTCATGTCTACCCCTGCATTGGGTTGGCCAACGACTTCGCCATTTAATATGGCGCTCAAAGGAAGGTGCAATTTAGCGCCATCCCATGCCTGACCTAATGCTTCGGGTGTGAGTGCAACGGGTGAAAAGGCACTACTCGGTTTAGCATGATAAAACCCAAATCCTTTAGCTAATTCACCGGGAATAAGATTTCGTAGCGACACGTCATTCACTAACATGACCAACTCAATATATTGGCGCGCGTCTTCACTAGAAACCCCCATTGGGACATCATTGACAATAACAGCAACCTCAGCCTCAAAATCAATCCCCCATGCTTCATCTGCCACTGCGATATCTTCTCGTGGCCCAATAAAGCTATCCGAACCGCCTTGATACATTAACGGATCGGTCCAAAAAGACGACGGCATTTCTGCATTGCGGGCTTTGCGCACGAGCTCAACATGATTGACGTAAGCACTGCCATCAGCCCAATGAAAAGAACGAGGGAGCGGAGATGCACAATCTTCAGAAGCAAACGCTAGGCTATCTAATTCGCCATTTTCAAGTTTTTGATAGATCGCCTCCAATGGCTCTTTGCATTCTGCCCAGTTATCTAACGCAGTTTGCAACGTCGGAGCAATGGCACTGGCCGATACATAGCGTTGTAATTGACTGTTGACAACAATTAGCTGACCGTCGCGGCCTTGTTTTAGGGAGGCAAGTTTCATACGGATTTTCCTTTAGTAAAAGATGTTGTTTTATCGTGGAGCCACGCTGCATGCTTAGGGGCGCGCTTGGTATTATCCCATTCTGCAAGCATGGCGGGGGCGACGCGATGTAATTCTTCGAGCATACCAGGCTGTGCCGTATCAGCGGCTAATTCAAGGCGATGCCCGCTGGGATCAAAAAAATAAATAGATTGAAACAGGGTATGGTCAATCGGGCCTAAAACCTCAATACCACAACGTTCAATGTGCGCTTTACTCGCTAATAACGTCTCCATATTAGGTACTTTTAGCGCGATGTGCTGGACCCATTTAGGCGTATTCGGATCTGACCCCATTTTATCGGATTGCGGTAGCTCAAAAAACGCGAGGACATTACCGTTACCCGCATCCATAAATATATGCATATAAGGATCAGGTTCGCCGGTGGAGGGAACCTTGTCTTCGGCGATGGCTAATTGAAAGTCCATGCCCAATACCTGTTGATAAAATTCGACAGTCTGCTTTGCATTGTCGCAGCGGTATGCAACGTGATGAAATCCTTGAATATCCATATTTAACCTACCTTTTTCAAGTGCTTATAGTGGTTATGTTTGTACTAATGTTTATGCTGATGTTTGTGCAGTTTCAAGCACACCACGGTTAAGCTGGTCACGCTCTATTGATTCAAACAAGGCTTTAAAATTACCCTCACCAAACCCATCATCTTTTTTACGTTGAATAAATTCAAAGAACACGGGACCGATTAATGTACCAGAAAATATTTGTAGTAATAAACGCGGGTCATTATCTTGTGTGGAACCATCCAACAGAATGCCACGAGATTGCAGTTCAGTAACCGGCTCGCCATGTCCAGGCAAACGCTCTTCTAGCATTTGGTAGTACGTTTCTGGTGGCGCTTTCATAAAAGGGAGGCCTTGGGCTTTTAATTGATCCCAAGTGGCATAAATATCATCACAAGAAAATGCAATATGCTGGATCCCTTCGCCGTTATAAGCCATTAAAAACTCTTCAATTTGACCACCTGCCGTCGCTTCCTCATTTAATGGAATACGGATTTTACCATCTGGTGCAGACATCGCTTTTGACTTTAACCCCGTGTACTCACCAGTAATATCGAAATATCTAATTTCACGGAAATTAAAAATTTGCTCATAGAACTTAGCCCAGTGATCCATGCGACCGCGGTACACATTATGAGTTAAGTGGTCAATGACATTCAGGCCACATCCAATGGGGTGAAGGGCAGTATTGTCTATAAACTCAAAATCAATATCATAAATGGAAGAACCATCGCCATAGCGATCAATCAAATACAGCGGCGCGCCTCCGATACCTTTGATTGCAGGCAATCGCAGTTCCATTGGACCCGTTGGAATATCCATAGGTTGAGCACCCATTGCTAATGCGCGGGTGTAAGCTAACTGCGCATTTTCAACACGAAATGCCATGCCACACGCCGAAGGTCCATGTTCACTCGCAAAATAATGAGCGTAACTTTTGGGCTCATAATTGATAATGAAGTTGATGTCTCCTTGGCGAAACAACACCACGTCTTTAGAGCGATGATTAGCAATGTGGGTAAATCCCATTAAGGTAAAAACAGGCTCTAAAATACCGCGTTCAACTGCCGCGAATTCAACAAATTCAAAGCCATCAAGGCCCATTGGGTTATTATCAGAAGTGATCATGTTTGCTCCGTATTCTTGATTAGTCTTTGTAGATTAGTTTTTGTGGATCAGTCTTGGCTAATTTTTTACTAATGCTCATTAGTTGTCATTACAACTAATATTGGTTGCAATAGCAACTAATGTCAAGCATTATCCGTTCATGACCAAAAACCGGTTTAAAAGTATGACCACAACAAGCCATCAACACATAAATCAAATCCTACAATTAGAGCGCTATCTGCCGTATCGCCTATCAATTTTGTCCAATCGGATCAGTGCGCTGATTTCCGAAACCTACAGCGACAAGTTTGCGTTAAGCATTACGGAATGGCGTATCATGGCGGTATTGGGCGAGTACCCTGGGGTATCTGCTGATGAGGTCTCGCTCAAGACCCAAATTGAAAAATCAATCCTGAGCCGTGCTATCAGTAAATTATTACAAAGAAAACTACTAGAGCGCGAATTTGATCCCGCAGATAAACGCCGCTCAATGCTCAAATTAACACAGACAGGGCTGTCTGTTTATGCCGAGCTGGTGCCTATCTCCTATGATTATGAGCAAGCACTGTTGACCTGTTTTAGTGATGCGGAACGTGAGCAATTTAGCGAGCTGATTGATCGTTTATACGAGCATGCCGGAAAGCCAACGTAACGCCTTTATTGTATTTAATTTTTCGATATGCTTAAGTACCTGAAATAATGTACTTAAATTTGTTCTCATTTAACAAAAATAGCGTATAACATTCATAATTAAACCTTATTTAAATTTTAACTAAATTATCTTTCCCCATTTTGGAGCCCCTTATGAGTGATGCATCGACCAATCCTAAAAGTTATAACAAGCGCGTAAACTGGATTGCACACGTTGTGGTGACATTACTTATTCTTGTTGTTACTGCGTTAATCATGATGAGTTTGTTTGGTAGTAAACCTCAGGCACAGCGTTGGGGTGGTGAGCGCAAAGCGCCATCTGTTGCCGTTGATATTGCTGATCTGGTACAAAGCGACTTTCAAGTTTGGATAGATTCTTACGGCACTGCCCAGCCTCTTACACAAACTCGTTTAGTGTCAGATGTCAGTGCTCGTGTGTTACAAGTTTCACCAAATATCCGTGCGGGTCGTTCTTTTAAACAGGGTGAAGTATTAGTTCAGTTAGATGACCGAGATATAAAAGTCGAAGTAGATATTGCAGCCTCTGCCACTGCTGAAGCGGAGTTTCGTTATTTACAAGAAGTCGCAGAATCTGAAATTGCAGAGCAGCAATGGAATGAGCGCCCAGCGACAGAAGCGGCGCGCTTACTTGCGTTAAGAAAACCTCAAGTAGCTGCAGCTAAGGCTGCGTTAACCGCTGCAAAAGCCCGTTTATCCAGAGCTCAGCTAGACTTAGAAAGAACCCAAATCAGAGCGCCGTTTGACGGTAAAGTGTTGCAGCAAATGGTCGATGTTGGGCAAGTGATAAGTCCTTCACAAGCCATCGCTGAGATCTATAGTACTGACGCTGTTGAAGTGAGACTGCCAGTCAAAATCAGTGATTTAGCTTATTTAGATATTAAAGATACTGATCTTGATGACATGAACCTACCAAGAGTGAGTTTAGTCGGTGAATTAGGTAATACCACATATGAATGGCAAGCCAGTATTGTGCGCAGCGAGGGGGTATTTGATCCTGCTACGCGTATGCTTTATTTGGTGGCGCAAATTGAAAATCCTTTCATCAATACTGACCGTCGTCCGGCGATCAGAGTCGGCCAGTTTTTACGAGCTAAAGTAGAAGGCCGTGCATTAGAGGATGTGTTCGTGATCCCAAGACGCGCAGTCTCACAAGACAATCGAATCAGTGTCGTTGATGAGGGGGTGTTAAGAAAACGCCAAATTATGCCACTGTGGACAGATGCTAACTCTGTGGTTGTCGCATCAAATGATACAACAAAGAACAATGAGTATAATGGCAATCAACTTCAGAAAAAACCGACGCACATTACGCTCAAAGCCTCAGATAAATTGATTTTAACACCAACGGCTAACTTGCCTGATGGCACACGAGTTACCCCATTGGTGTTTGTCGAAGAAAACAACAATAATTCGTTAAATTAAGGGAGTCTGACGATGATTGCTTGGTTTGCAAAAAACGACGTTGCCGCAAATATTCTATTCTTTGTGATTATTATTTCAGGGATTTATGTGGCGACGACGCAAATTCCTATCGATTTATTCCCTGAAGTTGAACAACGTAATGTCAGAGTATCGATGGTTCTACCGGGAGCTTCGCCACAAGAGACGGAAGAAGGCATTACGATAAAAATTGAAGAAGCGATTCAAGCGATAGAAGGTATACGTCAAATCACATCGCAAAGTCGCGAGGGCAGCGCTTCGGTGACTGTACAAGTTGAAGAAGGTTATGACGTTAGAGAAGTGTTAGACGAAGTCAAAATCCGTGTCGATGGGGTGAATAATTTCCCTGTAGAGGCTGAAAGCCTATTGGTTCAAGTACCGCAGTGGCGTCGAGATGCGATTGGCGTCGTCTTATTCGGTGATTACGATAATATGACCTTGCGTCGTGTTGCCGATGATGTCCGCGACGAACTAGCCGGTCTACCCGAGATTACCCAAGTTGAAGTGGATAACGTCTTACCTTTTGAAATTTCAATTGAAATTGCAGAATGGGCGCTGCGCCAATACGATATTAGTTTAGAGCAAGTTGCTGGTATCTTACGCCAAAACTCGACGGATGTGTCTGCCGGTAACTTAAAGACCAAAGGCGGTGATATTTTTATTCGTAGCCGCGGTCAAGCGTATCGTGCGAGTGATTTTGAATCGATACCGGTCATTACCACACAAGATGGCACGATGATCACGCTAGGTGATATTGCGACGATCCGTGACGAGTTTGAAGAAACCCCTCTGCGGATGCGTTTTAATGGTGTGCCAGCGATAGAAATTGAAGTCTATCGTTCTGGCGATGAAAGCATTATCGACGTGACGACGGCGGTGCGTAATTACATCGACAAAAAACAATTGGATATGCCGGATGGCTTGACCATCGATTTTTGGCGTGACCGCAGTGAGCCGATCAAAGCACGTCTTGAAACCTTAACCAAAAGTGCCTGGCAAGGCTTGCTACTCGTGATTATTATGCTTGCGCTGTTTTTACGTCCGTCGGTTGCGTTCTGGGTTTGCTTGGGTATACCGATGAGCTTTATGGGGGCATTTTTGTTTATGCCGTTGTTTGACGTCAGTTTAAATTTAATGAGTCTCTTTGCGTTTATATTAGTGCTGGGCATAGTCGTAGACGATGCGATTGTCACAGGCGAAAACGTTTATTCTCATTTACAAAAAGGGGAAGATCCGCTTAATGCTGCCATTAAAGGTACGCAAGAAGTCGCTGTACCCGTTACTTTTGGTATATTGACCACAGCCGCGGCGTTTTTACCTCTGGCTTTTCAAACCGGACGCGGTAGTTGGTATGCGGCAATCCCTTTGGTTGTTATCCCGGTGTTATTATTCTCACTTATCGAATCTAAATTCATTTTGCCGGCACATTTAAAGCACGTAAAAATGAGAACCGAAAAAAATACGTCGCGTTTATCTAAACTGCAGCAAAAAATAGCCAATTCTTTAGAAGTGATGATTGCAAAGGTTTATCAGCCCATTTTAGCGCAGGCGATGCGTTGGCGTTATGCGGCTTGGACCGCGATGTTTGCCTGTTTGATATTAGTGATTGGCACCATCGCAGCGGGTCATACGAAGTTTGTGTTTTTCCCTAGAGTGCAAAGCGAAGTCGCCACTGCCACATTAGTCATGCCTGCCGGTACCGCGTTTGAAAGCACCGACCGTATTATTTCAGCCATGACAATGCATGCCAAAGATTTACAAGAAGAATATCGTGACGCGGAAACGGGCGAATCGGTCATTCGCAATGTGTACTCAATTAGTGGTGGTCGAAATTCCACAACGGGCAGAGTGCAAATGGACATGATCCCACCGGAAAGTCGCACCGTCGACGTCACTACGCGTGAAGTGGTCAATCAGTGGCGTAAACGTGTCGGTCAGGTAGCCGGCGCTGAGCAGCTTAACTACCGCGCGGAAATTGGTGGTTGGGGTGGTTCCCCGATTAGTATTGAGCTGAAAGGCCGTAATACTGAGGCACTGAATACATTGGCCGAGGGCCTGAAAAAGCAACTGGAACAATACCCTGCTGTATCGGATATTGAAGATTCGTTGTCAGACGGTAAAGAAGAGCTGCAACTTGAATTAAAACCTGAGGCACGTTTGCTCGGTTTGAGTTTAAATCAAGTCGCTCGACAAGTTCGACAAGCGGTATTTGGTTTTGAAGTACAACGCGTGCAGCGCGGTCGTGAAGAAGTGCGAGTGATGGTGCGTTATCCATTAGAGGCACGTCAGTCGATTGAAACGTTAGAACAAATGATGATCCGCATTGGACCCAACCAAGAAGTGCCATTGTGGCAAGTCGCCAATGTGTTTCCAGGTCTAAGTCCAGATAGTATCTTGCGGGTTGACCGCCAGCGGACTATTTCTGTCAATGCAGATTTTGATAAAGAAGCCGGCGATCTATCACTAGTTTTAGACGAAGTGAATGAGTGGCTCAGCGAACAAATCAATGCGTACCCGGGAACGACGTTTGAAATGGCTGGGGAAGCGAGAGATCAAGCCGAATCCACTAACAGCTTAACCGTTGGGGCGATCGGGCTAACGATATTGATTTATATTTTGTTAGCGATCCCCTTTAAGTCATATTCACAGCCGATCATCGTTATGTCGGTGATCCCATTTGGTTTAGTTGGCGCAGTCATCGGTCACTGGATCATGGGCATGGATCTGACCTTATTGAGCTTTATGGGGATGCTTGCGCTGTCGGGTGTGGTCGTAAACGATTCGTTAGTCTTAGTGGATTATATCAACCAAAAACGCAAAGAGGGTGTGGCTTTAAAAGAGGCCGTCTACACTGCCGGTGGTCGTCGTTTCAGACCGGTACTACTGACGTCATTGACGACCTTTGCAGGTTTGGTGCCGCTGTTGTTTGAAACATCGACACAAGCGCAATTTTTGATCCCGATGGCGGTGAGTTTAGGCTTTGGTATTTTATTTGCGACGCTCATTACCCTGTTTATTGTGCCAATCAATTATTTGATTTTGGAAGATTTTAAAGGGTATATGAGACGTTATAAGAGCGATATGTTGGGGTTGATTAGCACTAAACGGTCATTGTGAGCTGCATCCACAGCTCACATCTGTTTACTAAAGTGCATGCAGCTATATTAATTAACCTATTGCAGCAATTAATTTTTGCGCCGCAAGCGCTGAGCTAGCAGGATTTTGCCCAGTGATTAACAAGCCATCTTGTACTGCAAAGGCATGCCAGTCCTCTGCTTTTTGATAGTGGCCACCACGAGCAATTAATTCGTCTTCTAATAAGAAAGGAACGACGTCCGTTAACTGGACCGCTTCTTCTTCAGTGTTGGTAAAGCCGGTCACAGCTTTACCTTTCACAACACACTCTCCGTTAGCATCTTTAATATTTAAAAAGGCAGCAGTGGCATGACATACCGCGGCAACAGGTTTGTTGGTATTCAGGAAGCTTTCGATAAGCGCAATAGACACCGCATTGTCAGTCAGATCCCATAATGGGCCATGGCCACCAGGGTAAAAGACAGCGTCAAAGTCAGTTGCTTGAATATCGGTTAATTTGGTTGTGTTTGCCATTAGGGTTTGTGCCGATGTGTCAGCGTCATAACGCTTAGTGGCGTCAGTTTGGAAGTCAGGCATTTCACTTTTAGGATCGATGGGCGGTTGGCCGCCAGCTGGGGATGCGAGTGTGACGGTCATGCCGGCATCAATGAAGGCGTAGTAGGGCGCAGCAAATTCTTCTACCCAAAATCCGGTTTTTTCGCCTGTGTTACCCAGTTTAGGGTGTGAAGTGAGCACCATTAATACATTTTTCGTTGTGTGTGTCGTCATTGTTTTTCTCATTTTTATTAGTAAATTATTTACATGTTATAAATTGTAATAACTGCTAATAATACCAATAAAAGACCATATTGGTTCAAAATGATGAAAAGAGCGTAGGCGAATGTTTTCGCTTACGCTCTGTATATATCTAATGACCTAACAACAAAGGTTTATTTTTGTTCTTTACCTAAAACCACATACATTCGGGCACTCTCAGGAACATCATCATCAGAGTTTCCTGCCATGATGATACTCGTACCGGCTTTGACTCGACGTTCAAATAAAGACATCGTATTTTTTCCAAGTAAAAAATTATCTCCAGTGTCTTTATAGTCAGCTAAAAATGCTGGGCGTGGAACAGTGTCATCATGCCCGACCCAAACGATCATGTCTTTACCAGCTACAAATTGAAGCTGATCTCTGGCCCAATAAGCTTTGTCGGCATTTGGCACTCTGATATATTCAGCACCAACTAGATAACGAGGAATACGTAGATAGTTAATCTCTTGATCTATGTATGGTTTTTTTCCCCAATATGCATTAGTTCTTAATACCGCCTTTTCCAAGCCTGTATAACTGAATTGCGTAAACAAAGCACTGCGTTGTTCAGTGTTAACAGGTAGTGGGGGTTGCGGTGGTAAATATGCTGGTAATGGATCAGCAGAAATCAGATTTTGCGGATAGGTTTGTGGTAAATGCTTACTCAAACCATTCTTTATATCAAGTGCTTGACTATTGACTTGAACACTGACGTCTTGAAAACCTTCACGGCTGGCTGTGATCGTCACAACACCCGCTTCACGTGTTGAACGAATAGCGACTCGGTTGATGCCTGATTCAGTTTCAAGAAAGAAATTATTCGTACTTTTTTCTTTACCGCTGTTATATCCGCCACGCCACACTGCTGGCCCATCAACTTTGAATGTGACCATGCTTTGATCAAGAGGATAGCGGCGTCCTTGTTCATCGACTGCTTCAAAATCAATAAGCAAATAATCAGAGCCGTTAGCTAACCAACCATCTGGCCCAGTTATTGTACTTAGCTTTAGCGCAACGGGTTTGTTGACGGTCTCTTTGCTCTGGATTGCTCGCAATTTGCCGTCAATATATGTTTCAGCTTTTATTGTGCCTTTTTCAAATTTGACTGCTGGAAATTTAAAGGTATAACCATTTTCAGGTGTATCATTGGTACCAATAAGGACATCGTTAACATACAGTTTGACGGCTTGACCATTGGCTATCACAAACATGTCTTTGACGGTATCTTGCGGATAATTCCAATGGCCGATGATATGCGCTTGTGGTTCTGGGCGCCACATTGCCTTAGTTGCATAAAATGCTTCTTTAGGTAAGCGAACAGCATCAACTTCGCCGCTTGCTCGAGTGTTTTCAGTCGGGTTTCTTCCACCATGAGGGCCATCTGAAAATATCCAGTTTGCGCCACCGCTATGATAGGGTTTTTTACCCATTTTTTGCCACCAATGCTCAACTTGACGCACTGCAAATTTTTCAGAAGCAAATTTATAGACGTTCTTTTTATAGCGAGGGCTTGTAAAAAAGCGATTGTCAGGTGATTGTGAATCCCATACTCTGCGTGGACCTTCATCGCGATTGTACTCACTTTCGATCAAAGGTAAGTGCGCGTATTCTCTTTCCCATCCCTCTGTACCAACTTCTATAGAGATATAATCTTTAGATGCAAGCTTGACATCAGCTCGTCGATTACCCATCAATCGTTTCCCTTTCGGGTCAAACGTATCAATTGCTGCTAAGATATCTTGATAATTTTCATGAGATTCAGCCCAATTGCCGCCTTCCCATATGAATATGCTGGGATGATTACGATAGTACACAATCGTATCTTTAAACGCTGCAAATCGAATATCCCATGTTTCGCCAGAATCCTCTGATTCACCTGAAACACCGGGCATTAATGTAACAAAACCGTATTTATCTCCCATTGCAATTTCAGCTGGTGCACCTGCTGAATGGCCCCAACGAATGAAATTGCCACCCGCTTCATCCATTTGTCTAAATGTAAACTCTCTCATCCAATCCGGCATTGCTGCGCCAAGGCCCGCCCATGCGCCGGTTGGTTTTTGTCCCCAGCCGGTTAGCTTCACCTGTTCGCCATTAAGCCAAAAACCGGTGTCTTTATTAAATTCAAAATAGCGAACGCCCAGTGGGGTTGCATAGCTATCTACAATGTTATCGTTTACTTTGACATAGGTTTGCACAGTGTATAAATAAGGATATCGGGTTGACCATAGGATGGGGTTTGTTAAGGTGCCACCCATTTCAATATTAGCCATTTCATTTGGTGCAATCACCGCTTGCCCATCAAAAGACGCAACTACATCGCCATTGTTGTTAATCAATTCCGAGATTAATTCCACATTTTGCGATTGCTCTTGGCTATTTTTTACTTGTGCCTGTACTGTAATGTCTGCACGTTTCTCGCTAACATTTTCGGCATAGACATAGGTACCGACTGTCTTGAGATTGTCGTATAAAGGTAAAGTGATGTGAACTGGGTTCATTGCATGCAAAAAGACATTGCGATAGATACCGCCATGGGTTGGGTGCCAATGCTCATGATTCCAAACAAGAGGGAAGTTATCTCTAAAATTGTCACCACGTTCATTATTCACTTTTACCGCTAGAATATTAGCACTGCCATCTTTACTTAAATGAGGTGTCAGATCATATCCAAATGGAATAAAACCAGTTTGATTTTTACCCAAATGTACACCGTTGAGGTAGACATCAGCAATTTGACGAACGGATTCAAATTCGATGAAGATCTTTTTCCCTTGCTGTTCATTTGGCAATGTAAAGTGCTTGCGATACCACACTGTTCCGCGCCATTGCCCTATCTCGCCTTTGTGTTTACCCACACTGTATTCGTCAAAAGTATCTATGTCATTAAAAGTGTGCGGAGTGCTTATATTTGACCAGCTAGAATCGTCAAAATCGGTTTGATGGGCTCCCGAAGGGTTATCTTTAATAAATAACCAATCTGAATTGAAGTTATATTTAGTTCGTTGATCATAGACGGGAGTCTGGGCAACTGAAGATTGACTGCTGCGGTAAGTACTTTCAACAATTGTGGAGCACGCACTAAGCGTCGCTATAAGCGCTATAAGCGCTATAAAGGCGGCTCCTACCTGCATTTTATGTTTTAATAGTGGCATTAATATAACCCTAAATAGTTAGCATCAATAAATTAGGTCAACTTCAAATATTTGCTCGGGAGCAATGAAAAAGGAAACCGAATCAAATGGTAGTTTTGGTCAACTGGCCTTACCAAATATTCATTATAATGCACTTTCCGTCATAATAGGTCAAAATTATATTTTATTTCTATTTTTGAATTAATAATATCGACTAGTCTATTGTTAACACTAATGATGCTAATGAAATTGTAATTCTTCGGACAAAATAAGGATATTAATGAGCCTCTCTAAAGTACCTAACCCATTTTTTATTGATATTGAAGCCTCAAGCGCTTGATGATTGCAAGGCACTGATGAATTACTACCAACAAACGCTGCATACATCCAAATAGTTTCAACAGAACATTTGCCTTTTATACGCTAAGTTCGGTAATGTATAGCTATAATAACTTAGTCACTAAATACGTATTTGCTTATGGATCCTACGTTGCAGTATTACCAGTACCACGCCGCCGAGTTTGTAGATGGAACTCAAAGTGTGGATATGAACGAGTTATACAATCAGTTTTTAACAAAGCTATCCGGCACGGGGAGTATCTTAGATATCGGCTGTGGTTCAGGTAGGGATACGATGCATTTTAACCAATTAGGCTACGATGTTATGGCATTTGATGGATCGGAAGCCATCGTTAAACTGGCATCCCAACAAGCAAAATTTCCTGTCTTACATGCGACTTTTACTGATTTCACCACTGAGCGATGTTTCGATGGCATGTGGGCATGTGCATCTTTGTTACATGTTCCTTTAGAGCAGCAAACTGCGACTATTACTCACCTTGTTTCGTTTTTGAAACCCAATGGTATTTTCTACGCCAGTTACAAGTTAGGCCAAACCGAGACACATAAGGCGGGTCGGTATTTTTGTAATATGGATGCAGAAAGCTTTGCACAGGTTATAAAAAACATTCCAGATTTAACCATAATGGAACATTGGATCACCGGTGATCAACGTCCTGGCAGAGCCAGCGAACAGTGGTTTAATGTGTTATTGCAAAAAACGTCACCAACATGAGTAAATTTTATGAGCTAAATCCTTCTAATGAAAATTATTGGCGCGCGATTATATTATTTGGTCGCAATGTCGCATCGTATAAATTTGCGTTGGCTAAATCGCTGTATGACTTACGCGATAGACAAAATGATTTAGTGACGTTGGAAGAGT